>JACLAD010002463.1_pt1 | contig 14965 bp, 11 predicted proteins | sample 8027901 | NCBI WGS metagenome assembly JACLAD01 (sample SAMN15725071, study PRJNA655200) | protist metagenome | isolation source: fluorescence activated cell sorting (FACS) single amplified genomes of... | place: Spain: Blaines Bay Microbial Observatory, Mediterranean Sea | collected 2016-07-05 | reverse complement strand
TGTCGTCGTCGAGCCCCCAGATCCAGGTCTGGTGATAGAGATACAGGATCGGCCCGTCCGCATCGGCGATGTCCTGGATCTGGTCGTAGAGCGCCTTGCGCTCGGCCGTGCCGGTCACGGCGCGGGCCTCTTGCAGGAGCGCGTCGACCTCCGGCTTGGAATAGCCGGAATCGTTCAGCCCGCCTTCGCTGTGCAGGAAGATATGGGTATTGCCATCCGGGTCGACCCGGCCGGACCAGCCGATCTGGCTGGCTTCGAAGGCGCCCGCCGCCTGATCGTTCAGCAGCGTCGCGAACTCCTTGGCGCGCAGCGTGATATCGACACCGGCCTCGGCGGCCATGGACTGGATCACCTGCATGACCTGCTGCGGCTGGGTGCTGTTGGGCACCTGAACCTCGAGGGGAAGACCGTCGGGATACCCCGCCTCAGCCAGCAGCGCCCGGGCCTGCTCGACATCGCGGCCCTGCAGCGGGTTCTCCGCATCGTACCACGGCGAGGCCGGGGGAAAGGGCTGGTTCGCCGGCTGATAGGCCCCCTCGAACACCACCTGATTGAGCGCCTCGCGGTCGATCAGAAGGCTGAGCGCCCGGCGCAGGCGCGGATCGTTGCCCCAGGGATTGTCGCCGCGCTCGCCGTTTTCGAGGTTGAAGGTCAGGCCCTGATAGCCCAGCGACACCACCGGCTCGACCTCGATCCCTTCGGCGGATCTGGCCTGCGGCAGATCGGTGGCGGCGAGCCTGTCGATGATGTCGACATCCCCCGATTGCAGGTTCGCGAACCTGACCGTGTCATCGGGGATCGGCAGGTAGGTCACGGTATCGAAATTGATCTCGTCGGCGTTCCAGTACTCCGCGAACTTGGACAGCACGATGCGGTCCTGCGCCACGCGCTCCTCGAACTTGAAAGGGCCCGAGCAGACCGGGTTCAGGCCGAAATCATCGCCCGCCTCGGCGGCCGCCTTGGGCGACAGCATCATGCCGGCCCGGTCGGCGAACTGCGCCAGAAGGGTCGCGTCCGGCCCGCCAAGGTGAAGCCGGATCTCGTGCGGGCCCAGGATCTCGGTCTCGGTGATCGAGGACAGCTCGGTCTTGCGCTGGCTCTGGCCCAGGGTCTGGGAACGCTCGATGTTGTCGGCCACGGCCTGCGCGTCGAAGACGGTCCCGTCATGGAACGTCACCCCCTCGCGCAGCTGCAGGGTAAGCTGGGTGTTGTCCTCGTTCCAGCTCCATTCGGTGGCAAGCTGCGGGACGATCTCCAGATCGGGGGTGATGTCGACCAGCTTGTCGCACAGCGCGGTGAAGACGATGCGCCCGACGAAGGAGCGGCCCGGATCGGGATCGAGAATGTCGGGATCGGATTGCAGCGCGACCCTTAGATCGGCGGCCTGCGCCGAAAGCGCGGTGGCGCTCAGGAGCGCCGCAAGCAGCGTGGTCTTGCGGAAAGTCATGCGTATACCTCTGTCTGTCGGTCCAAGTTCAGGCTTCGGCGTTGGCCGCCGTTCTGGGGTTTGGTGTCGTGGCCTGCGTGGCTGCTTCGTAGAGAGCGAAGCGTCTTTGCGCGCCTTCGCTGAGCCCGGCGGCGGGGGTGAGGCCCGCCGCCGGGCGGTCTGCCGCGATCTCCTGCCAGTAATGGCAGGCGACGCGGGATTCCTGCGTTGCCGCGCCAAGCTCGGGGATGCGTGTCGCGCAATCCTCGCGGGCAAAGGGGCAACGGGTGTGAAAGCGGCAGCCCGAAGGCGGGGCCGCGGGGCTCGGCGTTTCGCCCGAAAGCGCCAGCCGGGTCCTGGCCCGGCCATGCGCGGCCTCGGGGATCGCGGAGAGAAGCGCCATGGTGTAGGGGTGACGCGGATTGGCGAAGATCTCGTCGGTCGGCCCGCTCTCGACCACCTGGCCGAGATACATCACCGCGACCCGGTCGCTCATGTGGCGGATCACGGCGAGGTCATGGGCGATGATCACCAGCGTCATGTCGAGCTCGGACTTCAGATCATGCAGCAGGTTGACCACCTGCGCCTGCACCGAGACGTCGAGCGCCGAGACCGGCTCGTCGCCGATCACCAGCCGCGGGTTCGAGGCCAGCGCGCGGGCGATGCCGATCCGCTGGCGCTGCCCGCCCGAGAACTCGTGCGGATAGCGGTCGGCATGTTCGGGGCGCAGGCCGACGGTGCTCAACAGCCGGGCCACCTCCTGCCGGCGCTGCGCGCGGCTGAGCCCGGGCCGGTGCGTCTCGATCGGCTCGCCCACCAGCTTGCCGACGCTCATGCGCGGGTTGAGCGAGGAAAACGGGTCCTGGAACACGAACTGCATGTCGCGGCGCAGCTCGCGCAGATCGCGCCCCCTTATGCCCGCGATGTCGCGCCCCTCGAACTCGATCGCCCCTTCGGTCGGCTCCAGAAGCCGCATCAGCAGCCGCGCCAGGGTCGACTTGCCGCAGCCGGATTCGCCGACGATGGCAAAGGTCTCGCCGCGCCGGACCTCGATCGACACGCCGTCGACCGCGCGCACCAGCTTGGTCTCGGCCATGAAGCCGCCGCCGAGGTGGAAATGCTTCTTGAGACCCTCGGCCTTCAGGATCGTGTCGCTCATGCCCGGCGCTCCAATCTCTGGTCCAGCGGTGCGAAATGGCAGGCCGCGCGGTGGCCCGGCGCGATCTCGGCGAGATCGGGGCGGCTGGCGCAGACCGGCGCCGCGAAGGGGCAGCGCGAGGAAAAGCGGCAGCCCTCGGGCATCTGGCCGATGCCCGGCACCGAACCCGGCACCGTCGAGAGGCGGCGGCGCGGGCCGGTGAGCGTCGGCACCGAGGCCATCAGCCCTATGGTGTAGGGGTGCTGCGGGTCGTTGAAGATCGCCTCGGCGGGGCCGTATTCGACCACCTGCCCCGCATACATCACCGCCACGTCGGTCGCGATCTCGGCCACCACGCCGAGGTCATGGGTGATCATGATCGTGCCCATGCCGGTCTCGGCCTGCAGCTCGGCGATCAGCTCGAGGATCTGAGCCTGCACCGTCACGTCGAGCGCGGTGGTCGGCTCGTCCGCGATCAGAAGCTCGGGGTCGTTGGCCAGCGCCATGGCGATCATCACCCTTTGGCGCATGCCGCCCGACAGCTGGTGCGGGTATTCGCCCATCCGCTGCTCCGGCGCGGGGATGCCGACCCGGCGCAGCATCTCGACCGCGCGCGCGCGGGCCTTGGCCCTGCCGCATTTGCGGTGCTGCTCCACGGCCTCGGCGATCTGGTCGCCGATGCGGAAGGCCGGGTTGAGCGAGGTCATCGGCTCCTGGAAGATCATCGCCATCCGGTCGCCGCGCATGGCGGCGATGCGGTCGTGATCGGAGGGGGCGAAGCTTTCGCCGTCGAAGCGGATCTCGCCGGAGCCGAAGCGCACGGAGTCGCGCGGCAAGAGCCCCATCAGGGCCAGCGCGGTGACGCTCTTGCCGCAGCCCGACTCCCCGACGATGCAGAGCGTCTCGTTGCGCCCGACCCGGAACGAGATGTCCTCGACCACGTCCTGCGACTGCCCGCGAAACCGGAATTTCAGCTTCTCCACCTGCAGGAGCGGTCTGTCCATATCTTGGCGGTCTCCCTCATCCACGATCCGATCCGGCACCATTGCCGAACCCATTCGCAAACCAATGCAGGATTGGTGGCAAATGATTTGCAGTCTGACAAGCCGGTAAATCGGGAAAACGACCATGCCCTCTCGAACCGATTGGCCATCGGTTCGAGGGAGCATGTGTCATGGCAAGCAAGGTCAAGGGATGGGCGCATGGCCGCATCATCAGCTTGAGGTTGCAGGGGAGTATTCGGCAGCCCCATCCCGCCCCTCCGCAGGCGGCAGCGCCCTGCGCAAGCGGCTCGGCGCCGGACATCATGCGCCGCCGGGCCGGGGTCGGCATGCTGCAAGCGTCTGGATATCGTGGGAAATCCGGGAGGATCGGTCCGCCCGCGGGCCTTGTCCGGCTGCCATGCCGCGGGGCAGTCGATGGGGTGGAAAGGCCGGTCTGCGCAGCCTTGCGCCCGGCGAACGGACCATTCGCCGGGCGCCGAAGCCAAAGGCCCGGGCTCACGTTCAGGATGCGCCGCGCGCGGCGCCTTCAGCTCAGCGGCGCGGCAGGAATCCCGCGTGGCGGTTCACGTCCTTGTAGAGGAGATAGCGGAACGGCCCCGGCCCGCCGGCATAGCAGGCCTGCGGGCAGAAGGCGCGCAGCCACATGAAATCGCCCGCCTCGACCTCGACCCAGTCGCGGTTGAGCTTGTAGACCGCCTTGCCCTCCAGCACGTAGAGCCCGTGCTCCATCACATGCGTCTCCTCGAAGGGGATGACGCCGCCGGGCTGGAAGGTGACGATGGTGACATGCATGTCGTGGCGCAGGTCGGCGGGATCGACGAAGCGGGTCGTGGCCCAGCGGCCCTCGGTGCCGGGCATCTCGGTCGGCGTCACCTCGGCATCGGAGCTGATGATCGGATCGGGCCGCTCCAGCCCTTCGACCGCCTCGTAGAGCTTGCGGATCCAGTGGAACCGCGCCGGGCCGGCGCCGCGGTTGCGCAGGCTCCAGCCCTGCCCGGCCGGAAGATAGGCAAAGCCCCCCTCGCCCAGCACATGCGTTTGGCCCTTCAAGGACAGTTCGACCTCTCCGCCGACCACGAAGATCACCCCTTCGACACCGGCCTCGGTCTCGCCCCGCTCGCTGCCGCCGCCCGGCCCCACCTCCATCACGTATTGCGAGAAGGTCTCGGCAAAGCCGCTGAGCGGCCGGGCGATCACCCAAAGCCGGGTCTCGTCCCAGAACGGCAGAAAGCTCGTGGTGATGTCGCGCATCGTGCCCGCGGGCAGCACGGCATAGCTTTCGGTGAAGACGGCACGCCCGGTCATCAGCTCGGTCTGTGCCGGGTGCCCCCCGGCTTGGGCGAAATAGCTGCGCTCGGTCATGTCGATCTCCTGTGGGGTCGAGGGCCAGTCTGGCATGGCCCGGCAAGACCGGGCTAGCGCCGGCCGCCCGCAAGGTATTTCAGCCTGCGCTTGATAATCATGCAGGCTCTGCGCGAGACAGCTTCAAATTAATTCGTGCAGCCGGGCGGCCGCCTCGCCGCTATGCTGCCCGAGGCAGAAGAAGGAGATCCCCGCGTGACCCGCTATCCCCGCGACATGATCGGCTACGGCGCCGAGACCCCCGATCCGAAATGGCCGAACGGCGCCAAGATCGCCGTGCAGATCGTGCTCAACTACGAGGAGGGCGGCGAGAACAACATCCTGCATGGCGACGCGGGATCGGAAGCCTTCCTGTCGGAGATCGTCGGCGCCGCGCAATGGCCGGGCCAGCGGCACTGGAACATGGAGTCGATCTATGAATACGGCGCGCGCGCCGGGTTCTGGCGGCTCTACCGGATGCTCGAGGATCTTCCCGTCACCGTCTACGGCGTCGCCACGGCGCTGGCGCGCAGCCCCGAACAGGTCGCGGCGATGAAGGCGGCGAACTGGGAGATCGCGTCGCACGGCCTGAAATGGATCGAGTACAAGGACGCCGACGAGGCGACCGAGCGCGCCGACATGGAAGAGGCGATCCGGCTGCACACGCAGGTGGTGGGCGAGGCGCCGCGCGGCTGGTACACGGGCCGCTCTTCGGACAACACGGTGCGGCTGGTGGCCGAGAACGGCTCCTTCGCCTATGCCGCCGACACCTATGCCGACGACCTGCCCTACTGGTCGCGCTTCGGTGAGCACGACCAGCTGATCGTGCCCTACACGCTCGACGCCAATGACATGCGTTTCGCCACGCCGCAGGGCTTCAACTCGGGCGACCAGTATTTCTCCTACCTCAAGGACAGCTTCGATTGCCTCTACGAGGAAGGGCTCGAAGGCGCGCCGAAGATGATGTCGATCGGCCTGCATTGCCGCCTCGTCGGGCGGCCCGGCCGGGCGCAGGCGCTCCGGCGCTTCCTCGATTATGTCCGCCGCCACGAGGGGGTGTGGTTCGCCACGAGGCTCGAAATCGCCGAGCATTGGGCCGCGACCCATCCGCCGGTGGCGCGCGAGCGCCCCTCCGAAATGGACCGCGCGCGCTTCGTCGACCGCTTCGGCGGCATCTTCGAACATTCGGCCTGGATCGCCGAGCGCGCGCATGACCTCGAGCTTGGTCCCGCGCATGACACGGCGGTCGGGCTGCAGAACGCGCTCGCCCGCGCCTTCCGCGCCGCCAGCGACGAGGAGCGGCTCGGCGTGCTGACCGCGCACCCCGATCTCGCGGGCAAGCTCGCGGCGGCCAAGCGCCTGACCGCCGAGAGCACCGCCGAGCAGGCCAGCGCCGGGCTCGATGCGCTGACCGACGAAGAGCGCGCGCGCTTCACCGAGCTGAACGATGCCTATGTGGCCAAGTTCGGCTTCCCCTTCATCATCGCCGTGCGCGACCACGACAAGGCGGGCATTCTCGCCGCCTTCGAGGCGCGCGTGAACAGCGACCGCGACACCGAGTTCGCCGAGGCCTGCGCCCAGGTCGAGCGGATCGCGCTGCACCGGTTGAAGGCGATCCTGCCATGAGCCGCGAAATCCGCACAGAGCCGCTGACGCGCGAGGCCTTCGCCCCCTTCGGCGACGTGATCGAGGCCGCGGGCGCGCCCGACAGGATCATCAATGAGGGGCTCTGCGGGCGGCACCACGACCTCGCCCGGCTCGATTTCGGGGAAGAGGGGCGCGCCGGGATCTCGGTCTTCGACGCCGAGCCGCGCGCCCTGCCTTACAGGCTCGACCTGCTGGAGCGGCACCCCGATGGCAGCCAGGCCTTCCTGCCGCTCAGCCTCGCCGCCTTTCTCGTCATCGTGGCGCCCGACGAAGAAGGCCGCCCCGGCACGCCGCGCGCCTTCGTCACCACGCCGGGACAGGGGATCAACCTGCTGCGCAACACCTGGCACGGCGTGCTGACGCCGCTCGCGGCGCCGGGGCTCTTCGCCGTGGTCGACCGCATCGGCCCCGGCGCGAACCTGCAGGAGCACCGGCTCGAGGTGCCTTGGCAGATCACCGGCTGAAACCGGATGATGCGCGATGGCTGGCGCTGACCGGCCATCGCCCTCAGTCTCAGCTGCCGCGATAGGTCGAATAGCCGAAGGGCGAGACCAGGAGCGGCACGTGGTAATGATCCTGCCGCGACATGCCGAAGCGCAGCGGCACCGTATCGAGAAAGCGCGGACTCTCGGGTGCCACGCCGCAGGCATCGAGATAATCGCCCACCGCGAAGACCAGCTCGTAGGTGCCGGTCTCGAACTCGGCCTCGGGCAGGATCGGCGCATCGGTGCGCCCGTCTTGGTTGGTGACCATCTCCTTGATCACCCGCCGCCTCTCCCCCTCGATCCGCGCGAGCGTGATCCGCATCCCCGCGGCGGGGCCGCCGCGCGCGGTGTCGAGAACATGGGTGGTCAGGTATCCGGGCATGAAGATGGCTCCTTTCGATCAGGTTCGTTCGGTGAAAGCGGGCGCATGACGCAGGGTGCGGCGTACGTCATCACCCGGAAGCGCGGCGCCGCCGGCCGATCCCGGACCTCGGCAACCGGCGCCGGTCACGATGATCATGACCCCTGCCCGATCACGATCTCGCCCGTCTCCTCGACGGGGCGCGGGGTCTCGTCGGCCTGACGATACCAACGCCGGATCGCCCGCCGATCCTCTTCGGGGAGCTCGGTGATGTTGGCGGGCGGCATCGCGTGGCTGACCCCCGCCTGCAGATAGATCTGCCGCGCCGCGCCCGCGATGTCGGCGCGGGTTTCGAGCAGTACCTCCTTGGGGGCCCAGCGGATGCCCTCCCAGACCGGCTCGCGCGCGTGGCACATGGAGCAGCGGCCGACCACGATCTGCTCCACCTCGTCGAAACCGGCGGCCTGGGCGTAATGCAGCGCGCTGCCTTCCAGTTCGGCGGCCTCCGAGGTCTCGTACTCCTCGAACATGAACGGCGCGGTCGAAAGCCAGGCCAGCGTGATGAACAGGATGACCGTGACCGCCCAGGTCCAGCTCGGCGCCGCCTTCCGCTGGTGCATGGTGTTGAAGTAGTGCCGGATGCAGACCCCGATGAGAAACACCAGCGCCGCGATGATCCAGGCATGTTCGGTGGCATAGGCCAGCGGGTAGTGGTTCGACAGCATCAGGAACAGGACCGGCAGGGTCAGGTAGTTGTTGTGCGTGCTTCTCAGCTTGGCGATCTTGCCGTATTTCGGGTCGGGCTTGCGGCCCGCCTTGAGGTCGGCGACCACGATGCGCTGGTTCGGCATGATGATGAAGAACACGTTGGCCGACATGATCGTCGCCGTGAAGGCGCCCAGATGCAGCAGCGCCGCGCGCCCGGTGAAGACCTGGTGATAGCCCCAGCTCATGACGACCAGCAGCACGAACAGAAGCAGCATGAGCGTGGTCGGCCTGTCGCCCAGGGGCGATTTGCACAGCCGGTCATAGACCAGCCAGCCGATGCTCAGCGACGCGCCCGAGATCGCGATGCCCTGCCAGACCGCGAGATCGGCCTTGGAGGGATCTATGAGATAAAGCTCCGCCCCGACCCAATAGACGATCATCAAAAGCGCCGCGCCCGAGAGCCAGGTCGCGTAGCTCTCCCATTTGAACCATGTCAGGTGGTCGGGCATCGCATCGGGGGCCACGAGATATTTGCGGATGTGGTAGAAGCCGCCACCATGCACCTGCCACTCCTCGCCATCGGCGGGGCCGGAGATATTGCGGTTCAGCCCCAGATCCAGCGCCACGAAGTAGAAGCTCGATCCGATCCAGGCGATCGCGGTGATGACGTGCAACCAGCGGACCGCAAAGGCCAGCCAGTCCCAGATAATGGCCAGATCATACATTCGGCATCCTCCTCAAGATCGAGAAGATAGTACCGCGGGGCATATTTTCTGTGTATCTTTGCCGATGAAGCATGACTGTCAAAAATAGATGTATAATGGCCTATCTAGACAATATTCGGACCTTCACGCGCATATACGAACTGGGCAGCATGTCGGCGGCGGCGCGGGATCAGCGTATCTCGGCGGCGGTGGCCTCGGCCCGCATCGCCCAGCTCGAGGAGCATCTCGGCGTGCGGCTGTTCCTGCGGACCACCCGCAGCCTGTCGCCGACGGAGCATGGCCAGATCTTCTACGAAGGCGCGCAGGATATCCTGGCCACGGTCGAGCGGGCGGAGGCCGCGGTCGACGACACCACCGAGAACCCGCGCGGCACGCTGCACATCGCGGCGCCCCTGGGTCTCGGGCGAAGGCTGATCGCGCCGCAGATCCCGCGGTTCTGCGAGGCCTATCCCTTGATCAACATTCGGCTGCGGCTCAGCGACCGCAAGGTCGACATCGCCACCGAGGGGCTCGACCTGGCCTTCATCCTCGGCCGGCCCGAAGACAGCAGCCTGCGCATCCGCAACATCGCCGATTGCCCGCGGGTGCTCTGCGCGAGCCCCGGCTACATCGCCCGCGCCGGCCATCCCACGGAAGGGCACGAGATCGAGGGGGGCCGGCACAGCTGCCTCAACCTGCGCTTTCCCGGCGCGACCGAGTTCCAGTGGATGCTGTCGACGAGTGAGGGTCCGCGGCGGTTCGACGTGCGCGGCCGGCTCGAATCCGACGATGGCGACGTGCTGACCGATTGGGCGCTGGCCGATCAGGGCATCATCATGAAGCCGCTCATCGAGGTTGCGCCCTATCTCGAAAGCGGCGCCCTGGTGCAGGTCTGCGAGAAGACGCCTCCCTTGCCGGTGCAGCTCGCCTGCCTGTTCGTGCATCGCAGGCATCAGGACCCGAAGACGCGGCTGTTCATCGATTTTCTCGTCGAGGCGATTCAGCGCAGCTTCGGCAAGGACGGCACGAGCCGCGCGATCACGATCCCCAGCCGTTCAACAGGACAAGCCCCGGCAGCCAGCCGGTGAAGACGCCGCTGGCCAGCGTGGCCAGGGCGGTGACCCGAAGCAGGGGGCGCCCGAGCGCCAGCAGCAGGAAATACATGAACCACAGCCCTGACCAGGCGGCCCAGTTCAGGCCCAGCCAAAGCGACATCGGCCCCTCTGCCGCCATCACGGCCTGCGCCGCCACCGGCAGCACGGTGAGCGAGACGAAAAGGCTGAACCAGCCCAGGCCACGGCCATCGGCGCCGGTCATCCGGTTGTAGGCGACCCAGAGATAGGTGGTGGTGAACAGCAAGGTCAGCGCCGCCGACCTGACCGCCGCCATATCGGCCGCGCCGATCGCCGTCGCCACCGCCACCGCGGCGGTGACGGTGGCGGTCACGAGGTTGATCAGGACGATCTCGCGATCGTCGATGCGCCCGGTCATCCAGATGCCGTTCAGCACGAGGACGGCACCGACGAACAGCAGCGACAGGGGCAGGAGCATGGGGTCTATCCGGTGGCGGGACGGGCGGCGCCCGGTCCCGATGCGATGAGGGAGGCCGCATGGGCGGCCTCCCGGTGGTCCGGCGCTGCCGCGCCGCGTGTTGCCGCGCCGTGTTTCAGTGCGCCCCGTCGGAGGCCAGCGCGCTTTCGCGGGCCTGCGCCTCGGCTTCGGCCGAGGTGCCGTTGAACACGGCGTTGAGCAGAACCGCCGAAATCGAGGCCAGCAGGATGCCGCTGTCGATCAGCGGGTGGATCGCGTGGGGGATGTGCATCTTGAAGTCCGGCGCGATGAGCGGGATCATCCCGACACCGAGCGAGATCGCCACGATCAGCCCGTTGAAGCGGTTCAGCTTGAAGTCGACGCCGCCGAGAATGCGCACGCCGGTCGCCGCGACCATGCCGAACATCACCAGCCCGGCGCCGCCCAGCACCGCCACCGGCAGCGCCTCGACCAGCGCCCCCATCTTGGGGATCAGCCCCAGCACGATCATGATCGCGCCGCCCATCACGCAGACATAGCGCGAGCGGATGCCGGTGACGCCGACGAGGCCGACATTCTGGCTGAACGAGGTGTAGGGAAAGGTGTTGAACAGACCGCCGATCAGGGTGCCCAAGCCATCCGTACGCAGCCCCGCCGAGAGCGTCGGACGCTCCAGCTTGCGCTCGCACATGTCCGACAGGGCAAGGAACATGCCGGTGGATTCGATCATCACCACGATCATCACCAGCGTCATGGTCAGGATCATCACCGGATCGAAGATCGGCAGGCCGAAGCGGAACGGCGTGATCAGCTCGAACCAGTCGGCGGTCGCGACATGCTCGAAATGCATCATCCCGAGCGAGGCGGCGACGCTGCCCCCCACGACGATGCCCAAGAGCACCGAGATGTTCGACCAGAAGCCGCGGGCGAGCTTCATCACGAGGATGATCGTGCCGAGCACCACCGCCGAGATGGCGATATTGACAGGCGCGGCATAGGCCGGGTTCTCGGCCGAGGGCGCGATGGCCAGGCCGCCGGGCATCTCGGGGGCGCCGGTCATGGCGCGCACCTGTTCGAGCCAGGCGGCATGGCTGGGATCGACGAGCTTGGGCGCGGTCGGGCCGACCGGCAGGCCGAAGATCCAGTTGATGCCGATCCGCATCAGCGTCACGCCGATCACCAGGATGATCGTGCCGGTGACCACCGGCGGAAAGAAGCGCAGCATCCGGCTGACCAGCGGCGCGATCAGCATCGCGATCACGCCCGCGCCGATGATCGCGCCGAAGATCATCCGCGCCCCTTCGGTGCCCGGATTGGCGATCCCGATCGAGACCATCGGGCCGACGCTGGCAAAGGTCACCCCCATCATCACCGGCAGCCGCACCCCGAACCATTTCGACGCGCCGAGCGACTGGATGATGGTGACGAGACCGCAGACGAAAAGATCGGCCGAGATCAGGAAGGCCACCTGCTCGGAGTCGAGCCCCAGCACGCGGCCGATGATCAACGGCACCGCGATGGCGCCGGCATACATCACCAGAACATGCTGAAGCCCGAGCGTGAACAGCTTGCCCGGCGGGATCATCTCGTCGACCGCATCGCGGCCATCGGTCGTGTCACGGATTGTCGTCATTCAGTTCTCCTCCCGGGATTTGTCGTCGGCCAGGATATCGAACGCATCTCCTCCACGCGTCCGAGCCGACGGGGCAATCGGGGTCTCGATCCCGGATTTGCCCGAAAACCGTTTCCTCGGAACGTGCAACGCCAGCGGCCCGCTCCGGTAGGTCGGTTCTGTTTCAATTACCTTCGTCAAAAGTTTGAGAATGCCGTCTCGCCGGGCCGGCCCCCCTTGGCCCGCCCGGCCTGCGCCGAGCGCTCAGCCGTAGCTCTCGACCGGCGTCGCGGCCAGCGCCGAGATGTTCAGCAGGCCGCGCACGGTGACGCCCGGCGTCACGATATGGGCGCGGTTGCCCATGCCCATGAGCACCGGTCCCACCTCGATGCCCTCGGCCACGGATTTCAGCAGGTTGCGCGCGGCACCCGCGGGCTCTGCGCCTGCATAGACCAGGATGTTGGCCCTGCCCCGCAGCCGGTTGCCCGGCAGGAGCCGCTCGCGCAGATCCGGGTCGAGCGCGGCATCGGTGTGCATCTCGCCCTCGTATTCGAAATCGGCCCCTTGCGCGTCGAGCAGCGCGATCGCATCCCGCGCGGCGCGGGCCGCGCGGCTGTCTAGGCTGCCGAATTGCGAGCCCGAGCACAGCGCGACCTTGGGCGCGAGGCCGAAGCGGCGCGCATGGCGGGCGCTGGCGATCATCGTTTGCGCGATCTGCCCGGCGTCAGGTTCGAGATGAACATGCGTGTCGGCCACGAAGAGCGGGCCGCGATCGAGCAGGATGAGCGACATCGCCCCCACCGGCTGCAGATGATCGCGCGCGAGCACCTCCGAGACGTATTTCAGATGCCAGGAATAGGCGCCGACCGTGCCGCAGATCAAGCTGTCGGCCTCGCCGCGATGCACCATCACCGCCGCGATCGCGGTGCTGTTGGTGCGCAGGATCGCCTTGGCGAGATCCGGCGAGACGCCGCGCCGCGACATGATCGCGTGATAGCTGCCCCAGTAGTCGCGGTAGCGCTCGTCGCTCTCGGGGTTGACCAGATCGAAGGCCTCGCCCGGCTGCAGCGACAGCCCCTCGCGCTCGATCCGGGCCGCGACCACCTCGGGGCGGCCGACCAGGATCGGCCTTGCCATGCCCTCCTCGCGCATCGCCTGCACGGCGCGCAGCACGCGCGGCTCCTCGCCCTCGGCAAAGACGATGCGCCGGCCGGCGCTGCGCGCCGCCTCGAACACCGGGCGCATCACCAGCGACGAGCGATGGACCTGCCCGCGCAGCCCCGCGGCATAGGCCTCGAGATCGAGATCGCGCGTCGCCACGCCGCTTTCGATCGCCGCACGAGCCACCGCGGTCGCGACCGTGGGCAGCAGCCGCGGGTCGAAGGGCTTGGGGATCAGGTAGTCGGGGCCGAAGCTCAGCCGCTCGCCCTGATAGGCCGCGCCAAGCTCGGCGCTGGCCGGGGCGCGGGCCAGCCCGGCGATCGCCTCGACGCAGGCGATCTTCATCTCGTCATTGATCGTGGTCGCGCCCGCGTCGAGCGCGCCCCGGAAGATGAAGGGAAAGCACAATACGTTGTTGACCTGGTTGGGATAGTCGCTGCGCCCGGTGGCGATCAGCGCGCCCGGCGCGGCGGCGCGCGCCGCCTCGGGCATGATCTCGGGCACCGGGTTCGCCAGCGCGAAGACGATCGGGTCGGGCGCCATCCGCGCCACCATCTCTGGCGTCAGCAGGCCGGGCCCGGAGACGCCCAGAAACAGGTCCGCCCCCTCCATCGCGTCCATGGTGCTGCGCATCTCCGTCCGCCGCGCGAACTCGGCCTTTTCCGGGGTCAGGTCCTCGCGCCCGTCATGCACGACGCCCTTGCTGTCGATCATGGTGATGTGCTCGGCCCGCGCGCCCATCACCATCAGCATCTTCAGGCAGGCGATCCCGGCGGCGCCTGCGCCGAGCGCCACGATGCGGATCTCCTCGAACCGCTTGCCGGTGATGCGCAGCGCGTTGCTGGCGGCGGCGGCGGCGACGATGGCGGTGCCGTGCTGGTCGTCATGAAAGACGGGAATGCCCATCCGCTCGCGGCAGATCTTCTCGACGATGAAGCAGTCGGGCGCCTTGATGTCTTCGAGGTTGATCGCGCCGAAGGTCGGCTCCAGCCGGCAGACCAGATCGGCGAGCCTTTCGGGGTCGGTCTCGTCCACCTCGATGTCGAAGCAGTCGATGCCGGCGAATTTCTTGAACAAGACCGCCTTGCCCTCCATCACCGGCTTGGAGGCCTGCGCGCCGATATTGCCCAGGCCCAGCACCGCCGTGCCGTTCGAGACCACGGCGACGAGGTTGCCCTTGGCGGTGTAGCGCCGCGCCAATGCCGGATCGGCGGCGATGTCTAGGCAGGGCTCGGCCACGCCGGGCGAATAGGCGCGGCTCAGATCGCGCCCCGTCGCCATCGGCTTGGTCGCGCGGATCTCCAGCTTTCCGGGCCGCGGCTCGGCATGATAATTCAGCGCCGCCTCGCGGTCGGCGGCGATCTTGGTGTCATCGAGCGACATGTTTCGTCTCCTTTACCGGCGCGCGCCCATGCGCAACGCCAGATCGATCATCCGGTTGGAAAAGCCCCATTCATTGTCGTACCAGCCGAACAGGCGGCTCAGCTCGGGGCCGTGGCGGATCTCGGGGCCCGCCAGTATCAGGGATTCGGGCCGCGCCCGCAGGTCCGAGGAGACCAGCGGCCGGTCGGTCCAGCCAAGGACAGGCGACCCCGCCACCGCCGCGCGCAGCCGCGCGTCGATGTCGGCCCGGTCGCGCAGCCTGACGGTCAGGTCGACCGCCGAGACGCTGGCCACCGGCACCCGCAGCGCGGTGCAGCTCACCCGCCCGGCCAGATCCGGCAGGACCAGGTCGGTCAGCCGCCCGGCCGAGGAGCTGGTCGGCACCATCGACAGCGCCGCCGCGCGGCTGCGCGCCGGATCGGCGCGCGGCGCGTCGACCGTGGGCTGCGCCCCGGTATAGCAATG
>JACLAD010011641.1_pt1 | contig 14970 bp, 5 predicted proteins | sample 8027901 | NCBI WGS metagenome assembly JACLAD01 (sample SAMN15725071, study PRJNA655200) | protist metagenome | isolation source: fluorescence activated cell sorting (FACS) single amplified genomes of... | place: Spain: Blaines Bay Microbial Observatory, Mediterranean Sea | collected 2016-07-05 | reverse complement strand
TTTATTTAACAATATATTAATATTTTCGTATATTAATCTTGACAAATACGCTCCGCATCGAAAATTAGCCTCATTGCCTTTTTTTAATTGTACACGCACATATATTATGATTTTACAACTTATGTCTTACTGAACTTAAAGTAAAATAATTCAAAGCAGTACCATCCTTTCTTCTTTTCTCCAGTGTTGCAAACCATGCCAATGGATTCATCACATGTGGAACACCAGCTAAACGATTAGAATCTTCATCTTGTCCAACACCTTCATTGTTATAGTAACCTGGTGTGCAATCTGCTGCTCTTTCCGGACGAACAGCTTCTAATTGACGTTTAATAAACTCTTCTTCAACTTCATGCTTAACATCAAATGTTTGATAACTTCTTTTTTTCATTTCACTGATAATATGTGCAAAATGGATAGATGCTTCATCTAAGCGATGGGTGAAATTTACAGTCAATACATCGAATGGTGCATTTTGGAAGAATATATTTGGAAAGCCAGAACTATAGTATGCCTCAAAGCTCTTTGGTCCTTGTGGCTTCCATTTCTCAGCTAGACTTTGTTTACCTCTACCAATGATATCATAGCCAAGTCGATGAGGCGCAGTTCGTCGCCCTCCTGTATCAAGTCCTGGTTGTTCAAAACCAGTGGCAAGAACAATGACATCAACTTCATACTCTTGACCATTAACAACAACACCTTTTTCCGTGATTGCACTGATACCTAATCCGTTTGTATCAACCAATTTCACATTTGGCTTATTAAATGTTGTTAAATAGTCATCTTTAAAACATGGACGTTTACAAAATTGGTGATACCACGGTTTCAATGCATCTGCTGTTGCTTTGTCTTTCACTACTAAATCAGTTCTTTTCCTAATTTTCTCCATTTGTTGAAATTGTGCCACACGTGACATATCCATTGCTTTTCTTGCAATTTGTTTCATATCAGGTTTTTGACCGGTCTCTTTTGCTTTTTGAACTTCATCTCGAAGAAATTTTTGTGATTTTAGCATCAAGTTGCTAATGATTTCAGTCCATCCATCATCAACTAGATCAACACCATTAGATGGTCCTTTCATGCTTTGTACCATTTGAATGAAATTTTCTCGTCTCTCTTTTTGCCAACCAGGTTTACTTAGAAATTCCTTTGCATATTCAGGTGTAGTATGACGATTGTTGCGTACATCAACTGGACTGGGGGTCCGTTGAAAGACATATAATTGCTTTGCACTATCACCAAGATGCGGTACAACTTGTATTGCGGTAGCACCTGTACCTATGATTGCAACTCGTTTGTCTTTAAGCTTATGTAAATTTCCTGAAGAGCTTCCTCCAGTATAATCATAGTCCCAACGACTTGTATGAAACATATGTCCTTTAAACGAGTCAACACCCGGCACTTTTGGTAATTTGGGCTGAGTGAACAAGCCAAAATTCATTATTACAAATCTTGCATAGAAGCGATCATCTTTATCAGTGCTAATGAGCCATTTTTCCTTTGTATCATCCCAATCCATACCAGTAACTCTTGCACCAAAACTAGCATTTTCATACAAATTATACTTTTCCATAATCATTTTGGAATGTCTATAAATTTCTGGTTGGTGTGCATATTTTTCAGTAGGTACATAACCTAGCTCTTCACACATTGGCATGTAAACGTACGACTCAATATCGCACATTGCACCTGGATATCTATTCCAATACCATGTACCTCCAACATCACCACCACTATCTAAAAGGCGAACATTTTTTGCATTAATTCCTGCTTCAACCAATCTTGCAGCAGCAGTAAGCCCTCCATAACCGCCTCCAACGACACAACATTCAACTTCATCTGTCAATGGGTGAGGAGTTTCAATCTGTGGGTATGGATCCGCAATCATCCTTGCAAATCGTGAATCATCTTCAGCAAGATCTAGTATATTAACATATTGTTCGTTTCCTTCAGGCCTTGCGTTAATACGTTTATCTCTTTCAAAATCATATTTTTTTTGTAACGATGCCATTAAAACATCATCCACTGGGATTTCTGTTGGATTAGGCAACAAATGATCCTGTGGTCCAGCAGTTAAATTTCTATTCAACATATGATCCAAATCAATATTAATATATATATATAGAGAGAGAGCTTAAATAAATATATTTCTTGACGGTAATACTATAAGGCAGTATGTTGTTTCCAAAGTTTCAACATAACCACAATGTTGTTTAAAAAATATATGAGTGTATGTAAAAAATATACAATTACACTATGACTGATAAACAACTAAATAAGACAATATATATCTATGTATTTATTTTTTTACTTTTTTACTTGAAGGAAGGATATATGGAGTTATTATTATTATGTATTATATTAATATAGTAGGTTGGACTTAAAAGTCTAGGACCTAGATTAGGTTGGACTTATGTGCTTAAGGAGTATTAATACTACCTGGTACAAACAACAGTACCTGGTACCTGGTATTAAATACTATTAGACTTCTACTTTTTTGTACTATAGACAAATAGGATTACATAGCCCAGCTAATAACAGTTGAGCGGGTCCTCTCTAATAACAGTATCTATATTTTAAAATAAAAATTATACATACAGTATTTTATTTCTTTTACTCAGATGATATTTTTCTCTTCTTGATTGCTCTACCACCGTTGCTACTACTGTTATCCTCCTCCATCACCAACATTTGAACTGCATCATTATCACTATACTTCTCTTTCATTTGTTGTATGGTTGTGATAAAGCTTTTCTTAAGAGTTTCATTATTATTCATTAATTTTGTTAACATTGGTTTGAAATATGAAAGGACTATTACATTTATCATATCCGTTTCAAATTGCGACGTATATTTACCACATTTTTCACTGTATTTGCATAATGTAGAAAATAATAATTCATTAAAATTAGTTTCTACTAGATCGACTACCTTTACATGGTGTAAAAATTGATTTAATGCAGCACGAGTGAAAAATGTATCACCATCAAGAATTTGCTCCATAGTAGCAGCAACAAATTGACGTAAAATAGAAAAGTACAATCCAAGCGATTTATTTGTTTCTCGAAGACGGTAATTTTTACGGTCATCAACCGTGCGTGCACATTGTAAATATGTAAATTTATTCAAATATATTTTCCAATCGTCAAATTTTAAATTGTCTGGTACCACATTTTTTTCTATAAATGCTTTTTTAGCTACAAATGACTTCAAAATAGATGAACCGATTCTTGGCAATACGTTTCTCAGTATATAATCGTATGTATCGACGGTTTGTGTTTGCATATATTCTGGATTTAGTTTCATATTATGTGGCTTATCATCTTCTTCGTAGAAAATTTCATCGCTGTCTATACGTACTAATGCTTGACAAAAGTGATCTTTCTTTGATTTCAAAATTTCATTGAAGTAGGTATAGCCATACGTATCTTTTCGAAGGCAACTTGATGATGAGCCAAAGCAAACCCAACGTGAAATTTTACGCAAAAGTAAATTTTCAGTCGGCAATTTAAATTTAGTTGGAAATTCAATGTTAGCATCGTGCAATCTTGGACTTGTAACGCTTGTTTCATTAACAGTTTCCTTACTAAGGTCAGCACCACCAAGCAAAGATGGTCCTGGAAATGCCTGCAGTACGTTATCATCATTATCAACAGCCATCATATTGTCACTATTTTCATTCACATTTGCACTATCATCCGTAAGTAACGACCGTCGGTAGATACTAGTTAGAACACTATGAAGTTGCTGTTTAATTACTGGGGAATCTAATATCATTAAAATATCAAGCAAACCTCGCATCACATCTTCCTTTAGAAACTCCGTCGGGCCAGCTCTTGACTTCGAAACACTTCTACTATCCCTACTGCCAGACTGTGCATATGAACTTCGGCTACCTGAGCGCGTGGTTCTGCTTGTTGAAATACTTTTCTTTGGTCGTATCATCGGCGAATGGCTTTTTTTTCTTTTCCGATTTGACTTCTTTACCTCTTGTACAAATGTCAAATTGCTAAACATGTCTTTTTCTTTTTGTATGAATCTATTGAACTTTTCATTGGACAGATTGAACAATAATGCATTGTCATATATCAAATACATATCATCTACAAATGCTTGTGGGTGTGCATATATTTTATTATCTAATTTTTTCCTGATGGTCAAATAATCCATTGGACGTTCAATCATACTGGTATAATGTGGAAACCTTGTGATTGAAACAGGGATGCTAAAAAAATACTGGAAATTCGGATTTGTTCTTTGTTCATCCGATTTACAACACTGAAGCAAACAATCCAACATCTTTTTGTACATAATGTCTCCTGATTGCATATTCTTATTTTCCCCTGGGAATGGTGGTTCTTCATTTAAAAATTTATCTACTATCTTTTCAAGTTTATCCTTGGAATATTTCGCCCAAGAATAGAAAAATGCGTCCTTATATTGTTTGTAATGCTCCATGCAATCATCATAGATTCTATTCATATCTGCAACAAACATCGCTTCAGCATTTTCATTGTTATATTCCTCGTTCCTTATTTTATCATTAATATGTGCTAATGTGAAAACACCACTACGTGCAAAATATTTACCACCTTTTATTAGCGCTTTAACTGTCCTATCTTTTAAATTCTTTGGAAAAACGCCTTTGTATGGATCATTTTTCACAGCATTTCTAAGATAAAGATAACATTTCTCAACACGCTGATTTTTTGATAGATGCACTACAAATCTCTTTTGATTAGAACTTCCGCTATATTGAGCGAACCCTGCTAACATTTTATTTGATACGTTATTATTATTGTTGTTGTTGTTTTGCCAACCTTTTTGTCGACCTCTTCTTGGTGGCGTATAGAGTCCAACTTTTTTTAATTCTTCCGTAAATTTTTTTTTCAGTTCTCTTTTTTTTGTATTTGATGTTGCCACCATACTTTTTCTTATCTTCTGATTATACACACTATGGCTTGAATTGTGGTACTTTATACAGTTGTCAAAGATTAAATTTACATCATTTTGAAATTCTATTTTTGAGGTATATTTGTTGTCATTTAATGACTTTTCAACTTCAAAAAATGACATAGGACGTTCAATAAATTCTGTGTATTTATTTAATGTGAGCAATACATCCACCTTTGCAAATAATCCACTCGGATCTGCATTTTTCATATACTGCAATGTTGATGACATTGCATTCTTTAAACCTTCCGGATTGCTATTTTGATTTGTACCTGTCGCTTCAACAAGAAGACTTTGACCACCTGCTGGTATTTGGGCAGTCACAGATGTCGAAACTTGGTTAGTTGGGCTTGCAATCTTATCATTGTTAGATTTAATTTCTTCAGTTTTCACAGGTGCTAATGCTGTTGTACTTGTAGTTGTCGTCGTCGTCGTCGTCGTTGTTGTTGTTGTTGCTACTTCTGCTGTTGCTGTTTTCATTTTGTTGGATACAGGATTGCTATTGCTACTTCCACCTGCGGTAGATATTATCGGTGAAGTAGAAGACGTAGAAATGGCTGGTTTTGACTGACTCTTAGAGATAGTCCTTGGCCGACCACGACCACGTGATTTACTTTTTGATTTTCGTTCTTCGATTCTTTTTCTCGCATATTCTTTTTGCATTTTATCTTTGAAAACCTCATCGTCTTCGTGTATCTTCAAAAATTTACGTTCTATCTCTGCACTTTCACGATATTGCTCATATTTTTTCAGCTCTTCAAGGAATCTGTTGTAACAATTTATTTTTAATCTATTGGCATATCCTATCAAATTTTTAGAAAATTCTTTTTCTGGACCAGTGCGGTCTTTTCGGTTCTCAAGTAGCCATGTATGATATTTGATGCAATTATCAAACATCAAGTTCACATCTGTTAAGAAAATAGACGCTGGCTTGTCTTCGTATTTATTCACTTTCATGCCATTATTACTGTCATCTTTACTATCTATGTTTTTCAATATCTCTTCAACGCACATTTGGTTACCACCAATTATTTCAAAATAGTTTTTTTGTTCCATTTGTACATATTCTTTATATTTTGCATCTGTCATACCAACACTATGTTTGTTCCGAAAAGCGGTTCTTTCCTCTGGTGTCGGTACGTAGTTTGGCACGACTGGTTTTTCAAAAACATCTTTACCAGTAAATCGCTTTGCCACGCTTTTATTCATCATAATATATCTTTCAAGGATTTCTTTGTGAATCCTCGTCATTAATGAATCAAAGTCTTGAAGGATTCCGCGAGGAACCATTTCCCGTGTTATTATTTCATCGGTGGGTACGTGCAATATAGAATTGTCTTCTAATTTTGTACCTTTTGAAATTTTATTTCTTTCGCACCATTCAAACCACACTCGATTGCATCTTACCATTATTTCTGGCGTCAAAAGCAACACGTTTAACGAAGTACCTATGGTATTACGTATCCTTTCTTGATGATAAGTATGCTTCAAATTTTGTACGATGTTCTTAATTTGCTCCCCTTTTGCCTGATCTTTATATTCTCGGCATTTATACACCCATAGACCTCGATTAAGAGTGAGTGTTCCACCCGCTAGGCTTTTGTAACCTGGCTGTTTTCTTCTACGTGGTGCTTGCAATTTATATGTCAATATCAGATCGCTAATCGTTCTTTTATCTGTTAATCGGTTAATTCGTTCAATTGGAAGCTTTACTACATTTAAAGCAGAAATTAATTCGTCATTTATCTTTATCAAACTTTGTTCCAACACTTTTCTATTATTCGTGTTATTATTGCTCAAATCATTTAATCCATTCAAAGCTTTTAATAAATTCTCGCCGGCTGGTTTAACTTTAAATGGAAAATCTAGTTTACGCAAGTTCATTAACAAATATATGCGATATTCGCCATAATAAACATTACCAGTTTCAAAGTATTTTAATCTTAAATAATCTGATACAATTCTGAATAATTTACGTGATTCGTCTAACGTATCAGCATTTCGAGCAACAAATAATGATTCTGCTAACTTGACAGCAGATTGAAAGTAATTTAAATCCCAGTGAGCATTGTCTCTAATAGCATTGACGGACTCGATGCAATACGTTTGAAAGTGTTGGTCCACCTGTTCTTGAAGCAATACTTTGTGCCAATGGTAAATTTTTTGGCGTGTACTTAGTGAAATCTTCATAAACATTTCACGTAAAAATGGCATTGGATTCTTTTCATTTTTTGGATTACCTTTATCCCACAAGTTTTTCAAAAGGCCCGCAAGTTCTTGTGAAATATTTTTCGGCTGAATACGATTAATTACTTCAAGTGTAACGGCTTGAAATTCGTCATTATCCATAAGCTCGTAATAACCTGTTTTGAAAATCCGCTTTGTTAAGCATAAAATCAAATTATCTTGGTTCATATTGGATAAATCTGATTTAATATCTTCACATAATTCTTTTATAAGTATTTGATTTACTTCGTGCGGTGGCACACCAAGCATATCCAGCATTACAATTGCAGGCCCAATTGATGGAGGTCGTACCGGAATTTTTGCCTGCAACAAATGTGTACGCATTGTCGTGATACGGGATTTTTGCAAGTTTTCTTTCAGATAATCTTGGCCACGTTTGCCTACAAGCCTTTCGACTTTGTTTATATTAGAAATATTTGCTTGTGGCGACCTACTACCACTAGCACTTAAATGCCTAGGGCTTGGGCTGGTGCTTAAACTCATTATACGCGAAATATTATTATTATTATTATTATTTGCTTGCACAGACATGTTTCTTTAATATTACAATAAATATGTTATAATAATAAATGTATTTGTATTTCGTCGAAAATTGACATAAACAAATGATCCAAACAAAAATAGTTGTTTACCTTGAAAAGGTTATATCTTCACTATACAAATTGTATATACTTTTTTGTTTCTAATTTTTTTTGTTCTTTTATTATTTCTATTAATGTAATAATTAAACTAAAAACATTTATTCATTTTTCATGATGTGCTAATTCTTCTAATACCAGGAATAACTATAATACTAAAAAATAATAATAATGCAAAATAATATTAATGAAATTAAGGAGGGAAAACCAGGAAATCACATCATCATGATTTTTCATGAATTATCACAAAATACAACAAACATACTGGCATAACGTACAGCAGTACTATATATATTTTCAAAAAAAATACAAACTAACAAAAAAAATAGATTTATTATTCTTTAGATACACATGATATGAAAAGAAAAAGTTACCGTTTTATGTGCACATCTGTATAGATAGATTAAAAGAAAACAGTTGTAAAATAATAAAACAATGCCTAATCATAACATATTACATGTAGCAGAAAAAAATTCAGTAGCAAAGTCAATAACACCTATATTGTCACGTGGCAACTTTCGTACTAAACATGGTTATGAAAAATATTGTCCTTTGTATTGTTTTGAATCTAATTTTCGTGGTAGAAATAGACAACACGTTGTAACATCTGTGATGGGTCATTTAATGTCGACAGATTTCACAGATGAATACAGAAGTTGGAATTCGTGTACACCGGAACAGCTATTTACTGCTCCAATCGTCGAATTTGTTCCTGATAAATTTAAAAACTTAGAACGACAATTAAAATCAGAAGCTCGAAATTGTGATACTGTTGTTCTATGGCTTGACTGTGATAGAGAAGGGGAAGCAATTGCAAACGAAGTCGTAAATGTTTGTCGTAATGCCGCTCGTAGAAATTTGAATATATTGCGGGCGCATTTTTCCGCTGTCAATGCTACAGAAGTTAATCGAGCTATGTCAAATTTAAGAAGTTTAAATGAGAATGTTGTAAATGCAGTGAAAGCAAGGCAAGAAATTGATTTGCGTTTAGGTGCTTTATTTACTAGATGGCAAACGAAGTTACTTCAGCAAACATATACTTTGAACGTTGTTAGTTATGGTCCATGTCAATTTCCAACGTTAGGGTTCGTCGTAGATCGTTTTACACGCATTGAAAATTTTGAACAAGAAACATTTTGGAAAATAAAATGTGAATATGGTGATTCAGATGATAAGCAAGATGGTTTAAATTTTTGTGAATTTTCATGGAAACGTGCACATCCAGGTTTATTTAATCGTGCATGTGCCACTATGTTATTAGAAACATGTGTTGAAAATCCCGTAGCAAGAGTAGTGAAAGTGTTAAAAAATTCTACGCGAAAGTTTAAACCTATGCCATTAGCGACGACGGCACTTGGGATGAGCATGAGTCGATGGCGGCGTATAACAGCGAAAAGGGCATTAGATGCTGCCGAAAAGTTATATCAAAAAGGTTACATTAGTTATCCTCGTACAGAAACGGAAGTTTTTCGACCTGAATTTGATTTCCAAGCGATATTGCAAGAACAAACACAAAGTAACACGTGGGGCAATTATGCAACAGAATTGCTTCAACCACAGAATTTTGTAAGGCCTAGAGCTGGTAATGGTGATGATAAAGCGCATCCACCGATACATCCAGTAAAATTTGTCGATGTAAATAGCTTGGAAAGTCGAGATGAAAAGGAAGTTTATGAATTTGTGGTGAGACATTTTTTAGCATGTTGTAGCAAAGATGCTTTAGGAAATAAAACTGTTGTTGATATTAAAATAGCAGATGAATATTTTTCTGCTCAAGGGTTACAAATTCTTGAGCGAAATTATTTAAATATTTATATGTATGACCGATGGAATGGAAAAAAGGTACCAAGTTTCGAAGAAGGCCATGAGTTCGAGCCATCAGCGTTGGAATTAAAAGATGGAAAAACAAATCCACCACCATTACTGAAAGAACATGATTTAATGCGTATGATGGAAAGTGCTGGGATTGGAACAGATGCAACTATTGCACAACATATTGAGACAATTAAGACACGTGAATACGTCACCGAGCAACAAGATCAAACATTGAAACCAACAGCAGTAGGCATTGGCCTGGTTCGTGCGTATCAAACGTTAGAGATGGACTTTGATAAGCCGAGTTTACGTGCTCAAATGGAAGCAGATTGTAAACAAATTGAAGCAGGAAGGAAAAACAAGGACAATGTTATTCTAGCATGTATGACAGCAATGCGAGGGCGTTTTTCATCTTTAAAGAATAAAACCTTGGAATGGCAAGCAAAGTTCGATGAATTTGTCGATGGCGAAGTACCGAGAAAATCTGAAAATGCTACTGTCATACAGCGCAATTTTATGAAATGTGTAAACTGTGGGGGCAACACGAAATTTGATTTAATGAGACTTTCCGATAATAACAATCGCAATAATGACAATAGATTTTTGTTGTGTAAAAAATGTAAAAAAAATTATCCAATACCGCGGAAAGGTCAATTGGAACCACTTCGAAATAGGACTTGTCCTTTGTGCAACAATATTGTCATCAAAATCACAACTGATCGGGGCACATCGTATCATGTTTGTCCATCATGTTATAATGTTCCTCCAGGTCGTACTGGTAAATCTGGAACTAGCAATATGAATTGTTTCAGTTGCCAATTTGGCGAATGTCCGTTGGCTAGCGGACAACAAATTATAGTTCAAGAAAAATGCCGTTCTTGTAATAACGAACCAATGGTATTAAAATCAAGGGCAGTGACTGATGGTGATAGAGGTAGTATGAAATATCGTATTATGTGCAAAAGTAAAAATTGTAAAAATGAAAACATTTATTTCCCCGACTCAGCTGTGAAGAAAATAGTTCTCCCCAGCGATATTAATAGTCGGCGAGAATGTTCCCGATGTGGTATGCAAAAATTATTAATCACATTGAAATATAGCTCGGTTCCGCCTGGTACGAACTTGGAAACGTTGCGATGTCCACGCTGTGATAAAACGTTGCGTGATTTGAAAGGCGACCATGGTGGAGGCAATGGTGGTGGTGGTAGTAGTAGTAGGCGTAGACGATCCACAACAACAACCACTACTACAACAACGAATAATAATAGAAATGGTCGTTCCGGGCAGGCACATATTCAAATGCAGTACAATAACAATAATATTAGTAGAAACAACAATAATAACAATAACAACAGCAATAATTATAATAACAGCAACTATTCTTATAATGATAATCATAATAATAATAACAACAACAATTCTTATAACAATAACCGTGGCAACTACAACGGCCAACAGCAATTGTCGCAACAGCAGCAACGAGGACCTAAAAAGGCTCGCAGTAGACCTCCATCATCTAATCTCACTTGTAAATGTAATTGCGGCAAGCCTGCAGTTAAATTTACATCGAGGAGTGAAAAGAATCCGAACAGGGAGTTTTTCAAATGTGTAGACGCCAAAAATGGCGGATGTGATTTTTTTAAATGGGTTGATGAGGTGGAAAATAATAATGGTGGTAGTAATTATGATGGCCAACAACAACGAAGACCGAAGAAATCTCGTGGTAGGCCACCATCGTCTGCAAAAATTTGTTATTGCACAAATTGTGGTAAACCTGCATCCAAATTTACTTCTAGGAGTGAGAAGAATCCAAATAGAGAATTTTTCAGTTGCAAGGCGCAAGAAAATTGCAACTTTTTCCAATGGGTAGATGAGATGTAGTCTATGACATGATATAGTTTTTATACGGTTCCGTATATATATTAAAAATCAGAGTATATTACGACGTATATTAATTAAAAAATAATATATGATGCATATCGCATATCTTATTTCTTTTTATTTTTGAACTCATGATAATTCCTACTCTCCAGAAAGAATACAATAACTGAGAGAACAATATCTATCTCACTGAGAAACTGAAAGATGGACCAATGAATCGTAACATTGCGATAGAGTTCAATTGAAATCCACAGAGTGTGCCAATATTTTTTTTAATAAAGAGATAAAAACATTGGTGGAGGTAAATATCATATGATAGATGCAATTAACACATCATTACATGCATCAATTGAAAACCGTGTATTGTTCAAAGGTGTGTGAGATACATCGTACCGTGTGGTAGTTAATCAAGAAGTAAACGTCGAATATACTCCAATGTTTGAACCTTTGAATGGCAATTCAATCACCTTGATATTTTCAGGATCCAACGATACGCACCAATCGATTAACTCGTTTTTTGTGGAGACAACTTTTTTCTCATTCATGTCATTATACACAAAACGATTTGGAAACAAACGGCTAAATACACAGCATGGGACGACTAGAAAAGGTTTCTTACTTTTAACAGCAAATTCTACAATTGCACCAGTAGCTTGATCTGGGTGTAGTCCGACCACAAAGCTACAATTTTTTAGTAATAAATTGTCTTCATGTGAATTTATATTACATATAGGCACATTCAATGCATTATCGTTATTAACATCAACATCACAATTTGTGAAATATGCTTGGCATTTATCATACATAATTGGTTTGTCATTTATATATACATAACGAATGTTATTTGGATGATTGCGATACTTATTATCATTATTCTCTTCAGAAGTATTTTTTTTTTCCAATTTTATTTTACCTTCAATAGCACGGCGAAGAAATTTTCGATATCGGGAAGGCAAACAACCAACTGATGGAGAGGAATCAAGACATGTAGATTTCACACCACAAAGCGCCAGCCCCAAAGAACACCATCCATTTCCACCTGCTACATCTAAAACTCCGCTTCCAGCGTTTAAATAATCTGTTGGCGTTTGATTATCTTTCATTAATGTTGATGTCTTTATCACATCCATGATAAACTTTGTAACAATTTCGCCTTGCTTTTGTTTTTCAAATTTATTTATTTTTTTATGCGGTTTATCTTCACCACCATCAGTTACTTTTCTATTATTATTATTATTATTATTATTATTCATTATTATTCCAATTTTCAATTTGTTTATTTTTTCAATATTATAACATCGTTTCATGTGTATTTTTATTTTATCATTTATATCATCAACATGAAACAGTTTAGAATCAAAAATATCAAATATACCTGTCACTAAAATATAGTCCCCTATTTTAAATTTTTTCTTTATAGCAGTAGAGTTGTAACTTTTCTCAATAATAATATTATAATATTTTGGCATTAACAAATTTATTGAATTTAATAATAATAAATTAGGTTGTGTTGTTCCAATTATTTTAAGAATGGTACGTGAAGGATATATATTGTATTTCACAATTATACCACACATTGAACATTCTTCCAATGAAGGTGAAGACATTTTGTTTTACATCATTATACAGGTAGCTAGTTACTGTTGAATTTGTTACATAAATAGATCTTCTTTGACATATAATTGTGATTAGTATTATACTTCTATATTTTAATAGCACTGGCCACACCTGTGGCTATATATATTTCTTCTTTCGTACGAATTGCAACAATTATTCTTCCAAACCAATATTAATACCAGGTAAAGTAGACGACTAGTATACTAGTATACTACTGTGGCCTAGCAAATATATATTAGGTATTTATAATTGAAAAATTGAAAATAATACATACATACATACATACATACATACATACATATATTAGTATTATAATAATACCAGAGCTAAAATACCAAGGTACGCCATCAATAATCATTCTAGAGTCTGGCATTTTTATTGAAATTACCATATCAATTCAAAAATCATATTAAACAATAATCAATTATAACAACAACATACTACGCATAACTATTGTAATGATGGAAAAGTATTAATCAAAACAATAATGAACCAATATTCTGCCATTAATAATAAATCACCACCATGGTCAGTGGGAAATTGTTCAGGCAAAACATGGATGAAAGATTTAGAATGCTTAAATAATGTATCATTATCTGATATTATTTTGCCTGGATCGCATGATGCTGGAGCCTTTAAGTTGTATTCAACAGAAATATCACCTATTGCACCTGAAATTAATACGTTTCTTTTTAAATATTGTTGCTGTTGTGTTGTACAAAATTTTGCCATAGCCCAAACTGGTACATTATATGACCAGCTTTGCTGCGGGTCACGATATTTAGATCTACGTGTAACATATGATATGAAAAAAAGAATTTTGAGGACAGAACATTCTCTTTATGGCTTACCACTATTAACTTTATTTCAGCAAATATCAAAATTTATTAAAGAGAATCCCAGTGAAATTGTTATTTTACATTTGCGCCATTTCAGTATATTGAAGTATTATGATATGGAAATGAAACATCATGAAAAAATCATTCTTTTGTTAAAAGATATCTTTGATGTTGAACATGATTTTATAGAATCAAGTGAAATAAGCTTACCCGTTAATGAGTTAAAGAAAAGAAATAGAAAAATACTATTAGTTTATGGTATGCGTGAGAATAATATATCATGTAATAATGCAATCCGTTCTATGCCCTGGATACATATAGAAACTAAAATATTGCCCGGAGGAATTGGATGGACCAAATCGACAACGGCTGAACATATGGTATCGCAATGGAAATTATTTGCATCAAATAATAATAAACAAACACCATCGTTGTCTAATAACAATAATAATAATAAACATTTTTATAAGGTTGCAACAGCAATCACACCGAATCCAACTGTAATTACAAATGGTGTATTGAATTGTATATTTTGTTGTTTATGTCGTATTGTATGTAAAACTTCGTGTAGAAAACCAGCTGGATTAAAAGAAGTCTCTGATATAGCAAGCGATGCTATCATTGAAGAAATTCAAACATTAGTTGACAACAATATACGATTAAATATTTTAGATATAGATCACGTAGTACGCCAACAAAAAAGAATAAATCTAATTGAAAAAATAATTTTATTGAATAAAAAGCAATGTGGTAAAGACGACTATCGAGTAGTAGACGTTATAGACGAAGATGGGGTGATGATGGTGGTTGATAATGATAGAATTGGCAACGCGAAATAATGTAAAGGGGCGGGGCCTATGAATACCTGGAATACAAATATAATATATATTTGATTTGGGCACTATTAATATTTATTGATAAATATAACACTATAGCTATTTACCATTACATCTCGCATATTTTCCATCAAATTTCATCAT
>JACLAD010007068.1_pt1 | contig 14970 bp, 10 predicted proteins | sample 8027901 | NCBI WGS metagenome assembly JACLAD01 (sample SAMN15725071, study PRJNA655200) | protist metagenome | isolation source: fluorescence activated cell sorting (FACS) single amplified genomes of... | place: Spain: Blaines Bay Microbial Observatory, Mediterranean Sea | collected 2016-07-05 | reverse complement strand
TTTATGATGGTGATGAGTGATTGATCATCATCACAAGGCGTAGTATCAGAGTAATAGCCACGGAGTCAGCTAGACGTACACTCTCCGTCGCGCCGTTATGTATCCCCACGTGAATCTGCTCATAGATGTTACAATACCACTGCAAATGATAGGTTCGTTGCCGTAGTACCGCTAGACAGGCACTGAGAGCAGCTCCAGCGGCGAGGCGGATGCGCTCTTGTGGATCCCACAAGGGTCTCCCTGTGGATGAAGAATAAGATGGAGAAGGAGATCAAAAGTGAGGAGTATATGAATAGAAAGAGGCAGAGGAGGCAGTTGTGTCAGTATACCCATCATTATTGTATCATCATTGTACGAAATACTGAAAATTGGTGCAGGAGAGAAGGGCATCGGCTTACAAATGAGATCAAAGAACTCTTTCGTCCTCACGAAAAACACGGTCGGTGCGTTCTCTGCCAATTGCTGCAACACAACACAGGCAGCGAATCGTCGATGCGATTGGTTACTACCGTTGGGAAGCTCATCCAGCCATTTCAATCCTGGAGATGGGGGTCATAGGATGGTGTAGAGTGGATATTTAGAATATCGGGTATAGTGAGACATGGAGATATGTGGAGAAGAAGGAGAGTATATGATTAGAAAGAGGCAGAGGAGAAGGAGAGGTTAGAATGGTTGCTATGATTAGCGTGACAACGATAAGAGAGATAATAAAGGAAGCGTGTATTTACCTTGATTGAGCTCTGATTCCACAAAGTTTACTTGGCTGACGGCACTGGCTTTTGCCATCTGCCCTAAAGTCACAGCTACTAGTTCAATGATACTGTAATCTGTGTTCACCTTCAGACAATTGCTCAAAGTGTTGGCGAAAGTTATCACCTTTTGCTCCGCGTTAGCACTTGTACATGATAATAAAGCTCTCATGGCTAAGATCCCACCCAACTTCTCGCGCACGTGCTCTCCCGAATGCACATATAAGAACAAGTTCTGATACAACTCATTCTCAAAGTTGGCGAATCGCAACAGACTGAGTTCACGAGCAGCAACTTCGACGTGGTCTTTGATGGCCTCGGCAGCATCGTATTGAATAGAAGCATTATCACTACCAAGGTCCTTGAGGTTCCGGTCAAGAATGGAGTAGTCACTGTATAGCTGCATACTCAATTATTATTATTTAAGGTCGTCAAGACCACAAACTCAAAGGATGAGGAGATACGTCTACTTTCCACTTAGCAAATTTGCTTGGACGATCAATGCCTCTTCCTGCAACGAATTATCTTAATTTCGATTGTTCAGATCGCACAGCAGATAGATATGGTATCACTGTATCCTGAAGAGGTGTCGATTACTATTCTACTCTCTATTCTCGCGGTGAATCAACCACGCAATTTTTGTTGAGAATGAGAAGTGACATTTATCGGGTCGAGCTCCCACTATCTTCCCGTGTGGCGGGGGTGGGGGCGATGTATTGTGTGCTTTCGTTGAATATAAGTGTATAGTTTCTACAAATCCATTACAAATTACAAATGGCAACAGGATTACTATTCTACTACTGTTCTATTTTGATAACAAGGGTATTGGCATTATGTTCCAACTCCTAACCCTTTGGTTGGGGGTCTGTGAAAAAAGACACGTTTAGTTCATCATGTCTTTTAGTATTTCGATGCTGCTTTGTGTATTCTTGGTGTCAGGATGGTCCTCGCCCAGTCTATCCAAGTCTATGTCCAAACACATTTGATAACACTCCCACGCTCGGGGGTAGGCTCCTAAATCATTAGCCATATTGTTATGGGTTGGTAATGGTAATCATAATGACAAGCGTGTTGGTGCCTGATAGTCATCCTCGCGCTTTAATCTAATAAACAAGCTCCGTCCAAATATACACTCTATTCTTACATACACATCTTCTCTCTCTCTCTGCTCTCTCTCTCTCTCTCTCTCTCTCTCTCTCTCTCTCCAATACTGCCTCACTACATGCTCATACTAAAACCCGTCGCACTTTGCTTACTCTTTGTTGCGAATTTCTCCAACATCCCCGTACTCCTCTTCAAGGCAATATCTCGGAACTCGTCATGCAGCGATTTACTTAATGTCTCTTCCTCTTGTGCTCTCTGTGCATCTCGTCGACACATAACTAGGGTACTTGCAGGACTTTGATCATACAATACATCTATAGCAGCACTCAATCTTAAGCTCTTGGTATAAGGAGTCACTTCTACACGTTGTACGCTGTTGTTCTTGAGACTACTGACAATGCTGTTATTGTCACTCATCTTCGCCTTTTCCCGACCCGCCATGCCTCTCTTGTTGTCTCGCTTGTCTTGAGAAGTGGACAACAGCTTGTCCAACGTTGACATCAAATTGTCCTGTGGACGATGAACCTATATATATAGAGGGAATATTTAATGAGGTATAGTGAAGGAAGAAGAAGGAGGGAAATGGTGGCGAATATACGAATCAAAGGAGGCAATAGGGTTAGGGTTAGGGTTAGTATAGTCGTCACTGTGACATGGAGAGGAATTCAATTCAGAGCTGTTAACAACAGAGAGAAGGAGAGACTTACGTGGTGGATACTCTTATTGCCCTCTGTCTTTGGTGATGTCCTTCTAGTGCCATTAAACGAAAGAGGACTGCTCGATCTGATAGGGGCAATATTATCCACACTACTGGAGGTACTCAGCTTACCCGTCTCTCGACGTCCACTCCCGGCGCGGGAATTTGTCATAGTCACTTGCAGGTCATTGATACTATCAATACTACTACTACGGCTACCAATTCTTCCCATACCCGCTCCATTTGTCGGGGCAGTACCAATCACTCCGGTCATACCATCTGGTGCCAAACCTGCCCCAAAGCTCGAACTGACGGGTGGGCTCTGTTGGGAAGTTCCATAGAGGGGTTCTAAGTAAGGGTGGGCTGGATAAGGGTCCGCTTTCTTCAACTTGATGGATGTAGATCTACTCCTCACAATAGGCGAGTGTGCATACATGTTCATATGTGGTAACACTTTCTCTGCTTTGTCAGTATGAAGTCGTAATTGAGTAGCTGACCTGTTACTTTGACTATCGGTGCTCACCACACTGCCCTCTCCATGTCCATGTGCGGTAGAGATGTAGGATTGTGCACTACTACCCAATTTCGTTTGTTCAAAATGCGTGGGAGTGGCAGTGATCTTGCTCTGGGTCGCACGGATGATGGGTGATTTCGAGATGGGTTGGAAATACTCCTCAGCTGGTTTATCCTTGCCTGTGGATGGCAGAAAGGAAATCTGTCCATCGAAGGAAGATGATAATGCCATCGTATTTCCCATGGCCCCACCCGTGCTATCCACTCCCACCAATAGCGTATCTTGCGATGGCAATGCTCCCGGTAAAGTATTCAATATAATACTGATAGGTAACAGCTGACATACGGTCTTAACCTCACGGACGAACTCGCTGTCCTGCAGACGGCCTAATGCCTCGATTTGGCTGCCATCAGCATTAGCAAGAGCACAAAAGGCTTCTAATTTGGTGATGGATAAGGGGCAGAGTTTCAACAGGGAGGCGATGGCTTTACGGAGCACGAGACCACTTGAGTACAATCCCAAGCAATCGTACAGTTTGTTCTTCCAGTACTTGGTATATGCTATAAGAATAGTGATGATGGTAAGGGTGGTGGTAAGGGCATGGGGAGGTTAGTACATGTCCATCTGTCGGAGGAGATTGAATACAAAAATGGCCATCTATAGGATGACTTACCTGGATCACCATCCACGTAACCTCTGTTCTTGAACGTCTCTTTGCTCTTTTTGGCCAAGTAAACACTTTCCATGCTGCCATGAGCATCCAAAAAGGCCAAGTTATTGGGCAAGGGTTGAGGATCGAATGGACTCGAGTGCACCTTGCGCATCAGTTTTGCGAAAGTGGAAGTGAGCTTTTCAGGTTTAACTCCTTTCTTCTCTTCCTCTTTCAAGATGAGTTGGATGTTCTATTGTATTATAAGATATAGTGAGAGATTGAAGATAGATGCAAAGAAAGAATTGGGTCAGTATATGTTTCTGAGAGTATCACTTGTGGTAATCAAGACACTACTGGGACACGCACCTTGTGATCACGCCTCTGCTTCATGATGTAAGCGTCCATCTGGGCATCCCGAATCACTCCCACATCTCGAATAGACCCTGGTCCATACAACGTCTTCTGCTCCACATTGTTGATAGGAAGCGGCTTGTTGACCAGCGCCGAGTCGACCGTCATATTCGTAGAAGAATATACACTCTTATTGCCTTTTCGATTAACTTTGATGGGACTGATGATCTTGTTCGTGGAAGGGAGTGCATCGAATGGGTCGATCGCGCCCGCAGGAGCAGTCAAATTCAAGTTTGTACTGGTGTCAATAATGCCATTATTAGTCGCAGGCAGAGGCACACTTGACGAGAGCAATGGTGTATCATGAGCGGTAGTGCCGTTCGCATTATCCTCGCCAGTCATTTCTGCATCTCCAGTCGCAGGCGGGTCGGCACCCTCAGACGCTGGGGTGGCCAATATGACTTCTCCTTCAACTCCTTCTGTCTGAGGCACAGCATCTGGCACAATAGCAGTACTGCTTGTGTTCACAAGACTATCCATGTTCGTCATGCTCACATCTCCCGTGAGTTGAGACGTTTCTGCGAGTAAAGAGCTGTTCTCGACCCCAGAAGACACTACTACAGAAGGATTATCCTCTGCTGGAATCCCCTCCCCACTATAATGCTTTCTTAATGCTGCCAATAGACCATCAGCACTACCAAAAGCAGAAGGAGGCAATTCATGTAGCTCCAAAGGTCGTCTCAATCGTTGCTGTTGTCGATAAGATAAAGTCGGTGGCTTAAACATGTTGATGACACCCAATCGTTCGCGTCTGGGGACTGGCTTCTTAAACACAGGGTAGCGGTCTAACTTGACCGTCTTTTTAGGAGGAGGAATAAACTCAGGTGGGCCATCTTGGTCCAATATGGAGGTGGATGCTTTGGTCGACTTCATGGTGACATCTGTTTCCAGCAGAGAAGGAGAGATACCTAATGCATCGATATCTGCTTGTGCCAATGCAGAGGAGCCATCAACATCTTGGAGACTACGTTCATAATCATCAAGAGCGTCGTCATGCCCCTCATCACGAGTCTCCCCCAAAGTAGGCATCCCCATCCCCGTCAAATCTTCTCTTTCTACACCTTCTCCTGCAGCACTCTCGACCTCTCCGGTCGCGCCCGTCATCATCTCTTCTGAAGGACTCATATCCTCGCGATCTTCGCTTGCTTGTCGTGATAGAGCACCATCTTCTGCACCTTCATCCTGAGTACTCTGACCTCCATCGTCACTCTCGAAGCTACCTCTTCTCTTCTTTGTTCCGAACTTGCCTTTCTTGACCATCTTCTTCGAAGGAGAGGTGTCACTATCACTCGCAACGGACTCATCACCATCACCACCAGCACCACCTTTCTTTTTCGTAAGAGCCTTTTTGAACTTGCCTTTGGCTTTGCTAGATAAAACCGCTTTGCGACCGAGCTTTCCAAATCCATCTTTTTTGGTATTACCATCATCATCTTCACCTTTAGACTCTGATACTTTTTTCAAACGAGCTTCTTCCTTCTTCACTTCAGCCTTCACTTCCATAATAGCCTTGGTAGACCTTTTCTTTAAGTAGTCGAAACTTTCTTCAGTGCGTATCTTATGCTTGGCATCACTAGCCCTCTTCAATAGATATTCACTACTATGGAAACGATCCTCTTGATGCTTGAGGAAAATCGAGGCATCAAGACTGGCGGCTTTTTGGGTCTTTCGACCACTTTTACCTTTCTCTTCTTTGGATACCGTGACGCCGCCCACTTCACTCTTGTTTTCTTGGGTCTTCTTACGACTACGTTCTCTCACCAAAGCTTCCATTTTTGCCTTTTCTTGTGCCATTTTCTTGCGAGCTTCAGCCTTCTTTCTATCCCGTTCTTTTTGGCGGGCCTCCTCTCCTGCATCACCACCATCATCGAACATGAGAGTCAGTGACGAATTCAGACCGGCTTCGAGCTTCTCCTTCATAGCCTTCTTTCGAGCTTTATTCCGTTCATCTTTTCCTTTCTCTTTCTTTGTTTTCTTCTTCTTAGATTTGGGGGAGGCTCCTGCAAAGAAAGCATCCTCTTCCTCTTCTTCTTCATCATCACTCTCATGGCTGGTGCGAGTCGCGGTAGTAGTCAATTGGTGGGGATCTTCCTTGAGACCCGAGTCCATCGAGACTACTGAGATGTCGTCATTCTGATCGCTGTTTCTTTGTTGCACATCCTCGCTAGTATTCTCGACTCCTATGACCTTGATATCTCCAGCGGTAGGAGTAGTAGTAGTCTCTTTACGCTCAGTCGCCTCTGTAGGAGCTGCTTCCGATTGGGAGATTGCACCCTCAGGACCAGTCTCCGTGCTTGTCGCTGCTGCTGTTGGATCTGATTTAGTCTTGGAAGGACTCTTCTGGAAGGCCTTGTCTGGAGTGGCCCCGCTACGTACCGCTTTGCCACTCTTATGAGCCACAGTATCCTGATTATAAGACGAACGCGTCACGGCGACATTGACATCAGAGAGATCAAAAGCGGAAGGGTCTTCTGTCTTCATTCTCTTTAACGCAGCTTTGCGCTCTCGATGCATAGTTTTTGCTCGTCGAAGAACAGCTTTCATAGAAGAGTCGTGAGTATCTGATGCGCGTTGCTGCATTGACATCTCTTGAATTGTCAATTGTCTCTCTAAGTGAGGTACCAGCTTCTCTAAATGGCCACTGAGAAGTGGTCGTCCATACATCTCCTTGAGTCTGACTATCATCCCATCTATATTACTCGGGTCTTTAGATTCAATGAGAAGTCTGACCTTCAAGTCCGTGGCAGGTATGGCAATCATGCCATCCGTAGTCTCTTCTTCTCCAGCAGGACACGTCATGCCAAAGGTCGACTTGATGTCTGTTTGCTGACTCATTAGTGACAACAACGTGACAATGAATTTCTTGAGATTGCGACTTCTGTCAAGATGTTCTCTGGGACATCTAAACTCTACTCTTTTATCTGTGCTGACTTGCAATAAACCGATAATAGTTTCGAGCTCTTCCAGTCTAATTTGGTACATATAAAAGGCATTTTGGAAAAAGATTCCTCCTTTTTCGACTTCAATTTCGCTGATATCGGAAACAGTCTCCTTAGTGTCTTTCCATCGTAATGAATCCACTAGTCGCCATTCTTCACCGTGGCTGTGTTTCTTCTCGAGATCTTGCTCCAACTTACCATCATCCACATCTTCCGATAACCCTTCTTTTAACATACGGGTACTTTGGCGATGCAAGACATGACCAGAAGCATCATGCTCTCTCCATGACAGAGACATGCTTCTTTCAATATATTCTCCCGTACTTTCATCTTCAAATCGCAGAGTGACGTTATGCCGGTCTACTTCAGCATCTTTGGAGCAGACCATTCTTAGCTTGAATTTACGAGGAATTGATGCAGTTTCCTTGGTGGGTGTAAATGTGTGGTGTAACTGCATAATGGCGCGATGACCTTCCATATCAGTAGCAATGACATTTGTCACCGTACCTAACCAATTCGCCTTGGCCGTCAAGAAGACAGGGTGCTTACCACCCAGTATCAGACACTCCCGCGCCACCATTTTCTTATTAAGGTCTTTGCGACCACCCATAGCCTTGCGCAGACCTGTGCGGTCACTCTTCCCGCGGAACAATGCCTGTAGTTTGTTAGCACCTTTTTCGTTGGGATCGTGATGTTTGTGCAAACTGTCCAGCACTTCATGTATGTCGTCCATTTCGATCACCTCCTCAAAGCCATGACTGGGGTTCTCTAGCACATAATCTGCTCTAAGTAATTGACTGTTGTAAGGATCCATGGTCAATGCTTGTTTAATGGCCAGCTTTGCATCACTATCCCTATTACAACGATGACAAGCCTTTGCAAACCCGAACCATAACTTTGGTTTGCGAAATGCATTCATATCTTTCATCAGTCCCTGTGCATACAAGTCAGTTGCCAAAGAGTATACGCCATGTACAGCACACTTATCCCCCAAGGTTCTCCATGTTTGACTATCATTGATCCATGTGTCATACATAAGATCTTGATCGATCAGTTCCTCGAGCTTTAAATGCTGAAACACCATCTCATAGGCCTCTTCATTGGGCTCTCCTTGTTTCATACCTTCCTCTTCGATGTTACGGGAGATAATGAACATCATATCTAATTTTGAGAAGAAGCGAGGTGGGCCACTCTGAGTCGCCTCGAATAAAAAATTGGCTGCCTCATCATGATGTCCCTCTGCTTTCAGCAAAGCACCAATATAGAACATATAATTGGCACTGTTAGGATCTCCATGGAAATTCAGAGACATATATTTCAATTTCTCGAGAGCTTCTTTACGAGCCCCAAGGTTTTGAAGGACACGCGCGTAAGACAACCAAACGGCAGCATCTTGCGTTTCCGCAATATCTGGATCCTCCACACTCAAATCGATCTGACCCAGCACTTCACTATATAACTGATTTGCTCTGTGTAAATGAACAGCTTCAGCATTTAGACCACGGGAGAGCCATACCTCCGCATGCGCTTTGGCTAACAAAAGCTTCTCATCATCATCTAGTTCAAATTGACGTCTTTCTGCCCATTCCATCAACAAGGCACCATCATAGGCCGCAGCACTACTATGATGAGGTTTATCTAGACACGTGTGTGCAAGTTTGGCGATGATACTTAGTTCAGGAGAATCCATCGATGCACGAATCTCAGCTTCCAAGTGTTTACGTCCTTTTGCAGCGACATTCGTCTTCATAAAGTTCCAACCACTTTTACGAGATTTAGTCAAAATCTTTGACATAGATTGCACACGCTGCAACTCTTCTTCAGCTTTCTGTTTGCGGATCTTTTCCTCATACTCTTCATCTTCATCCACTTCTGTCTCTTCCCCATTCTTTTCCTCCTCTTCCAGCTTCAGTTTTCTGCCAAAGCCGAGTACGGCAAAGGCGCTCGATTTGAAGAGACGTTTCATGGTACCGGGTGAAGTCACTTTGGGACCGTCCTCTTTACCAGACTTACCAGACTTGGGCGAGTTAGGGAAGGCGCGCTCACCTTCGTTCACCACGCCCAAGTTGGCCATAGTTGACATGCGCCTGAGCAAATCCATAGCTATACCCTAATAATTTAGACGATTATGGTACTAGGCTCCAAGTCACACTGCTCAAATCACGATTTTCCTTCTCTTTGCTTGGATCGTTTCCACTTGCATCCCACCCGGCATTTGTCACTTACCATAAATTTAGGACTGCAAGAGGAAAAAAAGATGAAAGACATATATTAGATCAAATCATCTTAAATGCCGTTCAAACGGTGCATACCAAATGAACTAAGGTTGGCTTCTGGTGAATCGAAGCGCGATTTTTCCACTCTGAGTCTCGTCAAGCAGAGCGCCTTCTCTACTCGGGTTTCAGGATTCCAGAAAATTCCATTGCCCAAGCCTGGCGATTGGCTGAGTGAGCGTAAAGAGGATGGACAGAGTGTCAATAGTTTTAATCGTAGGAGTGTCAAGAATTGGATCCGTGATGTAGACAAAGACGAAATACTTTTACAACCTATTGGACAATACGATGAAGACGTTGACGCTCCAGCCTTGACGTCACTCGCTCAGTTTCTCTCTTGTTTCTTGCAATGCAAAGTTCACATAGCCTCGACTGTGCCTATTGAGAGTGTCAATAAGACTGGCTTTGTATACAATCGCACTTCCATGACTTATCAATTACTGTGTAGTGATGCGTTTGACTTCTTGTTGTCGAGAACATACAGGAAATCTATCTCTAGACATACAGTAGCAGTTGTAGCAGTCACTATGCAGGATATCACACCAGGAGAAGAATGGAACTATGTATTTGGTCAAGCCAGACCATTTGATGGAGTTGGAATCTTCAGCTTTGCCCGTTATCACCCTCATTTCTACAATGGTGACACAGCAGATATAAAATTGTCAGATATACAGAAAGGCGCAATACTGCAAAAGGCATGCAAAACACTGGCCCATGAGACAGGACATATAGTAGGTATGAAGCATTGCATCTACTACCATTGTTTGATGAACGGCTCAAACTAGCAGTAAATCATTTATATATGGGCCAGTTCTCTATTTCTGGTGTTCGAGAATGCCCTGGTGCGCATTACCAGCAGTAACTCCAGGAGAACAAGTAGACATGTTTTCTGTTTTTAAAAACATATGCCTGGAACAGCAAGGTGCTCGCCCACCTCTGTGGTAATGGGAATTACTACAAATCCCAATCAGATTGTCCTCAGCTGCACCCATACAGAGTATGTATGAACCCGGCCTGCCTTCGCTATGTGTCAATAAAGGAAAACCTCATGCACAAACCAATGCACCATTTGTATGCAAAGCTATCCAATTCTGGTACTCCTAAAATGCAGAGAGCTTCGTCGAGAGTGGCATACGAACTTGGATCATCGCTGAGCGAAACTAGTTGAATGCGCCTATATATATTGTTCTTTCTTACGATGTATACATTCTGTAAATAAATAAAACCATAGCATGTCGCCTTCCCCTCCCACTTACACGTATCCTCTCTCACAATCATCGGATTGTGATCGATGATTAATCAACAGTTATCATCCCAGCAGAGTCCCTCATATCCGCTTCATTTCGCTTATTTTTGTAATATGTGTGGAATAGATGAGCCTCTGCTTTTTACTACTATCGCAACTTATCCACTAGACAAAGCGGAGTACATAGGCTGTGCCTGGCGAATCATACAATAGATGTAGTGGAACGATACAAGCAACTAAGTCAATTATATACGCAATGGGAGTGGACCACACAGGCAGTGTTCGCTAATCGTAGATACGAAATGCTTAGCACGATAGTCAACCCTACTGACAGTACTGTTGGTGATACTCACGGAGTTATATCTGGGAGTGGCCAGAAGAGTGATGACAAGGCTGGTAATGATGGCAGGAACGACAGACAGGGCCAGCCTCTGCATGCCATCAATGTTGATCATCGCTACCAGCTAGACACAAAAGCCATCCCCCATATGAAATCATCTAGCTTGCCCACCTACAAGGCTACGAAGGCAGAGAATCCTCTGCAGGAGCTATAGTACTGTGTTGATGTACCGAAGAATCAGACGAGTAATAGCGATAGCCAGGCGAACAAAGCGAAAAGGAGTGCAACCAAGGATAATAGAGCAGTGCTGAAAATAAAGACTATCGCACTGGGTCTCTCAGGGAGGAAGGCATAATGAGAGTCAGTAACCTTTATGCCGGGTAGTTTGTGTATAGCTTGTTGTTTTGTAAGTGATGAGTGATCATTCATATCTCTAAAAGCGAATTCAGATGTGTGACAGGCTCCAGGTGCAAATGAGTGCTGCTTCTTCTTGTTCGTCCGCCGGCGTCGCGAGTCCTAGGTATACCGACCCCTTCTTTCACTTCTGCACAAAATTTGACATTCACTAAATACAGTAGAACGAAAGAGAACGCATTTGTTAATATTAAAAAGACGTTTAAATGAATAGTAGTAGCTTACCAGCCGACAACCCTCGCGCCTTAAGGCGCATTGCCAAAGAGCTTGAGAAGTTCTCTGGTTCTACCGAAGACGGAATCTTCATCGAGCCGCAGAGTGAGTCTCAATGGCTAGTTCATTTTGATGGCGCCGAGGGCACCGTGTATGCTAACGAACGGTATACCCTGCAAATTACTTTCACTAATGATTATCCCATGGATTCACCCATCTGTGTCTTCCTAAAACCTTCACCGGAGCACGAACACATCTATTCTAATGGTCACATCTGCCTCAACATTCTGGGCTCAGACTGGAGCCCTGCGTTGACCGTGAAGTCCATTTGTTTGAGCATACTGTCTATGTTGAGCAGTGCAAAGAAGAAGCAGAGACCAGAGGGCGATGAGCGGTACAGCAGGACCCATGGGAACTCCAACCCGAAGCATACCAGCTGGCTTTTCGACGACGATACCGTCTAATCCATATGTCAGAGCCGAGAAGTGCCAGCAAAAATTCCTGTGAGGAGAGTAGTAAAGACACATAAAATATAAATCGCCTGATGTACAGAAAGCTGTATGTATACGACAACAGGATAGCGGTGGCTTGGCTTGTAAACCACTTGTATTTGTACAAAACTGTATCTCGTGTACGATCATAGCAATATTAACAGTAGTAACAATAGTCATAGCAGTAGTAGTAATGGTACATAAACAAAGCTTTCTGTCTAATATATGTTGCTTGATCTATCTTACAAAGTATGGGTGGTAATTACAAGGGTTATACGTCTGTCCTTCTTTACATTTCATCTAATCTTATCTACCTTGCTCCGCAGGCTGTAATCGCACATCTCCTTGACAGCATCTCTTCTTTATGCACTCATTTTTTCACCTTCTTCGTCATCTCCGACAAATTCGATGATCACTTCATCCACCTTCAGATTCGCTCCTGCTCCATGTAACACCGTCTTGATGACAGCTTTTTTCTCCGCTCTGAGCACATTCTGCATCTTCATGGCTTCAATCACGGCCAGTTCTTGACCGGCTTCTACAGATTGACCTGGTTCTACACTGCAGCTGATTAAAGTTCCAGGCATAGGACATAGTACCACTTTGGATACATCAATCTTTTCTTCCGGCAGCATGTACCGCCCCAATCCGAACTCTTCGGAAGACATGATGCGAACATCCATCTTGCATCCCAGGTATTGCATATCGAAGCCCCCATTCAGGGTAGCACCACCATACTGCACAGTGGTGATGTCACCGTTCGCCATGGGGTTCACGATATAGTCCATATCTATATTGGATTCCATCTCCATGTCTTCCTCATTACTATTATAGGGAGTTCCACTCTCATCATAGTCTTCGAACATGATTCTGGCGAGCGGAGCTTCGTTGGTCCAGTCCAAAGCACTGATGGTGACATTATTATAAGGGTCGATATCGATATTCGCATAGTCATCACTACTATTGGCATCGTCCGGCAATCTAGTGATGTTTACCTGCAACGCTTCATCAATTTCTAGATACACGCATCTGAAGCTCATAGGCTGTTCCGCTCCATCCTTGTTCATCACCAATGTCATGTAAACTTCATCACCAGCTTCCAATTCGGTGCTCACATCGCTTTCCTCATTATCTAATTTTTGCTCAAGACGAGCATGATGCAATGCACATGCTGTAGCAACAGCTTGATTCAGCTCCTTGTCGTTCAACTGCACACCCACAAATCCGTTTGGATATTCCATCTCTATGAACTTGGTGCTGTAATCGCCTGATTTGAAGACTTCGTTGCGACATACATCACGTAGGAAGTTCAGATTATGGCCCAGACCTCTGATATAATATTCATCGAGAGCAGTCCTCATAGTAGCCAAGGCAGCATCTCTGGAAGGTCCATGAGTGCACAGTTTAGCGATCATAGGATCATAGTACACACTAATGGTACCTCCTTCATAGACCCCTGTATCAATTCGGACAGTATCTCCACCGGCATACAGGTCCTTCTGGTGGCTATCATCAGTAGACGTACTGTAATTACCTGTGATATAAGGACGAGCATTGTGTTGTCTGGGCTCCTTGTAGGTTACTAGAGGACCAATAGATGGTAAGAAGTTGCGAAACGGATCTTCCGCATATACTCTGCTCTCAATGGCCCAACCATTGCTAGGGATGAAAGTCTGGTCTGTCAATCGCTTAGGCAACGGCTTTCCAGCAGCAACATACAACATGTGCTCTACCAGATCTTCTCCACTCACCAGTTCGGTGATGGGATGTTCTACCTGTAGACGGGTATTCATCTCTAAAAAGTAAAAATTTTGTTTCCCATCACATAACATCTCTACCGTGCCAGCACTTCGATATCCGGTGGCTTTGCACAATGCAATCGCTTGCTCTTGCATAGCCTTTCTTGTCTCTGGTAATAGTAAGCAAGAAGGAGATTCCTCGATGACTTTCTGATTACGACGTTGGACACTACATTCTCTTTCTGGAAAGGCGATGACATTTCCATGAGTATCGGCCACCACTTGAATCTCGATATGGTGAGGATCTTCAATGAATCGCTCAATCAACATGCGGTCATCTCCGAAACTCGACAGTGCTTCTGCTTTGGACATGCGAAATCCTTCTCGTAGCTCTTCATCATTATAAGCCACACGCATGCCTTTTCCTCCACCTCCAGCACTTGCTTTGATCATGACGGGATACCCGACTTCCTGGCTGAGAGCGACGGCATGGTCTTCATCATCTACTTCACCTTCATAGCCAGGGATGACAAAGCAACCGGCATTCTTGGCAATCAGTTTACTAATAGGATGATCATGTAAAGGTATGATAATAATGTGAGGGTGATAAAGAATTCGGGACATGATGTTAATCAGGCGAGTATATGGCAAAAGAGAGCATCAAGAGAAGTAGAGGTTAGTATAATCATCATGACAATGCATAGTAATAGCCAATAGAGAGAAAGCGAGAGAAGAAAGACATACCTGTTGATTTTGTCTCCCATATCGTTCATGGGTCCTGCACTGGGTCCAATGAAGGCAATATTATTACTTTCACATAAATCCACAAACTTGGCATTCTCTGATAAGAATCCATATCCAGGATGGATCCCTTGTGCTCCAGTTTTCAATGCCACTTCAATGATTCTTTCCATTTGCAAATAAGATTCAGAAGAGGCAGCAGGACCAATACAATAGCTTTCATCAGCTTCTCGAACGTGTAGACCGGGAGCATCAGCTTCACTGTATACGGCCACCGTCTTCACACCAAGACGTTTCGCAGTAGAAATCACACGACATGCAATCTCTCCACGATTGGCAATCAATATCTTATCAAAGGGCTTATCCACATTATCCGCGATACTGCTCAAAGAACGCACATGGGGGGCCAATGAAGGGAACGAAAGGGACTTCGAGGGACGCAGTCGC
>JACLAD010012316.1_pt1 | contig 14973 bp, 3 predicted proteins | sample 8027901 | NCBI WGS metagenome assembly JACLAD01 (sample SAMN15725071, study PRJNA655200) | protist metagenome | isolation source: fluorescence activated cell sorting (FACS) single amplified genomes of... | place: Spain: Blaines Bay Microbial Observatory, Mediterranean Sea | collected 2016-07-05 | reverse complement strand
AGCAAAGGAACAGGCCTCTTTGCGGGCCCTCGTCCCTTAGGCAACCCAAATGGCTCCCCTTTCCAGCCGCCGCATCGGCAGCCCTTTCCCCCGTCCGATAGCCCGATGAGCTCTGATGCGAGCCCCTTACCCCCAATAAAGCTGAGCTTTTCCCCCGATGCCAGACTCTCCTGGGGTGGCAAGACCGGAGCTTCCTATGGATTCATGGAAGCCGTACCGAAGAGCCTCTTTGATCTCCCAGCGGATTCAGGAATGAACAAAAGAAAACTGCGGCGGCCGCCGCAGACGTCCAAGGTGCACGGCAGTCCGCATGGCTCAGCAGCAGAAGGCGTGGAACCACGCAGAGAGGGCTTTCGGAAATTCCTCGTCAACCAAGTAGAGGAGATGGGCCTTGGTGTCGGGGACAGGAGGGCCACTATGACGAGGACTGAAGCCGGCATCGTAGAGGCCAAGCACGCCGCTAAATACCACTACTATGTTGGAAATGGCATAGAAGCCGGCAATGTCAGCCCCCTTGAGCAGTCCTGGCTCGAAAATGTTCTTCTGAAGATTGACCCAGAGCTTAAAAAAGACAGGGATGCAAGTGTTCGTTTGCTCTGCAACGAGACATGTTCGGAGTATCTGATAGCTGTAAAGCGCGCCATCGTCGATTTTGTGCTTGAAGATCGACAGATGGCGAGCGATGCCGGCGCAAGGCCCAGCAACAACTACGGTGAAAAGTGGGACAGCGAAGAGTACCTCCGGAGGCGCGAACAGTTGGTGGCTGCTCTGGCCGTTACCCACAAATTTGTCAGGGGAATCAATGACCTGTGGACGTGTCCGCGTTTTGGGGCTCTACCTCTATTCTCGATGAAAATACTACCCGGGCAGTATTTTCAGGGGAAAAATCTATCCCTGAAAGAGTTCAAAGGAATTGTTGTTGGTTCGTGCTCAGAATTTGAAAAATTGCTCCGGGAGAGTTGGAAGCCGGCCCTGGACAAATTGTGGGATCTGGATGATCTGCAAACCGAGCATGGCGAGGGTGAACCCAGTACTTTCAGGATTTCGAACTGTGCAAACGCCCTGATCATCCAGGAATTAGAAGATCTATTTCGCGCTTCGGTAGATGAGTTTGTGGGCCTCTTTATCAACTCCAAGATCAAGCTTGCTACCAGGCTCGGGCTGAATGATGCCGGAAATGGGCTCGAGATATTTCCGGCGCAGCACAGCGCCGAGATTACCGCCGACAAAGCCTTTGGGGCGATGTTCTCAATCTTGGATTCGATCGAAGCCTTGCGCCCCCGCGGATTTTCCCGCGATAGCGGTTCTAGCATGAGCGGCTATTCCCTCGTTGTGCAGGGTAGGCTGGTGGGTCTTATCGCGGAGGCTAGATTAAAAGTCACCCAGGCCCTGCGGTCGTCTTTTCGCACCGCAGATCAGCAAAAGGCGAAATTTAGAATATTCCAGGATATGATCGCTCTCAACGTGATTCAAGAGGCTGAGCATTTCCTCTCAAATTCTCCAACAACTCTCGACTTCATAAACTTTATAGAGCAGCATCGCACACGCATCAAGTCCCTCATCGAAATTGGCTCCCAGGTAATTGATTGTGGGGTGTTTCAGTTGGACTGCATGGGCCTCGTAAAGAGGCTTGTCTCGCGCAACGAGGAACTCATTAGGATAACCCTTGAAGACCTACAGCAAGCTCTTCGACTTAAAAACGCAGATATACGTCGACAGTATGAGAACATTGAAGCAATGGCTTTGAAGAAACCCGGTAGCGTCAAGGAATTAGTCTCTCTCCGCGATTTTATAGAGGCAGCTCGGATGACTACGTTACCGGTGCTCAAATCCGACATTCTCGTCGCTGCACAGCAGGCGGAATTTCTCCTCGAAAACACTCTTGTTCTACCCTCAGACATAAGAAGTAACGGTGCAACTTTTTCATGGCCATTTCGTGTGCCGAAATTGCTCGTTGAGCACTATAAGATCATCAAGACATACCGAGCAATGGCCGAGAAGGAGCTGATGAAGCGGCGAGAGCGTTACAATCAAGAACTTCACTTTCTCAGTATAGAAGTGAATGATTTGGCCCTTAAAAACGACCTAGAGATGTTGAATACGTACAGGGACCAGTCTGATATCCTGTACGGCAGACTTGCGGATTTGGACATTGAGAGGGATATCCACTTTCAGGAGGACGCGTTTGATTGGGAGCGAACAGCGTACCCGATGCGTGAAGAGCTGCTCGCAACCGTTGAACCGTACAAGAATTTTTTTAGTATGGCTGTAAACTTTTATCGCAAGCGCGAGGAGTGGATCAAAGAAGATGTGAGGCTCATAAATGTCTCCCGGGTTATCGAGTACACTTCAGAGTGTGCGAAAGTTTTAGATGAAATTATTTCGCAGTTTTCGATGATGGGCAAGCCCGTAAAAACTACGGCCGTCGTTCTGTGCGATGTGCGCGAATTCCAGTCTAAAATTCCAGTCTTTCAGATATTCTGCGAGCCAGGGCTGCGGGCCAGACATGTAAGTGTGTGCTATTCGCCTTTTTATGGCCCAAATCTCACCACATCCGACACGAACAAAGTGGCATTCCCTCTCAAGCCACATGAACAAGGCCCTGGAGCCTCACGATGGCCTCAATATTTCTGATTTGTTGGTACACGTAGAAAAATTGTCGCTTGAGCCTCTTCAGAGCATCTCGGCATTGGCTCGGGAGGAGCTTGTACTCGAAAGCGCTCTTTTGAAGATGCAAGGTGATTGGGAGACAGTAAGATTTCAACTAAATTTTAATGAGACTTTAAACGAAGTTGTGCTCGGCCCCCTAGAAGAGATCCAGTGTGTCATCGACGACCAGATCGTCCGCACTCACATCGTTCAAAGCTCTGTTTTTATTGAGTCTTTTGTTAAAGATGCAAATTTGTGGTCACAAAAATTACAGCTTGTTCAGGACACACTAGACACTTGGCAAAATCTGCAACACGTGTATCTTCGTATTGCCCCAGTGTTCAGTACCTCTCACTTCAAGCTCCAGATGCCCGAAGAAGTCCCAAAATTTCAGAAGGCTGTTGCCTGCTACAAAGAAATCTTGGGTTCTATATCACAAGATACGAGGGTTCTAAAGGTCGTAATGATTGCTGATCTACTGGAACGCTTTCGGGAGTGCAACGAGGTGCTAAGATCCGCCGCTCGGGGCCTCAATGTGTATCTTGACGAGGTTCGCTCAAATTTTCCGAGAGCATACTTTCTCGCCGATGACGAGCTCTTGACGATTATTAAAGAAACGGGGGACGCGCAAACAGTAGCACCTCATATTTTTAAGTTTTTCCCAGGCGTATCGAGCCTTGAGTTTTCAGAAGTTATTGCCATAACAGGTGCTACTCTTTCGTGCGGCCACGTTGTCGACTTTCCCGACCATATAAGTACAACTGCTAGTAAAGGGCGAGTCGAGCTCTGGCTCGATGAGCTTGAACATTCACTACTCGACGTGATCAAAGATCAGATCGATACGAGATGCCGAAAGATGTTTGTCAATTTTACAGAAAATGGCCGCGAAATCTCTAACCTCCTCGAAGAATCAGAGCAGGTAGCCATCGTTAGTCTTCAAATATGGTGGGCCCGCGAAATTCAAAGCGAGCTTTCCGTTCACACGCATGGTCTGCAATACTATGTGGATTTGTTTTTGGCCAGCATGGAACGGCTGATAAAGGACAATAAAGCAGAAAGCTCTTGTGCTCATTCGAGAAAATGGAGCTCTTTGTTTGGGGTTGTTTTGTACTTGAAGGACATTTTGCTCTCCTTGATAGCAAATGAAGTAACTTCCCCTTTGGATTTTGATTGGGTACGTCGAATACGTTTTCGGCTTGATGATTCCGCCGAACTGTCTGTTGATCTTGCCGGCTCAAAGTTATTGTACGAATACGAACCATCCGCGAATAATAACAGATTGGTCTTGACTTCTCTGACAGAGCGATGTTTTATCTCACTCTTCTCCTCAGTGTGCTATGGTTGTTTTGGAATTGTGGCTGGGCCACCGGGGGCGGGCAAAACGGAGACCGTAACGGAATTGGCAAACTTGGCCGGACGACACATGGTGGTAACCATGTGTGTTCTCGAGTTGGATTTATCTGTGCTTGGTAGAATTATGAAGGGGCTTGCTGTATCAGGAGCATGGCTGTGTTTAGATAGAATGGAGAATCTCAGCAATGCAGTCTTTTCTGCTTTATCCTCGGACATTGTTCGGATACTAGAATGCATCACCGACAATGCCCGTGATGTGGTTCTTGAAGACAAAAGGTATCCGCTTCGAAGCTCGGGGTCCTTGTTTGGAACTTTTACCACCGGCACAAGAAACTTTGGCTCGCATTTACCAATGAGCCTAGAAAAACTGTTGCGACCAATATCTTGCACGGTGCCTGATGCCAGGCTCATTTCCCAAGTGGAACTTGCAAAATCTGGATTCGATGATTACACAGTTCTAGCATCAAAATTGATTGATGTTCTCGAGTTGTGCTCCTCTATACTTTCAAGCTGTCCGATCTATGATTTTGGTTTGAGAGCCGCAAAGTCCATTATTTCTTGTATGGCTGAAATTAAGTCGTCCTACGCGCCTGCTCAAAGCGAAATGAATGTACTCAAGTTGGCTATAAGTAATTTTTTTCTTCCTCGCATTATCAGTCTTGACAGGGAAGCCTTTGAAAACATTCTGAAAGAAATTGAAGGCGATATAACTGTGAATTCAAAATCCTTGCAATTGGTAAGAGGCGAGTCCATTAAGCAAGCCTGTGATGATCTTGGATTATCGCGCGACTCTGTTTTTTGTGCCAAAACTAGGGAGATCTGTGAGTCGCTAGATGCCGGGTATGGGCTCGTTATTGTGGGAGATGCGTCTGTAGGTAAATCCGCGGCGATAAATACCGCAAAATTGGCTTTGGATGCGGAGCGTAGATATGAAAACATTATTGCTTCTAGTGGCGAGGATAGTCCATGTACAACTTTAGTGAGAATCTTTTCGGGCTCTATGTCAGTAGACCAGCTTCTAGGAGAGCGGGGAGATGATAAACGGAAATGGGTGGACGGCGTGATAACCGAGGCTCTCCGTTCTTTTGGTACCGCAAAGCATGATAATTGGCTTGTTCTCGATGGATCTGTTAATGTAAGCGTCATGGAGAGTCTGAGCGGTTTTTTAGATTGCCGGCGTCAGCTCAGTCTAAATTCTGGGGAACGCATATCTCTACCTGATCGAAGCAAAATTATTTTCGAGGTAGACTCCGTTGTAGATATTTCTCCTTCAACTATTGGTGCTTGTCGTGTTGTTCATTACGGAACCACGTCAGAGGGGTGGCTTTCTCGCTTAAATTCGTGGATTCGTGAGCTTTCTTCACGATTCCCATCGACAGAGCTAGCGGGTCTTCGCCACATAGTCAAATGCGTGTTCCCACCGCTGATCGAGTTCATGGGTCACCAAAGTTTTGCCCTTACCTATCCTTGCAACTTCAATCACCTCATTGATTCGTATATTAGGCTTCATTCTGCCATGATTTCAGAGCAATTTGGAAAAAGCGGCCATGAAGGAGGAGAAATCGCACCTGGACCTCTCACCTTATTTATAAGAAACCGACAACCTGTCAGTACTGTCAATTGGCTAGTTCGCACTTCTTACTTGTCTCTCGTATGGTCCCTCGGAGCTGCGATTGATCAGCAATGTCGAACCGGGTTTGATTTATGTTTGAGGACCCTCGCTGGGGGCAAGGCCATAGGCCCCGAGGCACAAATTTTGTACAACATCTCCGCCGAAATTGAGGCCGTGGATGAAAGGTACCGTGTAGAATTTCCCACACAAGGCTGTGTCTATGACTATTTTGTCACGGTCGAAAGTAATGGGATGTGCAACTGGCAGCCTTGGTCTTCTCTGAAGCGCGAACAATTTACGGTCGCTCCGGTACACTCGGTGCTTGACATCATAATTCCCACTGCCGGTCTGCTGAGCTGTGCGGCCCTTATACCACTCCTAACGAGACATAACAGCGTACCCCTGCTATCAGGGCCGAATAGTGCAGGTAAATCTACTTGCGTTGCTCTATTTTTACAACAAATGAACGAGTCGCGAACGGAGCACTCGCATTTTGGCTTGTTCGAATCGTTGGATGTGAATCAGATGCGAGATTTCTTCTATTCAAAACTACAGAAAAGAAAAAGAAATCAGTTTGGCCCCCCACCGGGTTCGCACATGTACTTCTTTATTGATGACCTGCAGGATGCCGTTGCGCAGCAGAGCGTGTCAGGAGAGCCGATCGAACTCTTGCGATCTCTCGCAGAATTTCGTGGATGGCATGATTATCGGCAAACTAGGAGTGAGATTGAGTTTGTCGATATTTCTATTGCCCTAACCAGAGTACCGCGATATGACCATCAGAGAGAGAGCTTGAGGTTTGCCCGCCACTGCAATGTATTATCGTTGGAATCTCTCAACGTTGAGACAATGCACATAATCCTCGCATCCAAGCTAAACTATTACTTTTCAGAAAGTGGGGCTATTATCGCTCAGAGCCTCAGCTCCGCACTTGCCTCTGCAACTCTAGGCATATTAGAATCTCTCAAAGATTCCTTGTTACCCAGCCCAACCAAGCCACAAAACATTTTTGATTTTGCAGACGCCATGAGAATTATGAAAGGCGTTTTGACCGGTGTTAGACAAGGGAGTGGTGAAAGCGAGGATGCGTGCTGGAATCTGTGGTCGCATGAATGTATTCGTGAATTTTGTGATCGACATGGAGAAGATTGTGATCGTCTTACTATTTTTAATCTAGTTTGGAAGATGGGAAAGGAATTCAGCGGTGACAGGTCTACATATTTATTCGGCGAGAATCGGGAAGCGTACGATGTGGTGTTCTCCAATATCGGCCTTATCGGTGCTCCGAAAAATTACGCACTCGTCAACGATGTAGATGAGCTCGATGACTTTCTTACTTCTGCGATTCACAGGTACAACGCATCCCATAATCCTTTGCACATGATCTCTTCCACCTTTGAGGTGCAACATGTTTGTCGAGTCTCCCGCATTCTTGGCCAGGCTAATAGCCACGGCCTGCTTGTTGGTAAATTTTGTGATACACTCGTAAATCTTGTCCTCCTTTCCGCATTCATTCTTGGGCAGAAAGTCGTTCATGTACGAGCCGAAGAAGGTGATGCAAGGGGCACCTGGGAAGAACACGTCAAGGGAATTCTCCGGGAGGCGGGGGAGCTTGGGAAGCCCTGCACGCTAGTCTGTACACATTCGCGTCGTTTTGCTTGTAGGCACCTTCTCCGGGATCTCTGCCATCTTATTCGGACCGGGGAACTCGGAGGTTTGTTTGATCAATATGAGGAGATAAGTATTGTCAATTCCATGAGATTAGAGGATAAAAAACAGCCCCCGTCGCTTCAAACCGATGGAAGCCCCGAGGAACTTTACAGATTCTTCGTTGGAAGGCTCCGCAGCAATCTCCATGTCATTATAGCTCATGAATCTGATCAAAAACTTTTGCAATCAAATCTCATCGTGCACCGTGCACTCACGAGTAGGTGTTCGGTCAACTTCGTGGAAGCGTTGCCAGTGGGCGCGCTCCAGAGCATCGCGTTCAAGATTCTGAAGAATTGCAGATTTGACAATACAAAAACCCTTTCGTCTTGTGTCAGCCTTTGTCAGCAGTTTCATTCCGATGCGACTCACCTATCTGCTCGTGTCAGGAAAAGCGAGGGCCGAGCAATTTATGTTACACCCCATCATTTTCTGGAATTTGTCGCCGTTTTCAAGAATTTATACAGCTTAAAACATTATGAATGCAATGAGACACTGGACTCCTTCAATAAACTGGAAGAGTGTGACAAGCTTTTGCGCTCAAACTTAGAAATGATAGAGAAGACGGTTATCTCACACAAAGAGAGCCTTTCATTGCTCACTTCTGATACCAAAAAGACCGTATTATTGGTTGAAGGGCTCACCGAAAATGCAAAAATCAAGGCTCAAGAAGTAATATCAAATGACCATGTAGTTTCAAGGCATCAGGAAAGGATGAACAAGATACTTGATGATTGCCAGACAATCATCAAGAATAGTATACCCGAGTACAAAGATGCCGTCGAAACAATCGAGCAAATGCACACAAAAGATATTTTGCGCGCACTTAGGTCCCTGAAGAGCTTTCCTACAAGTGTAAAGCTAGTCATGGAAGCATTCTGCGTGCTGACAGACGAGACGCAGGCCGAAGGACCAGCCTCAAATAAAGGAGATTACTCCTCGAGGGCCAAATTTCTCCTCGATCGACTCGATTTGAGGGAGGAACTCAGATCGTGCTGCATCTCCGCTTGTTCTCCTAGAGCTCTCGATATTGTTCGAGAGAAATTCATCAACAACCCCGAGTTCGTTCCAAAGAAAATTAAGAAATTTTCCCTTGCAGCGCTATCCGTGTATAAGTTTGTTGTTGGGATAGAAAAGTTCCACAGAGCAGGCCACAAAATCTTGCCGACAGATCTTTACGAAGAATTGTTAGCGGCAAAAGAAAGGCTGGATCATGCTACCAGGTCCTTGGTAGCCAACAAGGCAGTACTGCAGGATTTGGAGATTCGCCTCTCAGATGCACGAAGCAGTCTTATGAATCTCGGGGAGGAAAAGGCGCGCGTAGAGCTAAGCATCAAAAATGCGAAATACGAGCGTACGAGCCTGGAGAAAAATTCCAAGGCACTGCGTGAGCTAAAGATAAAAACTGCTTCCGAGTGTGAAAAACACGACGTCAGATTTATTCCCGGAGATGTTGCCATTTCTGCCGCAACAGTAATCTATCTTGGACCCTACGATGATCCCCATCGTCAGAGGCAAATACACGACTGGCTGGCTCGTGCCCATGCGATGGGCGTAGCGTGCACCATGGGGTACACATTGAGAAAAAGCCTGGAAATCCCGCACAAAGTACTTGGATGGAAACTATCTGGTCTTCCTGAAGATAATTTTGCTGTAGATAATGGCATTATAATTTCGAGCAATCGAATGTGGCCCCTTTTGATCGACCCGGACATGCAAGCCAATCGATGGATCAGATCATTTGCGGCGGATAGCAAGAGGCTTCGAGTCGTTCGTATCACCGACAAGGATTACTTAGATATTCTTATTGACTGTGTTGTCAACGGAGACGCCTGTCTTTTAGAAGATGTCGAGGAATATATACCTCCTATTCTAGACCCTTTGCTCCTTCGACAAACGTTCTCCAGAGATGGTCAAATGCTTATCACACTTGGGGAAAGGACTGTTCAATATAGCAAATCGTTTGACTTTTACATCACGACTAGGCTGTCAAATCCGACCTTTCCTATTGATTTACATAGCAAAGTCTGTATTGTGGACTTTCGAGCAAGAATAGACGGTCTTACGAGCCATTTCAAGCTCATTTTAGCTGGGGAGGGTAAATCGATGGCATATCATGACCTCCTTCACGAGCTCTTGGGTGTTCAAAGGTCTCTGAAATCCAGAGAAGAGCACTTGACAAACCACATGATTAAAAAAATTCCCGAAGAAAAATATGTCGCCTCGTCAATCGACCTAGTGGAGGGCCATGCAAATATACAAGAAACGCGGCTAGCTCTGACTTCTCTTCACGGCACGTTACAGGCCTTTGAGGCTGGACTGAAAGATCTTCATTCCCTCTCCGAAGTGATCGCAGAGCTGTATTTCTGCATTTCTTCTCTGCGCCAAAAGTCGTCCTTCTATGCATTCGGCCTCGAATGGTTTGATGAATGTCTTCGTGCTGTAATTTCTCGGCAAAGCCCAGGTGTAGATGGCACATTGCAGCTTAAAGGTGTCGAAGAGCACTTAGTTAAAGTTTGCTGGGGAAAATTGCGCCCAAGTCTGGACCAAAATGATCTCGCCCTCATCGCATTCTTATTGAGCTCTGTGCTTATGAGGGCTTCAGGTGAGATTTCGTTTGAAGAGTGGCAAATCCTTTTGGCTTGGTTGGAAGACAAGCCTGTAAATATCTTTCCGGATGACATACGAAAGTGCTCGTGGATAAGCGAGGAGGCTTGGCGGCGCATTTGTGTATTATCAAAACTTACTCCCTTTGCTGATCTCCCCCGAGATATATTTGATGCCGCCGAAAGGAGCCCGTGGAAAGCACTTTACGAAGCGGAAGAACCGGAAACGGTTCCGCTGAGAGGCTTATGGTCCAAAATAACTAGCTTTCAACGCATGCTAATAATAATTTCTTTGCGACCAGACCGAGTCAAGGAGAGCATTGAGAGGCTAGTCAGAGAGCGAATGGGTCACAAATTTATGGGTTCAGTGAGCTTCGACCTACCAAGCTATGTTGATATGTCATCATCGTGTTTTTTCCTCATTGCGGTGACGCATTCAGGATTTGACTCGCTAGATGCTATAAAAAATACCGCAGAGGCTATGCGACAAGATAAGCCCCACTGCTTTCCACTCTGCGGAGTAGGTGATGAGACGGTATTTGATGTTGTCGAACAAGCCATCATGGATGGCGGCTGGGTGATCTTAGAAAATTTTGGACTCGCGAGCAAATCTTGGGTGGCACGATTCTGCGCCCTTCTCAATGGACTAAAAGATACTGTGCCCTCGCATTCCTCATTCCGATTATGGTTAATCTGCAAGTCGGATCATCCACCTCCCGAACAAGTGATCCGCTGCGGGTTAGTTGTTAGATGTATGCATCCTTTGGGGCTCAAAGAGAAAATGAAATTTAGGCTACGATCCGTCCCAATGGTCAACCCAACTTTTTGGACCTCCGTTCATAACGAGCGTTTCTTCGCACAAATTGCTTTTCGCACCGTAGTTTTACACTCCTGTCTTCAGGAGCGACGGGCATGTTGGAGAAGTTGGCCTGTTCCTTATCGATTTGGTGACCAGGGCCTCCAAATTGCACTACGTATAGTCCAGAAGCATTGTACGATGCTCGAACTTCTAGTCCACCTTCTCCAAAATTTTGCTTATTCCGGTGAAATTGCGACCAAGCAAGATTCTAAGATATTCTGCTCCCTTGCCGAAGATCTTCTGTTGAACGAAAAAGACTTCGAAGACAATGGCTTCCTTCCATCAATTCATGGAATTCAACAGTCCTTTATCGAGCAGGTGGAAGCTTGGCCAGAGGATGCTACCGCAATTACTATGGGACTCCAGAATACAAGACTCTCCACGAAAAGCTTGACTGAATCCGGGCTCTTCTTGGAGGCTTCAACGTCAAACGGAAGAAGGAGCGGTTGCATCCAATCAAGTATGATTCGAGATTTAATTGGGAGGCTCCCTGAGAGTGTCGATGTGGCTGCGGTAATCAAAAAGTATCCATCCTCCTACCTGGAGCCCCTGAATGATTTACTTGCCCAGGAGGTTCGAAAGTATAACGGGCTTTTAAAATGGATTCGCAAAGAGCTAGACGAAGCATTGGGCGTGATTGAGGGCCATTTGCCGTGGCTGACCCATGTTGATGACCTCTTGAAAGCTCTTGCAGAGGGCTCTATTCCTTTACCCTGGAAGAAGATGTGCTACCCCACTCGAAAGAGCCTTGGGCCATTCGTCACTGATCTTGTACGACGCCTGGACTTCTTTTCTAGGTGGGCCCGACAAGCCCAACCCAAAGTATTTTGGATCGCAGGATTTTGGCGGGCACGGTCTTTTATCACAGCGTTAGTTGTCATGCTTTGCCCCCCTAAAATGAAATCCCCTTTTGCCTTTTCGTACCCAGTACTTATACATTGATAAATTTATTCCACCCTAAGACTTAAGTTGAGGTCCGCAAGAAAGCTTGGGGTATCTTATAGCAAGATTAAGTTTGATTGTAGTATTCAGCGAGAGGTTGATGACGTTGCAAGTGACGGGGTCCGTATTTCGGGAGTCCGCGTTGGGGGCGCAAAATTTGACGACTCAAAAGGGGTCTTCACCGAGGCACGATTTGGCGACAATACCGCAGAGCTACCTACAATCCTCATGCTCCCACGGGGAGAATGCTATGGCGGGGCCACTCAAATCTCATTGTTGATATTCGGTGGCAACGGTGGGGATTTTTTTGCGGGGCCTAGCGAAAATGAAGTCGCTGATCTTTATTTTTCGCCTGCTGTGCGTATGGATTTGAAGGGCCTTTCCCTCTTTTTACAACGGGGCATGTAATATAAGTATAATAAGAAAAATGTAAACTTTTCTGCCCATAGAGTAATTAGAAGAGTAATATTAATTAAGTACAGTAAGTACTTACTCTATCGTATTACGATCATCAAATACTTACATACAGTAATGAGTATTACTTTACTAGTAAAGACTTACTGTATGTCATACTATTACCTTACTCGTAATACAATGTACATACTATTAAAAGTACAGTGTACTTAGGGTACTACTCTACGAGTAAGTATTACCAGGGCCTAGTTAAAATACAGTGTTTGTGTGATTTAATTATCGTTAGTAATATTACTTACCTGAGATCTTAGTATTACATATGTCATACTAGTGTGGGTGCTCACTCATTCATACTCGTAGTAGAGTAATAAAGTATGTATGTACAGTAGAGTACAATGTCTAGTTAGTAATACTCTACTTAGTAGAGTACTAGAGTACAGTATGTAGTACTACTCATAATACAGTATTATTACTCGATCCAAGTCAATTGTGATCGTTTGTTGTTTTTGTGCACTTGGAATTAAGTTGGGACCTCACACAATTAATATATTACTAGTAATTAAAGAGAGGAGAATAATGCATTTATTGTCACAAATCGACATAACCTTTTTGTACCCCACGCATTTTGTTATTCACCCATGACAGCACGATGCCACCCCTCATCTTCCCTGGCTCCCCTTGTCCCCCCATTGCCCGATCTAGTTGAAATATACCTTCTCCGTGTCTTTTTCTTTGCGCAGCAACGACTCTTCTCTACTTAACCAAAAATGATCGCCTCAAGTTCCAGCATTATGTTGCTCGTGGGATTTATACCGAATATATTGTAGAAAAGCAAACCTTCATGTCGGTCACAGCTCTTCGCCGCACTTCTTCTTCCTCGTCGGCTGGGTCGCATTTCACGCCCCTGCAAATGGCGCAGCACAGCATGAAGGGTCCTGCGTTTATACGGGACGTCCAACACGGGAGGCGGGTGGGTTACTATCGTCTCAAGCGAAATCTTGGCGAAGGAAACTTCTCGAAGGTCAAACTTGGCGTTCATGAGCTCACCCGCGAGCGCGTCGCCATTAAAATCATGAATAAGGCCCGCCTGGATGCTAACGTGGAGAAGCTTTTGGGCTACGAGGCCCGTGCCATGGATGCTCTGAGTCATTTCAACATTGTTCGGCTTTTTGAAATCGTCGAGACAGTTTCTAAGCTTTATCTTGTGATGGAATTTGCTCCGGGAGGACACCTCCAAGAAGTTCTTCTCCGCACCGGGGCGCTTCCCGATCACATCGCCAAGCCAGTTTTCTACCAGATTCTCTCGGCCGTTGACCATATCCATAATTGCGGACTTTGCCACCGCGATATAAAAGCCGAAAATATATTCATAGCGGGAAATGGGGACGCAAAACTCGGTGATTTCGGTTTCAGCACTTTCGCTACCGCTGCGGACCCTCTGAAAACATTTTGTGGATCACCGCCCTACTCGGCCCCCGAGCTGTTTGCCAAAAAAACATACAGTGGTGTCAAGTCGGACGTGTGGGCCCTAGGAGTCCTCCTGTACTGGATTTTGTCCCTGAAATTTCCTTTTAGTGCCGAGAGCCTCCCGGATCTTCGGGAGGCTGTCCTTCGGGGGGAAAAGGAACGACTCACTGACATCTCTATGGACTGTGCCGACCTGATTGACTGCGCTCTCAATATGAACCCTGCTAAGCGCCCCGACACGCCCCGGCTCCTCGCATCAGATTGGCTACGGGGGGTGGCCCCACCGCCTAAATTAGAAGCCTTTCTATCTAGGTCCGAGCTTGCGGGCAGGCCCCTGCGTCCAGATGCCGAAGCCGCCCGCCTTGAAGTATTGAGGTTGGGGTTTTCCGAGGCGCAAGTGACCCCCTCGAAGCTTAGCTGTCTGAGGGAGGTGGCCACGGGGGTGTACAGAATGAAGCTTCACAAGATACAGATGGAAAATCTGGCGGCCAGAAAGGATGGGGCAGGCCTATCTAACCTAGCGCAGTCGTCTTCTATGGAGAATGCTGCAATGCCGGAGAAGAAAAGCAAAAGCAAGGCGGGGTCGACCGGTGGAACAGCGGCCAGGAGGCCCTCGAAACTCTGTATTATTTTGTAAACATATGATATGATATCAGTAAGTAGGGTAAAGAGCTACTCTAGAGAGAGTACTCTACTCTACTTAATGTAAGGTTGATATAATTAAACCACACACACTTAATATAATGTAAGGTACATACATATGTACATAGCAGTTTGACTTATGATAAAATAAATCTAAGAAACATACTGTATTATGTATTACTTACTCGTACCCTAGAGTATGTACTTACCCTAGAACTTACCCCTATTTATTTTTTTTGCTGCGCACATCTAGCTGCACACATCTCTGATTACGATCGTCTCTTATTTTATTAATTAAATACGAGTATCGTATATCTAGATTCTAGAGTACGAGTACGTAGCTAGTACAATGTAAGTATGTCATTACATACCTTAAGGCTTACTCTCCCCAACCCCTCCCATCCCCTCGATCCCCATAATTAAAAATAACAAGGTAGAGTACGATGTACTAGACTGTCGAGTATCTAGAGTAGAATCTATTACTCTACATACTGTAACTCAAGTTTTGATTAAGAATGCCCCGCGGCGGTGGCGACCACCATGACAAGCACGACAACCATGTCGTGGGCTCCGTCGCTGATCTCGCCTCGCTCTCCTCCCTCACCGAGCAGAGCCTTGTTGAGGAGATAAGTGCCCGCTATCGCCATGATGATATCTACACCTACATGTATGTGTACTTACTTACATACGTCGTACTCGTCTTACATAACTTACAAGACATA
>JACLAD010004331.1_pt1 | contig 14976 bp, 15 predicted proteins | sample 8027901 | NCBI WGS metagenome assembly JACLAD01 (sample SAMN15725071, study PRJNA655200) | protist metagenome | isolation source: fluorescence activated cell sorting (FACS) single amplified genomes of... | place: Spain: Blaines Bay Microbial Observatory, Mediterranean Sea | collected 2016-07-05 | reverse complement strand
GTTGCGGGTCTGTAGAACAAGAGACGTTCTAGTGCATAGAAGGTCGGGATCGAAGTCGAAGTTTTAAGTGAGAAATTACAAATGAGCAGCACAGGCGGTCCTGAGTGGTTAGGCCTTTTGAAGTGGTCACTTGCTCAGACAGATGGCACATCATCTAGTGAAGCGACTCCCATGTCTGAGGAAGACAAAGAATTCCTCACCCGCGTCATGGAAGAAGGTGTGTACAATGAACCCAAACGTATGAAAGAGATCATGACGGACATTGCTTACTATTACGATGCTTCCTTCAGAGATGCTCATTCTGAACGGGAAGACATATTCATCAAAACATTGGTAACACAGGATGAGCAGTTAGACTATCTGCTGAATGCTTTCGATGAGCTCAAGGATATTGTAGAAGGGATAGATATGGCTGGTGTTTTCGTTGAATCATTGAAGGGTCTATCATGTGTGATGGATATCATCTTGGATCCCCAGGGCAACAATGTAGACAAGGAATTGAAGGTTGCTGCTGCTTCAATGATTGGCACCTTAGCACAGAACAACCCGAAGGTACAACATGAAATGCACACTACAGGCAGTAACACACAGCTGACAGCACTCATTTTCACGCTCTTACAAATAGACACAAGTGCCACTGTCTTCACAGGAGATAAGACGGATACTGATAATCTCTCTTGTTGTTTTTCACAAGCAGCATTGGTAAATAAGTTAATGTATGCTGTCGGGTGTTCTATTCGAGGACAACCCAAGGTATGGAAATCGTCCCTTTCTCTTTCTCTACCCCTCCTCCTTTAACGTACTTTACTATGGCATATGGTGATGACACTAACACAAGACTCTACCTCTCTAATCTTCTCTTCTCTTCAATGACAGGCCGAAGAGCAGTTCATTCTGAATGAACATGGTGCAGTCCTATTGCATATTCTGACTCAACCTCTTCTACACAGCAGCAATGAGCCTGACAACAACATCATCGCCCTTAGAAAACGGGCTGTGTTTTCTGCAATGAGTCTATATGGCAGTGATACAGCTTCTATTGAATCAAGAACCAGACTCATTCAAATGTTGGTCCCTCAGGTCTATGAAGGCATTAATATAGAAAGTGATGTAGACATAAGAGAGTCCACATTAGCTTTCATTTCTACCATACTAGAGTTTCCTATTACAGGCATTGAAGCAGAAGAATATGGCAAATTGATACAGAAAGCCCATATGTCTGATATATGTCGAGAACGTCTCCTCCTCCTCAATGATCGACTATCTGCTGTGAGTGTTAGTAGTCGAGAAGATGGCGAGCAAATCCAATACGAGATAGACAAATTGAATGCTATTTTAACAATGTTGTGAGTGATGTTGGTAGGGGCTCCAAAGTGACACGCATGGGTGGAGAAGCACACAGACTGTAAATAATAGGTAGTCTAGATAGATAGACAGATAGATATGTAACGTAATGTCGAGAAAGTGACTACAATTCGTACAAAGCCGTTACAATATCAATCCACGCCTTCACAATGTAGATACATATGTCTTATTACTGTTTCTTCTTCTCTTTCTGATAGGTACTATTCCTATGAATATGGGGTATCACTTGAATCCCCAAAATATTTCGAATAAATCTATTTTTCTCTTTATCTTTCTTATAAAATAATGGCGCCCAATCATTATAATTGATGCTCACCACCCTGTAGTTCACTCCCTTCAAATGTCTCTCTTTGGCTATGGTGGGACCTAATGGACGAGAAGCATAGGAATCGTAATGGTAAGGACCATTGACTTCAAGAATGAGACCTCGCGCTGGCGTATTGGCATCATCCACAGTGAAAGGGAGTGGAGTCAGTTGCTGGTGTACATTCTTGTCAGGTGAAGAGGAGATGACTTTGGCCTTGGGAGAGACCGAAACGGGTGGAGACATGCGGAGGAGCAAGGTCTGTATATCACCTGAATCATGAGTATTTGTGGTCTCCTTCGTATCGTGGTAGTCAGGGTTTGCAATATAGATATCGACCCGCTCATTACCCACTAATACCTCATTACTATGTTGGATACCCATCCTAGACAACGTATTCGATACATCCTATCATAATGAGTGTAAGAAGAAAAGGACCATAAGGTTAATAGAGCATGGAGAGACATGATTGCTACAAGAACAGGCAGAGGCAGAGGCAGAGGCAGAGGCAGAGGCAGAGGAGACTCACCTTATGGAAATTACTGTATTGGATACCTTCCTGCTCTCGACTGACGACCCGGTTTCCGTCACTCCTATCCTCAATTTGCTCATATAAATCATACAATAAGCTATTCTGTTGCCTCCAGACCTGATGAGCATCCTCTTGGTCTGTGACGGCATCGCGATGCTCGGCTTGTAACAGCGCTACATGTTGGATGACCTATAGAAGGAGAGAGGGAGAGAGAGAGAGAGAGAGAGAGAGAGAGAGAAGTAGTATACTGATGTGAGTACAGTCGAGAGACCCAGCAGAACAGGGAGAGAGCGACGATCAGTCTGAGGAGAAGGCACACATACCTTCTTCATAGCAAACACGAGTTGCCGCCTCAGTCCTTTGTTCTGCAGCAGATCTGCCCATAAGGGCACAAAGAGCAAAAAGGTATCGATATCTGGAGCATTCACGATGGAACAGAAGAGGCACGTTTATGAGTAGAAGGAGCACGAAGCAGAGGTTGTGTTAGTAGACTCATCACCATCATCATTATTCTTATTATCATTATTATTATAAGAGAGTAAATGTATCGAAGAAGAAACGGCCAGCCATACCTAGTGCATTGAGAATGGAGAGTGACCATAAAGCGAAGATGGAGCTATTCTTTTCATTGCTATTCATGTTGCTGTAGGGCGATATGGTGGGGTGGTTAGCATGTGGAATATATATAGAAAGCGGTATAGAGTAGAACTGGTGTTAGTATCATCATCGTCATTGGAATAGAGGCAACAATAGAGGCACATTCTGTCATGAGATGGGGAGCACCTACCGAATCTTGGCTTTGCTATTGAACTTATCATAATACTCTACGAGCCTCTTCTTCATTCGGGAGAGATTCTCGGGGTGGTGGTTCAGGCGGGCATTGACCCATAAGGGGTTGGTAAGATGGGGCAAAGACAGTGTTGTACGTGCTTTGTTGCCATCTTTACGACCCATTCTAGTACCAGCATCTGTTTCATCATCTTCCCCTTCGGGTGCAGTGATGTGACCCATATCTTCTTTGGGTAACAAACACTCTATCAATTGATTGCATAAAGGCACGATTTTGGGGTGCATGCGATCACTTTGTCCATAATACAATAACAATTGCGAAACTTCTGCTAACGAGAAGGTGATTGGTTTTCCTGTATCACCATCCTTCATTACATTATCAACATTTTCCAAAACCTTCAACTGTTTCTCCAGCATTGAAATTAAGACCCCTTCTACATATCTCAATATGCGATTTACTTCATGATATTGTTGTGAATCAATAGCACGTAATTTATGGCGATTCATACGACTATAAGCATGCATCGTTAATGCCAATATGCCATCTCGAGTTGTCATATCTTCTTCTGTTTTGTCTAATAAAGGAAGCAGTACATCCAATCCATTTTTAGCTAAACCTTTATCCGCCCACCCGGATTTATCACTCCCTCCTCTTCTTATAGAAGTATCCACATTATGATAGCCTCTATTAACGAAGCAATTTATAATACTGGACACATGCTGTGTCTCACCAGCCTCTAGCAGTAGTTCAACGAGATGTCTCATATAGATGTCCTCACAATCGAAGAAATTGTTGCGAATGAGGATATCTACCATTACTTCTACAGCATAGCTATCGTAAGAGAAGACAGAGAAAGTGGAGGTTAGATTGCTCTTACTGTTTAGAACACGCACCAGAAAGGGTCGTGTATAAGATGTGCATATGCCCCTACCTATAGTTCATTCTATCTTTAAAATAAGCTTCACGGACATACATGGGTTCATTCACTGGAGTTCCCATGGCACCCTGGACGTCTCCCACAACACCCTTGCGAGTATGTTTATGAGAATCTCGGGTTACTTTATTCACAATAAGCTTCATACTGTCCAAGTAAGTGAGTACACTTTGAACCTATAATGATGATAACAAGATGTAATACAAAACAGGAGATGGAGGAAAGTGATGAATACATGAATAGAAAGAGTAGAAAGAATGGAAGGGGAAGGGAAGGGGCAGGTCGGATTAGTATACTCATCGAAAAGGGAGTTACGATGGGAGAGGTAGAGGATGGGTAGGGACACGCACATCATAGCTCATCTGATAGGGTCTAGCCTGTAAGCTGTCGATCAGGAGAAGGTTCATTGTTGCATAGAAGGACACGATACTGTCCAAGTTCACACAATACAGTGCTTTTTTGTCTCCCATGCCACCTTGTGGCATATATGTATCACAGCTACCAATCAGTACATTCAACTTGCTACTCTCCCATAAATGCTTCAATTGTACATAGTCTACAGTATACTGATACCCGCGCCGACCCCGCCTGCCACTCTCGCCACCCATTTTATTCCTACTAATGTTATGCCTATTGTGATCATCCTGATGATTCAAGTCACTCCGTTGATTATTATGATTTACCTGATTCATACTCGAATACAAGACCATAAGATTATCATGGAGATAAGGGAAGATTCTCGCCAATGCTAAGGGTCGTGTAGATGTATGGTGTCCCAAATCGGCGATAAGACTTGTATAAAGAGACGTTCTGTTTAACCCTTGCAAAAGCTCATCTCTATGATGCACATTATGAGCGCCACCATCATTATCATTATCATTATTATCATTATGGTGATAGTTATGACGAGAAGCTGAGAAGTACTTGTGCAAATTGGAGTCTGTCAGATACATCCCATCCTTTTCTGCTTTCCGGAGATGGTCAAAGACTTGGATGGGCCCGACAGCCAAATGGCCTCTACCACGATCATCACTTGCACTATCTCTACGATGACGATTCATATGAGTACGCCGCCCTTCCCGTGCATCTATATGGCTGCCATTCAGCAGGAAATTGCGATTTGCCAACAATAGGGCATGACTGCCTACTAGCAGGACATCCAATAGGGGTTCCACACTTTCTCCTTGTATTTGGCCTAAGACACGCCCTTTTCGTTCTATTAAATGGTCCAAAGCGTCCCACAAAGGTCTATGCGAGGGCATCAGTAAAGTCATGCATCCTATAATGATGTATACATCATTCATGTATAATGGATCACACAATGATTGTGAATCATACCGAAAGAATCCCTTATGATTTTGTATCATCTCTCCCTGCTTTCGATTACGATCATCATCGACACTAGCCAATTGGCGCTTCTTCTGCCTCTCGTTCATGCTATTATTGTTATTCTGACATGCCTCTACATTGAACAATTCTGTCAGCAGAGAAGCCGCTTCCGTCAAACGATGTTCCATACTTCGACGAACACTGTAAGGAAGTTTGTATTGGATATCTCTTCCTTTCTTCACCACTTTAGTCAACCTCTTGGCGTTACTAGAAATGCCATTGATGTATGCACGTGTAATCTCATGTATCTTAGCAATACGTTTATCATGAAATTGGGGTGTGTGTTTGAAGATAGAAGCGATACTGGGATGGAACATGCCAGAAAGAACGCTGTTCGGATTCAATTGAGGCACGCGTTTCTTCATATTTCACTCAACAAGTTAGCACATCCACAGTGAAGCTCAAGGGAGCTAACAATGTGCAAAATCTATCTATGAGCAATGCTGACTGGCGATTTATGCTATTGTTGGCACCGAATGTCTTGATAAATGACGGTTCGATAGATCAGTAGCACAAGCGATATCGGTATGACCCGAGAAGGCAACGATATAAATATGTATATAATATATATAATATATAAGGCTAAATATCGAATTGAAGAGGGGCAGAAGGGCAGACTCAGGGTCGGTAACGGCGGTAGTTGCCACCATCTCGCTAGTTAGAGATGAAAAGCAAGTCACGGACTGCCTGGATCAACGCGCGCAGGGCCTTTCAATTTTCTCCTCTCTTATCTTTTCCTCCTGTCTAGCAGCCTGGCTCGAGCGAAACGAGAAGATTGGTCAGGTGATTAATGAATCTCTTTTAGCCGATTTCGATCGATTGAGATTTGAGAGGAGAGACAAGAGACAGTGGACAAGGTCGGACGAAAATCAAGCGATTGTTCACTTAAACATTACGACACACAGTCACAAAACATGATCTACACTATACAAACCCAAGAATGATGAACAGATTGGGTATATTTATATATTTACTTCAACACTTTGTTAGCGAAGGCTATAGAGTAGAAGGCATGGTGAGATGATGGTGATGATGAAAAGGATATATTATTAGTGCTGGTTCATGACAGCATTAGTCATGCTACAACAAAGCTTTTTCGAGTAACAAATATCTCTCAAGATATAAGACGAAGAAGGGAGTGACGCTGCATTCCTCTCATACGGTAATTCCAAAAAACTAATCCGCATGGTTTAACAGGGGGCAAGCCCTCTAGGACTGGTGCCAGTATAGGTGTAATCATCGAGGCTACAGTGACCGTGATTCTCTTCTTCGCTAGACCTTTTCCCTACAACAATGTCTTCTGGAAATGCATCCATTTCTTGAAAACATAGCAATAAGAAATGAATCAGGTAAAGATACATGGAATAGGGATGATTGATAATAGATGATAGATAAAAATATAAACACACGTACCCGGTAATACGAAAGAGGCTCTGTGGATGTCATTAGAATAGTACTTCAATTCTTCTTCCATCTGTCCATGTACTTCTCTTTTGGCTACACTAAGATCATTATCACCATTACAGGCAAGAATAAATCCAATTTGACCACTGGGATAGGTTGGGATAGTTGTATATGCATATCGGGCATTGCCAGAGAATATTTCTTTGGTATTGTTCAGCACCGTTTTGATCAAGTCCAAATGTAGATACAAACATTCTCCTTGAGTACAAAGAATTCCTGTAGACGACAATGCTTCCTTCATGGACAGAAAGAATTCAGGTTGAAAGAGTACATCTGCAGGTCCTACCGGATCACTCGAATCACAAATGATGACATCGTAGTCTGCACCTTTCCCTTCTTTTTTAAGATATTCGGCTGCATCTCCAAACATAAGCTTCAATCGAGGATCATCAAATTTAGATGACAACTCAGGTAAATGCTTAAGACTAACTTCACAGACCTGGGAATCAATCTCGCACATGTGAATTTCTGAAACACCTGGGTGGCGAGCGACTTCTCTAAGAACACCACCATCTCCTCCACCTACGATTAATACCTTCTTTGGGTCAGGATGAGCAAACAAAGGTAAATGTGCGATCATCTCTTGATAAGCGAACTCGTCACGTTCAGTGACTTGAATCACTCCATCCAGCACCAAAACGTTACCATAGTTACTGCTCTTAAAGACAAGCACATCTTGGAAATCACTGCGGCCATTTTCTAAGATAGATTCCACTTTCAAGCACATCTTTTGACCAGGCCACATAGTCTCTTTCTCGGCGAACCACCCATCCTGGATCAATTCTGTCGCAGTGCTGGAGGGTGTCAAAGAGACTCCTTTGAACGGTGACAACGATGAGTTGGTTGGTGAAGTGGACATTACTAACAAATTCACGTGAGGGTCGTGAGCTGCCTCATTTTTCTTGGTGGTTCGAAGTGGTTTGGAGTGGAGACGACAGGTCGATCAAGAAACATAGTTTTCGAAAGAATTTTACCAGCTTGCTCGCATTTTTCCGATTAAACAGAGCTTTCTGTCATCAGGAGGGACGAAGAATCAGCCGTACTTTATCCTGGTACTCAATAAGTAGATTGATATCTCTTTAATTTCTGGATAATTCGCGGCATTTCAAGAAGCATACGATATCCGTGCTTGTGCTCGGCGTAGATCAGGTTCAGGTCAAGGTTGTATTCTGATATTTTGAGGAGAGACTTCACTGGTTTCGTTTTAGCTAAATTTTAGACGAGAGATCTCTACCTGTCTTCTTTCTGGAGATTGAGCACTCTGATAGTACAGAGAGGAGAGAGGATCAGAGATGGAGTCCTACAAGCGCATGGATGCTTCCAACCTCCTCGCGTGCCTCCAACTATATTTCTCCTACAGCAAATTTCGTCCTTTCCAGCTAGAATGCATGCTTAATCTTTGCAATGGACATGATGTATTTGCTATGATGTCTACGGGTGCTGGCAAATCATTGATATATCAATTGCCCTCTGTGACCTACAGACATTATGGTGTGTTGACTACACAAATCGTCATCAGTCCACTACTGTCATTGATCGAGGATCAAGGTAAAACACGCCTCTCTATATTTACCGTACTATTTCTTTCAAATCCATTTTCCTGTCTCATGACAATCATGAACAATCGCCTCTAACTCTGCTTCTTGTTCATCAGTCCAAACTCTCAACTCTCGCGGGGTCTCTACCATCGCTATCGGCTCTACTAGTGACTACAAAGAAGAGGAACAGGCTATGCGAGGCAAGTATGCCGTCATTTATATGACTCCCGAGAAAGTCAGTGTCTGGAAACATGGCTTCCAGGAACTCGCCAGGTACGCCACCCCACCCCATCATCACTCTCCTTCTATTCTACCTTCATTATTATTATTATTATTATTATTATTATTATTATTATTATTATTATTATTATTATCATCATCATCACTACTACTGCTACTACTCCTACTACTACTACTATTGAGAATAGCCGTCTCTAACAACTTCCTCCATGCCTATCTTCCCCTTCTCTCGTGTAGCCATGTGCGTATCCTCTCGATTGCTATCGACGAAGCTCATTGTGTAAGTGAATGGGGACACGACTTCCGACCCCACTACCGCACTTTGCACTCCCTGAGGACATGGCTTCCAGGAGTACCTATGATAGCCTGTACAGCCACAGCAACTCCAACGATTCGAAAGGATATCATCACTTGTTTGACCATGCGATCCCCTTATACAGTAATCAGTCCTATGAATCGAGAAAACCTGAAATATACAGTCTTATCACGCCAAGTAGGCCATAATGATGTCATTCGCGTGTTACGGAACATGCAAACGTTGTATGAACATACTCTTTATCAAGATGGTGATGATGATGATGAAGAAGAAGAGTATTGTGTGGGAGATATGGAGGACATCCATACCACCCGAGTATGCTCCAGCAATGGCAAACCCAAGGAAGTAGGTAAAGGGTTGATTGAAGTTTCGATCGCCAATGAACATCAGATTACCGGCAGTGCTGTATCAAATACTAGGCTAGTAGCCAAGACTAGCACAAAACGGAAAAATAAAGTATTTCAGAGCACTTTGATCTACGTGGTCACTAAGAAAGAGGTAGGCCTGCCTTTTTCATGTGGATGCTTTGTACCTGCTATGACCTCTCTTTGTATGACAGTGATGGGGATGATGAGTATACTAATCTCCCCTACATTCTCCTTTCTGCTCTTTCTATATATATATATATATATATATACTCCACATCTTAACCACTATACCATAATATCAACTAGGCAGAAGAAGTGTGTAAGGCCCTCAATTGCTACGCATACCTCAAAGAACAGGGGGTAGTTGCTGCTTATTATCATGCTGGCATGTCTCCCTCTGCCCGTAAGCAAGTTTACAGTGCCTTTTTGGGGGATAAAGTACATATTGTAGTAGCGACGGTAGCATTTGGTATGGGTATTCATAAGGAGGATATTAGACTCATCATCCATTTAGGTAAGAAGTTCTATGCTCATCCGTACCACAATGACTTAGATGATTCATTGCTAGGATGATGAGAATGACGATGATGACGCATACTAACACAATGCAATGCCCTTTTCCGCCTGTTTCTATTCATATACTCCACATCTTAATCACTACCCTCCATCTTGCAATACTCAGGACTACCTCAATCCATTGAAGGTTATTATCAGCAAACTGGCAGAGCTGGAAGAGATGGAGAACGCAGTCAATGCATTTTACTGTACCACCGAAACGACATTGCCAAATGCTACCAGGTACGACCCCTACCCAGAATCTGCCCCTCCCTCTCCCAAGCCAAGACATGTCGTTGTTCCTTCGCGTACTGGCAGGATGACTGTACTAACATCGCATCTCCACCCATATCCATTTCCCTCTTCTATGCACCATCTGTATACACAGGTGGGTACTTTGGGTATAAATATCTGCTTGAATGAAGCATCCAGTGCTATCAATGCATTGCCCGAAGGGTCTATTCGTACCACTTCCCAAACCAATAACACGGACACCACGAGTAATCAGACCCCTTATTCAACAATGAGTATGAATCGTTCTTCTTTACAGAAGTCTTTGACAGAAAAGCTGAATGAACATATACTTAGACTATCTGAATATGTGAGGTTGCATGATACCAGTAGCCAACTCACTTTGGATGCGGCATTATCGGGAGTAACAGCGGGGGTTCACAAGTGCCGACGGGCTTTTTTATTGCAATATTTTAATGGTGATAATGACAATGCTGGCAATGCTGGCATGAATACTAGCACATCTTTTGGACATGGATTAGGCGCAGTATCATCCAATACATCCTCTTTGCAGACATTTTGTTGTGATCTTTGTGATAGAGCCAAAGCAACACAGATAGCATTGGAAAAGTTGAAGAGAAAGAGCTTATTAGAGAGACAAGAGAATATGCATTTGTATGCACCTCGAGAATGTACTACTTTCGTGGGAGGGAGTGACGAGGGGGGTCGAGGGGCGGATGGAGAGGAGATGAATGAGGAAGAAAAGGCGATTGCAGCCTTAGTACATCAAGAATTCGCTCGTAGCCGATTAGCTGGCCTGATGGGAATTAAAGGCTATGCTAGTAACAATGATGACGAGGAGAAGCAAGAAGTGAAAGGAGACAAGGATAGCAGTGGTGACAGCTTCTTGGCCGACTTGCCATGTGGGCTCACCATCGATTTAGGCCCAGAGATATATTTATTGTTGAGGGCCATTCGGGATACGGGAGAAGTGTGCGGGCTGGGCATTCCTATAGGTAAGTCTACCCTTCACGGCCGACCCAATTATGACACTCTCAAGGGATAGCGTTTGTCTCGCTCTGATCATTATCGATATTCCTGTGCTTAGACATATTATCTCACCATCCTCCTCCTCATCATCATCATCATCATTATCATCATCATCACCATCATTCTGTGCTGTGTGTATGTAGGCATTCTTCTAGGCAGCCATGAAAAGAAGATCCAGAACACTATCGATGATTACTACAGAATCTCCATCTTCGGCCAAGGAGGTAATTATAGCAAAGAATGGTGGAAATGTTTGGCATATCAATGTCACGAACGAGAGGCCTTATTGGAGACGGAGCTTACACGGTATGGAGACACTTCTGGGATGCTATCTTACTCTTCTCTACGATGGCTAGCGTATACTAACCTGCTTCTGTCACTCCTCCTCCTCATTATTATTATTATTATTATCATGCCTGTGGTAGGTCCGTGAATGGCGCTTTCGCCTATCAGCGCTATTATCTAACGGCGAAAGGGAAGCTGTTCATGAGAACTGGCAGTGGTGTTGGTACAGGTGCTTCGGGGAGTGGAGCATTGGGTGGAGATCATGAGAATGGAAAGAGTAGTGATGAGGGTGGTGATAAGAGTGTGACCAGTGCTACGGAGGCATTGCTACTGACTGCTGCAGCCCTTCAGGTCCCTAGTAGTCATAATAGTAGTACTAGTGGCGGGAAGGGTCCAAACGATAGTCTACACAGCTCTAGTGCACGTCGGATCTATAAGTACTACCTACAACCATCTCCCGAGCTGAAATATCAGACCACTCTCTTGTCATTATTCAAAGAGACTTCCAATGCTGTACATAGTGTTTTTGGAGGAGCAGGTGATGATGGTAATAACGAGGGTGGTATTAAGATAGAGAAGCAGGAGATGGAGGAAGGGGAGGAGTGCGGTCCTAACCAGGCCGCTGCGTTGCTGGCAGACACTGTCCCTGCATCCATCAGTCATCAACAGAACCTCGCCACCTCCCATCTTCAAAATCGTTTTGCTGTCCTTCTAGGGAGTGACAAAGACGATCCAGGGGTAGTGAAGCGGGTGCAGCAAAGTGCTGTGCGAGGCATGAATCTCGTACCTATGGGCTATGACGTGAGTGTGAGTGTGGAAGCAACAAATAGACTGTTAAAGAAGGAAGCGCTGAAGCAGCAGCAGCGACAGCAGCAGAAGGAAAAGGAGAAGGAGAGGGAGGAGAATATTGGTGTCGCCGAGAGTGATCTTGATAGGGACTCTACTCCCTCTCTAGTCCAGGACGCATCCCTCGCTTCCTTCGAGGAGCAGAACAAGGAGAATCTTCTTTCTAGTCAAGGTAGTCAGGGTAGCCAGGGTACTGCTAGGAATGCCAGTGAAGGTGGAGAGGGAAGTCAGATCACTACCCCTAGTCCGAGCAGTCAAGGTGTCTGGGAGACTGCCAAGGGTAGTCAGAAGAGTACTGTTTCCAGTGATGGTGGAGGAGTGTTGGATATAGCCATGAAAGGTACTGAGGCGCTGTTCAAACCGGAGGGAGGGTACACATCGAGGACAATGGACACAAACAGCGAGGAGAAGAGTGATGACAACCGGTTGGAAAGTAGCATGAGTGTGCTTGCATCGACTGATGGAGCTCCAGATGGCTTTTTCCAACCCCGCAGTCGACACTCCTTCTCCACTGCTAGTAAGGGGAATGGTAAGAGTGATACAGACGGCGCCACTACTGGTGCTGGTGCTGATGCTGATCACAATGGTGTGCCGCTTGCTTCTTTCCCCTCGCCTAGGTTGGGGCAAGTCTATGCAGGCGCTTTACTAGGTTTGGTGAACACGAATAGAAGTGCAAGATATAGAGAAACCATTTTACCGGGTGGTGATGGCAGTGTCACTCTTGTGCCATCATTCTCTAAGAATAAGAAAAGCAGATTCAAATAGAGAGTGAAAGAGATGCACAGAGGGCTAAGAGGGAAGATTTGTAAGATTAATACGGCGATCTCAGACCAGTAATGAGTTTCGATGACCCCATCAGCAGGACACATTTCATTTGTAAGGATAGTGAAGCTTTTTGTAGTTTGTTTGACGATTTAAATAGTAAGAGACTTGTGGCTACAAATACACGGACAGACATGGAAGCATTTCTTTTCATGTAGCTGAATCTTTGCTGCGTAAAGACGTCACTGTCGATGCCAAGACAATAGAATCGTAGTAGGGGATGGCTTGCTTTATATACACTCTTACAAATTCTAACGGGATTACTATTCTATTTTGATAAAAAGGGTAGTGACATCATGTCTCCAGCTCCTAACCCCTTTGGCTGTGACCGCTTAATTGGTTATTCACTGCATCGACATCTACCGAAGAAGAGAAGGGCGTCGTTGACGTGAAGTCAGTCATGAGTGCAAGCAACGCATGGACGAAACGAGCGCCAAACCTGGTCACAAAACCACTAATGGCTACCTCAAGTGGGTGGGTGTGTATGCCTGTCTCCGACCCTGTCAGTCATGCGAGTCACTTCGGATCGATGCTGGTCACAAAAGAGGACATTTCGACTCGAATATCACTATATTGGAGACAAAGAGTTGCTTGAACGGAAGATCTAGAGTTTGTGAATAGGTACTGAAGCTCTGAAACTCATTTTACAGGTTAACTACTAGATAGATAGAATGGACTCACGCTGGGATAATCTCAACACGCTTTACAATCGCGCTTCACCTTTCCCCAATGAAGCAGGCAGCTTACCGAATGGCTATTTCGAGCCCGGCAACTCTGTCTTGACCACGCTGCGCAATGACAGCAAAGTTCTTGTGATTGGTGCGGGAGGTCTTGGTTGTGAAATCTTGAAGGATTTAGCCATGTCTGGAGTAACAGATATCACAGTCATTGATCTTGATAGCATCGATATCACAAATTTAAACCGCCAATTTCTTTTCAGAAAGAAAGATGTTGGTCGAGGCAAAGCAGAAGTGGCTGCAGAATTCATTATGGCACGTGTTCCAGGTTGTAAAGTGGTTCCACATAATCAGAAAATTCAAGATTTTGATGCTGAATTCTATAGTCAATTTAAAGTAATCATTAGTGGTTTAGACAATGTAGAAGCTAGAAGATGGTTGAATAGTATGTTGCATAGTATGGTCGAAAGATGCGAAGATGAAGATGGAGATGAATACTTCGAAGGACAAGTGCCCATGATTGATGGAGGTGTGTGTCTTTTCTCTTCTTCATTTGTGTCTGACTATGGTGATTAGAATATTGACACTTATACTAACTTCTCCCTTCTCTCTGTGCGCTCTTTCATTATGATGTACTGTGCTCTCTTGGCTCAAACATCTCTAACCCTACTCCTCTCACCTTATTGCAAATCAACATCATCAATATCTGGTATAGGTACGGAAGGATTCAAAGGTCAAGCACGTGTCATTATCCCCAAATGCACTGCTTGTTTTGAATGTACCATGGAAACCATTCCGCCTCCTACAGGCTTTGCCATGTGTACAATCTCAGAAACACCTCGTATTCCGGAACATTGCATTGCCTATTGTTACATAATAGAATGGAACAAACACTTTCCTAATCGAAAAGTTGACAAAGATAGGTACGATATTGAGTTGTTACCCTTCTCTTCTTTTCGTCTTTATTTCATTTCTTGTAGGAAGACGCTAACCTCATCTTCGTCATCATAATGATTTTATATATATATAGTCCTGATGACATGCGATGGATCTATGAAAAGGCACTCGAAAGAGCCAATGAATATGGCATCGAGGGAGTGGACTATTTCAAGACCATGGGGGTCGTGAAGACCATCATCCCTGCTGTCGCTAGTACAAATGCTATCATATCTGCGGCGTGTGTCGCAGAAGCCATCAAGCTCTTAACATTCAATGGGCAAAGCTTGAATAATAACTACATGGTAGGTCCCTTCGTATCGTCTCTGGTGAA
>JACLAD010016091.1_pt1 | contig 14987 bp, 10 predicted proteins | sample 8027901 | NCBI WGS metagenome assembly JACLAD01 (sample SAMN15725071, study PRJNA655200) | protist metagenome | isolation source: fluorescence activated cell sorting (FACS) single amplified genomes of... | place: Spain: Blaines Bay Microbial Observatory, Mediterranean Sea | collected 2016-07-05 | reverse complement strand
GTTCCACCACTAGATAACATTAGTAAAATATACAAAGGTTATTTCCCCTGTTTGAATTTTCTCTCTGATAATGGGACTGATAGTACCACAGGTTCCACGAAGTGGATATATGACTTTGCTAAAGCTGATTCACCAGGTAACGATTGTCCAAATAGTATTGAAGGAATGACTGGAAAAATTGGCTTCTGGATTGCCAAGCCTGCCATAGCTAACCAAGTAGTAATTTTTCAACATGGAATCACAAGTAATAAAGATACTTTTTTTGCGATTGCTAATTCATTAGCAGAGGTAGGAATGGCAACCGTTGCTATCGATATTTGGGGGCACGGAGAGAGAGCATACGAAGATGGTGATGCTGACCAAATATTAGAGAATAAATTTGATAGTGAGTATCAAGATTCAGGCCTACTATTTATTCGTCCAGACAACCCATCTGTAACTGCAGGCTACATCTTACAGACCCAAAATGACTTAAACCGATTTAACACATTACTGCGTAGTAATGGTGAGATTATTGCCGCATTAGGTTTTACTCCGTCATCAGATACAGTGCATTTCATTGGAATGTCACTAGGTGGAATCATTGGATCTAATCTTGCGGCAAGCGGTAATTTTAAAGTTAATAAATATGTTTTGAATAATCCTGGAGGAGATGTAAGTGACACAGTTTTGAACGGCTACTATGGAAATCCTATGCGTAGTGCTGTAGCGAAAAGCTACGGATATAATTTGAATACAAAAGCTGGTGAATTTGCTTTGAATAGCACAATGCTAGGAGTTGATCTTTTATTTTCCCAAGCAGCCTTTGGGTATAATGTAGATCCATTGGTTACTGGAAGTAGGACGCTTCCTACTTCTAATATATTGGTGCAAGAAATGAAGGGTGATACCGTCGTGCCAAATAATAATACAGAGCTATTGGCTCAAGTTATGGGTTTAAACAATCTAAACGATAATGAATCTTCTCAGACGGATAATGCAACCAGCCCAAGAACTCGATGGACTTTTGATCCCAAAAATTATTTAGGAACAACCGAAGCGGGGCATAGTTTCCTTCTTGATGCGGAAACAACCGCAACTCAGCAAGGACAGCTACAGGCAGTCTGTTTCCTCTTTCAAGGAAAAATTCCTAATCCTTCGTTAGCAATCGATCCTACAACCTGCCGCAATAATTAAGGAGAATCATCATGAAAGCGCTACGTCACTTTCTCGCAGCCCTCTCCTTTGTGGTGTTGGGCAGTACTGTTCAAGCAGCTGGATTCAACACTCCCCAGTCTGGAGCTTCTTATACAGCCCAAGGACAGGGTGGTATCACCTTCTTTGACAACGCTGGACTGGTAGTTCAGAACCCATCAGCAATGGTCAAACTGGAAACAGGTACACATGTTTACGGTGGCTTTGCCCGTTACGAGACTCACTATAATTATAAAGATCTGAATGGGGGAAGCAGTGCTGATACCCAGCATGGACCTGCGATGGTTCCTCACTTCTATGCACTTTATAATGATGGTGATATAGCGTACGGGACTGGAGTAACCTTGCCGTTTAATTCTGGAGTGGAGTGGCCCAAGGAGTGGGCTGGCCGTGACGTGTTGACCCGTATCAAGGTAGCAACGCTAAATCAGCCTCTCGTTGTGGCAGGTCGTTTTGGTGACTTCTCCATCGGGGGTGGCTTGAACTTTTACGCAGCCCATATCGAGTTAGAAAGAGAAGTAAATTATGATGGCAATGTCTTCTCTGTTACTCTTGGAGGAGAAGGTACAGCCAATGGCTACAATGCTTCTGTTCTCTATGATGGAGGAACGATTGCGGCTGCGGCAAACTATACGTCTCGATTTACTGTAGAGGGAGAAGGAGATGCTAGGTTTGATACTAGTGATGCTCCTCCGGCACTAACTTATCTGTTTCCAGACGGTGGTATATCTGTCGATCTTAATTATCCAGACCTGTTGGAAATGGCGGTTGCTTGGAAATCTTTTTCTTCTGGTGATGGCTATGTCTCAGGAGCGTATGCGATTGAGCTTGGGATGCTACGTAGTGGATGGTCCGCTTATGAAGAAGTCGCTATCGAATATGACAAAGGTCGACCAGGTACTGGTGTGACAGTGATCGAACAAAATTGGGAAGATGTCGTAGACTATAAAATTGGCGGTTTCTACACGTTCACCGATTACCTAAAGGTTCGAGGAGGCTACTACAAAACAGCGAGCCCGATTCCAGAGGCTACACTGGGACCCACTACTCCTGATGGCGCCGGGCGCAACAGCTTCTACCTGGGGGCTGGTTACAAGCGTCGTGCTTTCCTAATGGATCTGGCTTACCTAATGAGTGACTTCCTACCCAGTGAAACACGAACTAATCCAGATCTGACTGGTAAGTACAAGGGTAACGCCAATGTAATGCAGTTGAGCGCTGGCTATTCCTTCTGAGTTACCGAAGGTGGAATAAGCTCTGCAGAACAGCGAATGCTACGGGCTGTCGGACCAGTGCCGATTGCCCGAAAGTGTTTGCAGTTTTTCACCCTTCTTACTGATGATCCCTACCTTTCCCGCCCAACAAATCCTCAACGCGATTCTTCTTCTCGACAATCATGCGTACAACTGCTCTCTTTTCTTAAAGAAAATGCAGATTCCTACCGAAAAACAACTGCATTGGAGTATAGACTCTCCCAGAATCCTATAACCATCTCACTGAAAAAAGAGTTTCGGAATACAGTCATGGAACGACGTAAACTTTCTGCAGAGCAACTGGTTAAAATCTACAGAGGTCGGCAGGCCGTCAAAGGGGTCTCGCTAGAAGTCGAGCAGGGTAGTATTGTGGGCCTGCTGGGGCCTAATGGCGCGGGCAAGACAACCACTTTCTACATGATCGCAGGAGTAGTCCGTCCGGATCGGGGCACGATTTATCTGGATGAGGCCGAGATCACCCACTACCCCATGCATAAGCGGGCGCGTTGTGGGATCGGTTATCTGTCACAGGAGCGTTCGATCTTTCGCAAGCTGACTGTTGAGGACAACCTGATGGCGATTCTTGAGTTGTTACCGATCAGCAAGGCCGAGCGAAAAGAGCGCCTGGAGATGTTGTTGGAAGAGTTGGGGATTGCCCATGTACGACATCTCAAGGGCTATGCACTCTCTGGGGGAGAGAGTCGCCGGACTGAGATCGCCCGAGCGCTGGTGCTGGAGCCTTCAATCATCCTGCTAGATGAGCCCTTCGCAGGGGTTGATCCGATTGCCGTTGCAGACATCCAGGAGACGGTCCGACAGCTCGCACGGCGCAATATTGGGGTGTTGATCACGGATCACAACGTCCGGGAGACCTTTGGCATCATTGATCGGGGCTACATCATGAACGAGGGTACACTCTTGGTCAGTGGAACACCGGAAGAATTGTCGAAAGATGAGCAGGCGAGGAAGGTTTATCTGGGGGAGTCTTTCGCTTTTTGAGAGCAAATTGAGCAAATTTTTAATTTTCCTCTAGCAATTTAAATGCCAATCAATTAGGGTATTGCCTACTTTTGGAAAAGACTCGCCAAGACCAACCGGATTGTTGGTAAGATCCCCTCAATTTCCCAGCTGAGACGTCCTATGGCCATGCATATGAAGCTGCAAATGAAGATGACGCAGCAGCTCATCATGACCCCGCAGCTCCAGCAGGCAATTAAATTATTGCAGCTGTCACGCGCCGAACTGGAAGAACTGATTGAACAGTCGCTCGTTGAAAATCCTGTGTTGGAGGAGTCGATGGATATCGATACCTATCCTAGCGAGGAACAGCGCGAGATGACGACAGAGCAGACCGAAGTGCCGGTCAGCGAAGAGACCTACGAAACAGCTCGAGAAGAAGAGAAAGAAGAGACGACTGCCCAGGAAGAGGTGGACTGGCAGCAGTATGTGGAGCAGGTCGATCAGTATGGTCAGTACCAGGACCGACGAATTCGTAGCGGTGGTGACGATGATGAGCTTTCTTCGCTGGAAGCCACGTTGGCCCAGGATGAATCGCTGCAGGATCACCTGTTGTGGCAGGTGGGCTTGGTGCGCATGAGCAAGCTGGAGGTTGAGGTCGCTCACTACTTGGCTGGCAATATTGCTGATAATGGCTATCTGGTCACAAGCATTCGAGAAATTTTGGAAGGCAATCCAGAATTGCAGGATCGGATTCTGGAAGCGTTGGACAGTGATGAACTTACGGTCGAGCGTGAATTGGACGATTACTGGATGGACCTGCGCTACCAGCAGGAAAAAGCGGCGATGGGAGATGGTAAACGAAAGTCTCGCCGAGGAAAGAACCTACCCCCACCACCGGTTTTTGAGGAAGAAGAGTTAGAGGAAGATCTGGAGAACAAAGTACAGGTTTCACCTAGAGCCGCTGCCTTCGTGGAAGAGGTGCTCTTTCAGCTTCAGACCTTTGATCCCAATGGAGTGGGAGCTCGCAGTTTGCAGGAATGTCTGCTGATTCAACTGCGCTTATTGGGCCGGAGTGATGAGTTGTGCTATCGAATCGTTGAGCATGACATGGAGCTGCTGGAATGCAAGGATCTGAAACGAATTGCACGTCGTCAGAAGCAGGATCTGGAGCGAGTGTTGGATGCCTACCGTGAAATCATGGCACTGGAACCCAAGCCTGGTCGCTCTTTCACCCCTCCCCCTTCCCACCACTACATCATCCCCGACGTTTTCATCTACCAAGTCAACAACGAATACAAGGTGGCTCTCAACGCTCACGGCATGCCGCGGTTGCGTATCAGCAACTACTATCGAGAGCTTGTGGACAACATGGCAGAAGACGGCAACTTGACGAAGGAGTACATCCAAGAGAAAATAAAAGCGGGCCAGTGGTTGATGAAGAGTATCGAGCAGCGACAGAAGACGATCTACAAGGTGACCAAGAGTATTCTGCGCTTCCAGCGAAGTTTCTTCGAAAAAGGCATCCACTTCCTCAAACCGCTAGTACTCAAGGATGTAGCGGAAGATATCGATGTGCACGAGTCAACGGTCAGTCGTATCACGACCAACAAGTACGTGCATACGCCACAGGGCATCTTTGAACTAAAATATTTTTTCACCAGCGGCATTGATCAGGAGCAGGGTGAAGCCGTCTCTTCCAAGCGGATCAAGGACATGATCCAGCAAATGGTCCAGAACGAAGATGTGCGTTCCCCCTATACAGATCTGCAGATTGCGGATATCCTGCAAAAACGCAGTTCTATCAAGGTTGCACGCCGTACGGTTGCCAAGTATCGGGAGGCACTCAATATCCTGCCTTCCAATAAACGCAAACAATTGTTCTGAGAAAGCAGTTATGGGTATTTTCAATCGTTTCGTCAACGTCCTGCGCGCCAACGCCAACGCCGCATTGGACCAAGCTGAAGATCCGGAGTTGATGCTGACACAGATGATCAGCGATCTGGAAACCCAAAAGAGAGAGGCCAAGCAGCGGATGACCGAAGCGCTGGCCCTGCAAAAACGATTTGAGCGCCAGACTGAGCAGGAAGAAGCTGAGGCGCAGAAGTGGGAAGATAAGGCCGTGCTGGCGGTACAGAAGGGCAAAGATGATTTGGCGAAAGACGCTCTGATGCGAAAGAAAGAGCACGCTCGTCGTTCCGAAGAGTTCCGTCAGCAGCTTGCTTCACATGCTCGCAACTCGGATTTGCTCCGAGATGGCTATCAGCAACTGGAAGACAAGATCGAAGAGATCAAACGTAAGAAGAGCTTGCTCGTTGCCAAGCAGAAGCAGGCAGAAGCCCAGGAACAGATCTACCAAACGATTGAGGGGCTTGGAGACAACGTCAGCGCAATGGAGGCCATTGACCGTGCGGAAGAGAAGATCGAGCAGATGTCAGCGCGGGCAGAGGCGTATCAGGAGTTGAGCCTGGAAGACAGTCGCGAAAGCCTGGACAAAAAATTCAAGGAGTTGGAGCACGAATCTCCAGATATGGATGATGAACTCATGGCCCTTAAGCAACGAGCTCTGCCGGACGCTCAGAAAAAGCTACCTGAGACCACTCCAGAGGCTTCAGCTGAAGAGGAAGACAAACCGATTATTCCCCCGGTCAGCAACATCGGCATGTTCGGTAAAATGAAGTAACTTCCCTCTTGAGTCGACGTTCAGCCCCTACGCAGTTGTGGTTGACGTCGACGCCGGCCTTCCTCTCGTCGTGTCACTGCGGGTTTCTGCTGCAGCGGCACTCCCAGCGTAACTTCCTGATTCATCAATAGCGGTCTCAAGATTGGAACCGAACTCAGGGGCACCTCCTGATCGCACTGTATCAGGCACGCAATGATCCGCTCTCGGGTTGATTCATCCAGAAACAAGCTACGTAACTGCACCCACTCAGTACTTTCCCAATCCAGCTCTTGGGAAGGAGCCTTTTCCTTGCGCATAGGGATACTCCCGATCTGAAGAATATTCATCCATGAAGTATGTTGGGTTGTCCGATTCAGTTACGATAAAAGCATTGTCGTACTGAATGGGGGCATACCCAACTCGTCAGCGCTGCCGCCACAACAACCAGAAATTGTTACGTTTAGGGCGATTTGCTGACCCATTGAAGCTGCACTTGCAATTGTTGGACTGTTTGCCCTTTCAACTCAATGGAACGTTGCAGATTGAGTTCAACCGTGTCGACAAAGGGGAGTTTTTCAAACTGCTGTAGAATGCTAGCAATGTGAATCGGGTCCATCAGCAACAGGATCAGATTGGCACCAGTGAGGGTAAGCTGCATCTGCTCCAGCCAGGATTCTCCCAAGGCGTTTGCGATCGCATCCAGGTAATCAATGTTTGCGCGAGGGCGAGCTGCGGTTTCAGCTTCCCAGGCTTTACGAGCTTGCTCGCGTTGTAGATCAACCAGGGGATTCTCCTTACGGTGTTGCTCCAGGCGGGCTTCCAGTTGTCGCAGCTCCAGGCGCAGTTGATATCGTCGTGATTCCCAGTGATGAATGGTGGAAGCCCCACCCGCAATACTGAGCAGCACGAACAAGACGGCCACCCAACGAAGGATACGCTTGAGCGAAGTTCGCGGACGATACCACTGAAAATTCTTCTCAGGATGTGGTGTTTGTAGAATTTGTTGAAGCAGGGAGCGATTCAGTGCTCCGTGGTCATCGACCAAGCGTTGTTCCTGCCAGGGAACCTGATCAAGCAGATCTTCCCGCCAGAGTTCCTCGGTTTGACGTTCCCACTGGGGTAGTGACCAGAGTTGTTGCAGGCTTCCACCATGCCAACGAAGGATTGTAGTCTGCTCCAAGCCTTTGAGCAGCCAGTCTCCTTTGGCGGGCAGTGTCTGGGACCATGGTAGTAGCGCCGGTAAGATCTGTAGCGGACGTGATCTTCCTTGTTTGAGTAAGCGTTGTAGCTCGCGAGCCTGTGGACTGAGTTGGGCCAGGAGAATTTTTGGGGGAGAGCCTTTGAGGTGTTGCCAACCGACAGGTTGTTGTGGTCCGGGTAGTTCAGGCAGTTGAAGATGATGACGCAGGTAAAAAGGCCATTCTTCCGTACGGACGGGGAGGGTCTCCGCTGCTTCCAGCCAAATCCAGGGAAGTTCCAGTAGCAGTCGACAGCGTTTGTATTGCTGGCCTTTGAGCAGTTCAACAACTGTTTCAGGCTGGATGGGCTCAGTCTGTTGGTGCCAACGGAGGATTTGATTTGCCTGGATCAGACAGCAGGAGTGTTTTCCTAACTAGATGTGCAGGGTGTGAAAGTCCTGCCAGCGTTTAGAACGCCATTCGGGGAAACGCATCTCACCCAGGTGCTCGGCCATAGATCTGTGTCCACTGGCGGAGGGACGTCAGATCCAGGGATTCCAAGGATTCCCAGCGGCAGCGCCACTGCCAGTTTCCTTCTGCAGTACCCGGAATATTGAAACGGCAACTTGCGTCCAAGTTGAGCCAATCCTGCAATGGAGCGATCGCCCAGACTGCTGAAGAAGACCAGACCAGTCTCATCAGAGCAGGACTGACAGTGCCTTCGTCCACGGGTTCTTGAAGGTAATCTTGAACCTGCAGCTGCTGAGTGGCGCTCAATTCCTGCCACCATCCACGAGTGGTGTTGTTGTCGTGAGTGCCTGTATAGGCGACTGCTCGAGGACTATAGCTGTGGGGTAGAAAGGGATGCTGGGGATCATTGTAGAAAGCGAATTGCAGCACCTTCATTCCTGGAAAGCCACAGTCAAGTCTCAAGGCATGTACCTCTGGGGTGATGAGACCCAAATCCTCGGCTACAATCGGTAACTCCCCCAGCGCAGCTCTCAGCGATTTGAATAACTCCAAACCTGGACCAGCTTCCCATTCACCGACCACAGCCGTGGGTTCACTGGCAGGAATAGACCAGAAGGACTCAAATCCTCGGAAGTGATCGATCCTTACCCATTGCACCCAGTGCAGCAGCGCAGAGAGTCTTTGTTTCCAGAAGGAATAGTCTTCTGCTGCAAGAGCCCGCCAATCATAGAGAGGATTACCCCAGCGTTGGCCTGTCTCGCTGAAATAGTCAGGCGGCACACCGGCTATGTAGGAAGGTTGTCCGTCTTCCTCCAGTTGAAACCATTGTCGATGAGCCCAAACCTCGGCACTGTCGTAGGCTACGAAAATTGGGATGTCTCCGAAGAATTCGACCTTCCGCTGAGTAGCATAATCTCGTAGACGCTGCCACTGACGGTCAAAGATGAATTGTTGCCATTGTACTTCAGTGATTGTGGCTGCGTGTTCGGCTCGAAACTGGGTCAGTGCTTGGGGTTCTCTTTGTTTGAGGTGAGTGGGCCATTGATCCCAGGATGTTCCCCCACAATGTTCCTTGATTGCCATGAAGAGTGCGAAATCATCCAGCCAATGGACTTTCTGCAAACAATAATCGGCAAAGGCGTTTCGATCTTCTTCAGAAGCTTGTTGCTGAAAGTTTTGAAAGGCTTGATGTAGTTGAGACTGTTTCCAGGAAGCAACCTGAGGAAAGTCAACTTGATCAATAGTGAAATCTGGCAGGAATTCCGGAGCCTCCCAAAAGCCCTCTTCCTGTAGCAACTCAAGGCTGATCAGTAATGGATTGCCGGCAAATGCAGAGGGAGATTGGTAAGGAGAGTAGCCAAAGGAGGTAGGCCCAAGTGGCAGGACTTGCCAGAGTGTCAAGCCGGTTGCTTCAAGCAGATCGACAAATCGATAAGCCATTGGACCCAGATCCCCAATACCATGTGGACCGGGGAGAGCGGTTGGATGGAGTAGAATCCCACCCCGCCGCTGTGTGAAGGCATCAGTCATTGTTACGCAAGAAAACCAGGTCACGAATATCTGGAGCGATGATAGGTTCTTCCACCTTGAAGCTGTTGGTGTCCATCATCCGCATGACACGGTCAGCGAGGTCTTCCAGACGACCAGCGTGTCGTACCCGAATCGAAATGATCGAAGGAACCGAGTTATCGAAGCTGAGGTAGCGGAAGTTCTTGTCCTCTTTATCCTGAATCATACGTCGCAAGCGACCCCCGTCGTTTTTACCAAAACCTCGGAAGACAAGGTCATAAGCAACCAGAGCATCTCGGTCAATTGAGATGGTCGACATCTCCTTGAGTACCTGAGGCACAAACTCCTGTTGCATCTCCTGGTAGGCGTCCTGCACAAGCCCTGCGATCATTGCTGACTGCACAGAGTTTGGGCCAGCACGACGTGAGACGTTGATAACAGTATTGGCGAAGGCTCCTCCACGGTCACTAGCGATGTTCTTGGCTGTCACATTGAGCGAGAGAACCAGGTCTCCCTGTACGTTGCCACTCACTGCAAAGATATTGACCTCAATCACTACCTTGGCCAGTTGACGTAGAACGTTGAGTCCACTTTCGTAAAACTCGTCACTGAGCTGAATTTGTTCAGCCAGCAGGTTCCCATCGCTGTTGGAATCACTGAGGAGTGCCATGAACTGATCCTTGGAGATGGTGGCGATCTCCCGTACAGCATCCTCATTGTTCTGCATCGATGTGATGGCATTACGGTAGTCCATCATCTGTAGACCTCGCTGGTTCATGTCGGTCTGGATCTGGTTGAGGAAGGCTTCTTCCAGATCTGTGAACGTGAAACCTGCACTCGATAAGTCAATATTCTTCCGGTTGGTGATGATCGCTACCAAGGCATTCTGACTGGTGTTGATCAACTTCAGGTCCTTTTGCAGGGCGACCAGAACCTTCTGGCGATTGACCTTGAAAGCGGCGGAGATGCCATAGTATTGACCCATGAAAATACGGCGCTCGCCAACAACTTCCTGGTCATCCACGTAGTTGTTGATGTTTCGCGAGAGGTAGTCTTCAATTTTTTCGTAATTCTCATTATAGGTCGATGAAGGCAATAACTCGCGCACCATTTCATCAACAGCAACTACAGTAGCCAACTCGACAGCTTTGGTCTTGGCAGCCCGTAAATCGTTCTGCTTGATGAAGGACTTGGTCTTGACCTGAATCACTCGAACATCTGGGGAATCTTCGGCCAGTGTTGGGCGACCAGACACATCAGCAAGGGTGAGGAATTCCTCTGGTGGAGGTAGTTCGGGTTTGGATTTTGAGCAGGCTACCAGCGCTACCGTCAGCAGCAAAAGCGCAATGTGTTTCATGAGAGCAACTCGGTTGGAGAAAAGAGGATCAACTCACCAGTTTCATTATTCAGCAATCAGGCTCATGGATTGATTCAACCTGTTGTACGCAGTCCGCTGGCAATGGCGTTGACCGTGATCAGCAGTGGAACCAGCAATTTTTCGGCTTCTTCGTCATAACCTTCAGCTTTTAATCCACGCCACTTGGGTAGCAGGTCAAGCTGTTGCCGGTGTAGACTACGCAGTCCGTTGCGCCGTAGCTCAATACTTTTTTGGATCTTGGCTCGACGTTCCTCCAAGGGACCTGCATAAAGCACTTCTAGCATGCTGCGGCTTCGTCAGTACTCCGTCAAGATTTGCAGCAAGAGTCGATTGCGGACTTCGGCATTGACAACCAATTTAGCGTATTGTGCGGTCACGTCTTCGTCAACCATTGCTAGGCTTGTCGCTACGTTACTGGTCAGATAGTGGAACGGATGCCAACTCAGGTTTTCCTCGCAGAGTCTACCAAACACTTCGGGTTGGGCTTCTCGTAACTGCGATAAGGCCGTCCCCAGTCCATACCAACTGGAGAGAAAGAAACGAGACTGGCTCCAGGCAAAAACCCAGGGAATCGCCCGTAAATCAGAGAGGCTCCGTTGCCCACTCCGCCGTGAGGGGCGGGAACCAATCCGGCTGGATTCAATAACGTCAATCGGAGTGGCTTCACGAGAGAAATCGATGAACCCGTCTGCTTCCAGTAGTTGTCGATAGGCCTGTCGGCTGGACTCCATTAGGTCATCCATGACCCCTTCCATAGGATTGTGCAGGCGGGGCTGATTTTCCTGAAGTAAGGAAGATCCAGCAGTCCCAGCGACTAGCATTTCCAGTTGATAGTGGGCCGTCCCCAGGTTGGCGTATTTCTGGGCGATGGTTTCCCCCTGTTCAGTCAAACGGAGATTGCCACCAATGGAACCATGAGGCAAGGCCCGGAGGAAGCGATGTGTGGGCCCAGCACCACGACTGATTGTCCCCCCTCGTCCGTGGAAGAAGCGCAGAGAAATCCCGTGGACCTGACCAATCTCCAACAACTTCTCCTGGGCTCGGAACAAGCTCCATTGGCTCGCCAGAATACCCCCGTCCTTGTTACTGTCGCTATAGCCGACCATGATCTGCTGGGTCGGTCGATCCCAACCAGTGGCCTGCTGTTGATAGCGCAGGCTGCGCTGGGTTATGGATCTGCTAGAAAGCGCTGCATGATCGCAGGACTGGCAATCAGGTCATTAATCGTTTCGAAAAGAGGAACAATATGGATCGGACAGATCAATCCATCTTCTGTTTGGCGCAGTAGTCCGGCTTCGTTGGCCAAAAGATAAACTGACAGTAGATCTGAGGCGCTGCAAGTCATGCTAACGATGAAATTCCCGATTCCCTGCTCACCGTGTGCTTCCATGTACTGACGCATTACTCCGTAGCACTCACGAATGGCAGTGGCTTGTGGGCCAATTGGTGTGGTGCTCAGGGCAAAAGGACGATGTGTCCTTAGCTCCTGTTCCAGGAAATTGAGACGTGCTTCTTCTGACCAACTACCAAAGCTAGTGTCAGCAAACCCCGCAGTTTCCAGTAGTTGTTCGATAGCTTGGTCATGGAAACTACTGTTTTGACGAATGTCGAGAACGGCTAGGTGAAAGCCAAAGGTCTGTACCAACCTAATGACCGGATCCACTTCCTGCCGAGCCATTCGGCTGGCCCCTACTTCCAGCAGAGACTCTCGTAGTAAGCGTAGATCCTGGAGCAAATCCTGAGAGCGTTGGTAGCTGAATTCACTGCGATTCCCCCGGGCGCTGCTCTCCGGTAATGCTTTACGGAATAGCTCGACCAACTGTCTCCAGGGCTCACGGCGGAAACGATAGACAACCTTGTCTCCACGACGTCCGAGGGCGTTCTGCAATTCAGTGATGCGTTGCTGTAGGATTGTTGGAACGGGCTGCCGGTGCTCAGCAAGGCTGAGGGTATTGCGCAATGTATCCAGTTGTTGTTGCAGTAGTTCCAGAGCGGTGGTGCGCAGACGTTTCAGGCAGATTTCAGTCACCTCTGCCGTGACGAGAGGGTGTCCATCACGATCACCACCCACCCAGTTCCCAAAACTGAGCCGTGGAAAGTGATTGGGATCGTCCAACAGGGCTGGATCAAACCCAACCTCTCGCCAGGCTTCGCGGAGACGTTGGTCCAGGGTGGGCAATATATTGGGGAAGACGTTATGTAGGTAGTGCAGGATGTTATCGAGTTCCTGCTCCAGTCCTGGTTTTTCAAGGTAGATCTCACCAGTACGCCAGAGTCGCTCGAGGATCGTGATGATTTCCTGGCGGATGCGCTCCTGTTCACTGGGAGTCCACATCTGATTTTCTCGCCGGAGCAGTAGCAGGTAAAACTCCCGATGATGATCCAGCACCGTTGGGCGCTTGGCTTCTGTTGGGTGGGCGGTCAGCACTGGTTCCACCCAAAGGTACGGAAGCCGAGTGGCAATCTGCTCCCCAGTCAGTCCTGCTTCTTTCAGAGATGTCAGAATGCGTCGCCACAAACCGGATTCTTGCTCGTATTCTGGATGAGTTTCTGCGACTCGGCGATATTGGGCCTGGGCATTTTCCTCAACCATGCTCAGCAGTTGAAAGGCGATCGAGTAGGCTTGTGCGGTCCGATCCAAGTGGAAGTCAGCCTCTGGATCTAGCCGCTGTTGATGGGCTCGCATCTGCTGGGCTAAGTCGGTTTCACCCAGCTCGTCCAGCATTGTGCTGAAACAGTCCATCACAAAGCTGAAGTCTTCACTAATTTTCTGGTAGACGAATTCTTCCTGCCGCATGACATCCTTGGTAGTGAGATGACAAAATTCCTCCCCAGAAATTTTCTAGTTGTCTTTGAAACAGGGATCGACTGCCGGAGATTCGCCGTCTGAAAAGAATGAAGGATCTTTTTGGATAGCAACGATGAGCGGTCAAAATGAAGATGAATTGATTTGTGACAAAAGCTGCGTTCGATCCAGTCGGGCGAGTGGGGTTGGGGCAGGTCCCCTCAGGAAATTAAGATGCGGCAAGGCAGAAAGGGGTGCAAGCTTTCATTACGCAGTTGCGAAATCTAGAAGAGCGCCAGCCATAGTACGACGAAGAGTTCAAGGATTTGTTCAAGGGCTCCTAGGCAATCACCGGTGTAGCCTCCGAGTCGCTTGTTGAGATAGCGACGCATCAACAGCACGATCACGAAGCCTCCCACCAGAAAACTCAGTAGGAAAATACCTTCGACCAGCAAAGCTGCCAACACAACAGAGGCCAAGCCTGCAACTAGCAGACGCCATGGAGAGTGAGGTGCGGCCAGTAGTCGCATCTTGCTGTGTTCATCGCGCTGTACGTAGCTACTGATGTTCTGTAACAGCACGGCTCCAAAGCGGGAATAGCTATGCATCAGCACCAGGGCTAGAGGAATCTGACTTGGCTCCAGCAACAAAAGTGCGTTGCCCTTCAGCAGAAAACTAGTGATCAGACCGAGTACGCCGAAAGTGCCCAGATACGAATCTTTCATGATTCGCAGCACCTGATCCGTAGTCCAGCCTCCTCCCATCCCATCACAGAAATCGGCGAAGCCATCCTCGTGAAAAGCCCCAGTGATCCAGATACCAAGAGCCAAGGTGGCCCAAATGGCCAAGCCAGTGCCCCACAAGCTCTGCAAACCCAGAAAAGCCAGCGCACAGATACCACCGATCACCCAGCCCACCCAGGGCAGATAGCTGGAGGCCCGTTGCATCTGAACAGTGGAATAGGCAACGTGAGGGGTTGGAAGGCGGGTAAAGGACTTGACGGAGAGCCAGAACGCTTGCCATTCGCGATCCAGCAAGTCAGGGATATTCAGGGACATGCCTGACTGACTCCAGCAGATTCGAAGGAAGCCATTTCATTGAGGAAGCGCACTGCAGACTCCAACAAGGGTAACGCAAGGGCCGCACCGGAACCTTCTCCGAGGGCCAGGTTCAAATCCAGTAGAGGGGTTGCGCCGATGGCATCCAGCAAATGGCGATGGCCCGGTTCTCGTGAACAATGGGCAAAAATACAGTAGTCAACCAGGTGTGGATAGCTCAGCAGGGCCGGCAAAAGGGCAGCTGCGACGATAAATCCATCCACCAGTATTGTGATCTGCAATTCTGCTGCCTGCAACGCAGCTCCACAGAGCATCGCTAATTCGAAGCCCCCAAAAGTAGCGAGAACCTCCCAGGGATTCTGAATATTCTGATGGAATTCAAGGCCTTGCTGCAACAGACGTTGCTTGTGCGCTAGCCCTGATTCATCTAGGCCCGTACCGCGCCCAAGGCAATCTTTCAAGGGTACATTGAGTAAGCGGCTGGTCAGCAGACTGGCGGAAGAGGTGTTGCCAATTCCCATTTCTCCGAGACCAATCAGGTT
>JACLAD010016090.1_pt1 | contig 14991 bp, 18 predicted proteins | sample 8027901 | NCBI WGS metagenome assembly JACLAD01 (sample SAMN15725071, study PRJNA655200) | protist metagenome | isolation source: fluorescence activated cell sorting (FACS) single amplified genomes of... | place: Spain: Blaines Bay Microbial Observatory, Mediterranean Sea | collected 2016-07-05 | reverse complement strand
TGCTCCTTCATCGAAATCGATGAACTCTGCACGTTCATCGCTAAAAAAACCTCAATGTTGGCTCTGGCTAGCGGTCGACTCCATCTTTGGCAAGGTCCTCGGCTTTGTCTGTGGAAGAAGGACGATCAAAACGGGTCAGGTCCTTTGGCAGCAGATCAAGCACCTGCCGACGATGGGCTATGGCACAGACATGCTGAAGTCCTACGAGAACTTCATTCCACACGCCAAGCATTATGCGGGAAAGACCCTCACCACACAAATCGAATCACTTAACTGCCGACTCAGGCATTATCTAGCCAGGCTTCATCGCAAAACGCTTTGCTACAGCAAATCAAAAACGATGTTGGAAGTTTCTTTGAAACTGCTCATTCATAAACTAAACAACCCTTAAGCTCCAACGCCTAAAAATTCAGATCGTGTCAACACGATTCCCACAGTTCAAACCATGCGAATCGTCCCATCAGAATCTACTCTGTATTCAGCCACCGCATTGGTGAGCTGTATCGTGCCATTCAAATGGTAGCAGATATGCTCAGTTTAGGTGATGCTGGTGCCACACATGTCTGCAATTGCACGAAAGTCCAGTCCGCTCATAATCTTTCGCGTAGTGCAGTATCCAATTCTTTCAATCGTGTCTCTCTGCCAATAAACTCCTGCCAGTGTTTGAGTTGACTGCGGAGGGTGATGTACCTGTCTCTGGTAATCAGTCCCAGTTCCACATCCTGCTCCCGTGCAGCCAGGTACTGCGCAATTCCCTGTTTGACAGTCAGACTGAAGTAGGTTTTGCCAGAGAGTTGATGAGCAGAGATTTCCATGTAGAGTCGCTTGGCTCGCTCCACTGCGGTTGATTGTGAACGTGTACGTAGGCTCTTACGGGCATACTTTCCTTCACGTTCCAACCACATGTGCAACTGCCAGTAGTCGCCACGCTGATGGATGTAGGCGTTGTCGAAGATGGGGATTTCTGATGCTCTGAGCTGTCGTTTGAGTGGCATTTTCCTCTTTGGGTAACCGTTAGATGCAGTAGTCACAGGAATGTGTAAGTTTCTGTGCAACTGTGAGGAAAAAAGCCAATGATATCAGTGGTGGGATCTTGGGTGCAGAACAGTTGCTAAAGTCACTATACCTAATTAAATCAATGGGTTAGCGTTTAGTTACTATTTCCAGCTAGTAGTCACGCTAGTGTGTAAGTTGCTGTGTAACTGTACGAGAAAAAGCCAATGAGAACAATGGGTTTTTACTTTAAGTGAAAGTTATGTGTAAATTAAAAATTAAATAAAATCAGTATTTTAAAATTTAAAAACTACTCCCACCCAATAGTGCGCAGTGCCTAAGTTATTGTATTTGTACAGTTTTATTTCCGCTTTGTAACTACTTTGTAAGTAATTTCTCACTTTTCAAAAATCAGTATTTAAAAATTAATAAATAATTTCAGTATTATTGTCTAAGCACACTTACAAAGTTCGTATGCTGTTTTAAGCCGTATTTGCAAAATCGTGTCGTGTGCAACAGAAATACTTTTTGCACACACTCAATGCCAAACTAGCTAAGCTTGTCCTGCTTTTGTGTGTTAACACGTTTTCGCTTTGCCAACTGTGCAGCTATCATCTCATCCATCTCACCACGCTCAGCAGCTGTCTTAAACTGTTCTAGCACAGGCACTAATTCATCAGCACTAGCTAGCTCCACACAATCCATGCCCTTGGCAAGTTCCAATATCCTGCTGCCATAGCGAACGTTTAGCTCAACACTACCGTCCGCACCCACACGCCACCAACGCAGCACACGTTTACTCACTTCAACTCCGCGTAGTTCACCACTATCGTCTGCAACAGTGCGCACACTAATTCGTTTGTAGTTGGGATTTTCAACCAGCTGTATCTGCTCACTAATACCAGCAGCCAGCTTGATTCTGCGCTGTAGGACGGGATTGTTTGTGTTATTCCGCTGATACTGTGTCAGCTTCAGTGTCTTCAGTAGTTCCATCGTTGCCTCCTTTATTAGCAAGTGTTCACGAGTATTGTGTGGTCACTTGTGGAGATGGGCAAATGGAATTAGGTAATTTAAAATTTAACCATATAGATATGATTATAAATTGTAATAGCATCAAGGTTTTCAAATCCTTCAGGACGACTTTTATCATTTGCATTCAAATCTTTACGTTGTGAAATCCCGAGAGATATTCTAAAGTTTTTTGTAAATTTAACTATGACTGCTGTACCTAGAGAAACATATGTATGAGAAAATGATTGATACTCATCACTTTTTAAGCCTGAACTATTATTTATTTTACCTTGACTGAATACTCCTTGACCAAAATTTCCTGTTGTCGACCAACCAAATGATGAACCATCATAAATAATATATTCTAACTTAAATGCCGCTGTACTATAAGCGAAATCAGCTGGTTCTAAAGCATTGAGTACGAGACTGTATCTATCAGGAGTTCCATTACTACCACTGACTGAGCTAAAAACATCATCATCTTTATTATCAGACAATAAGCCTGCCACTGTTGCAAAAGAAAAACCTGTCTTAAGATAATCACTTAAAAATATACCTAAATCGCCTCCAACAGTATCAACCACAACAGGTCCAAATTTATAAAGATCTCTCCAGAAACCACCATAAATACCATGATTTTCAACATCAAAAATAGCTGCTTTTACAGCTGTATTTATTACGCAAAAAATAAGAAAAGATAAAAATAAAATTCGCAAAATAGTATCTCCAACAGTTTTTTTTAAAGATTAAGAAAATAAGAATTATTTAAATGTTAACTATTAGCTGATATTTTTTTGCTTAGCTCACATATTACTTCTAATCAATTGTCCTTCTTCTTCCTCTCTCTCGTCACTAGTGCCCCCCTCAGCTGTGTAGCTGATATCTTATAATCCATACACAGCTTCCTAACCTGTTTTATCACTGCTGCTTTCTCTTCCTTCATCTTCTGCTTCTTCAATTCAGCTAGCTTCTTCTCAAGTTCATCAATCTCACCCATACTCATCTGCTCTAATTCCATGTCCTTTGCTTTTGCCATGTTGCTACCATGTCTTAGTTTTAAAAAAGCGTTTGCTATGAATCAGCATTTGTTCTGTACTTCACATAGCCTGTCAGTCCCACAAAATTCTATAGTTTTTCGCTGTCTACCGTAGCAGTATCACACATTTGTCTACACTAGCTCAAACAGCACGTTGATTTGGCAACGCAGCTTGCGGCTCCACTGCTGTTAGCTGCTGTTGTTGCTGCCTAAACTTACCATCGTCATCCACACCTGCTTGCTTCTGCTTGCCTGAATCTGCTTTTGGCACATCCACATACCGTTTCACCAACTTTGTTTTAGGTATGGGTACTGTCTGCTTTACCTGCTTCACTTCAGGTGCTGCCTGTTTGCGTGCTTGGGCAACTACAGATCCACTAGTACTGAGTATCAGCTGCAATATTTCCAAACGCAGTTGCCAATCAGCTTTCTCCGTTTTAATTCGTATTGCCTCTAGTGCCTGCTGTACAACCTTCAGTATATTACTCATGTGTACACCCCTGCACCCTTAAACTATGTAGAGTAAAATCACCAGCACAAATCTGTAAGTACTCCATGCGCTCAAACCGCAAACTGAAATTTTTACTACACAGAACCCCTTTCATGCTGCCAACCATCTTGCCTCTGCTTCCTCATTAATCGTGTTGTGGCACTCTCTACTTAGTTCTAGGAACTGTTTGCCAAGCTCACTATGTGTACTAGATTCACACATACGTTTGCCGTAGTGCTGCAGCTTGCTGGCACATATCGCCACACTGGCCGTGCTCGCACCCACTCCTTTAAATCTCAACCCACGAGCATAGCTCTCACTCCTACCCAACCAATCCTTGCTAAACTCTGCTTCATTTGCCACTGCTCCGATATTTCTCAGTAGCTCATATACTTCTTTCAGAACCGTTCTCTGCATGTTTTCTCCTTGTGTTGCTAAATAACAGCAGCAGCCATGTATCAGCTGCTGTTTTTATTTAGCGGAGGATTGGGATGACACATAATGAATGGCAAAGGATAGGAATAATACGGGAACAGGGTGCTGTTTGGACACGGCAGCAAAATTTCTGGCTATTTGGTACCTGCACTTATGTGGATGGTACAGCAGTTACCAAACAGCAGTGTGTACGAAATGCTCAGCGTTTCTTTAATAACTTGGACAGGAGTGTATTGGGTAGGCGACTGTACAGGGGAAATACCAGATTGCCGCGTTTGGTATATGTGGAGACAGGTAGATTTCGTGTTAACACACACATCCACTTCTACATCAGTGGCTACGCCTGGCAACACTACAGGATGATTTGGAACACAGCTGAAAAGTTATGGGGTGAACAGATAGATGGAGCTAGGGATTGCGTAGTACAGGACAACTTGGGTGCAGATAAGGTACACACAGGATACTGTTGGAAGGAATTTGATGGGTTAGCAGCAGAGACACTACTTACAGAGTGCTGTTATCTGCCCGCACATACTGAGCTACACTAGACAGGGGCGCTGCCCGTACTTAGTGTACATGAAAAAGGGCAACAGGACTGGATCACAGCTATGTTCTCACGTGTCAACTTTTCCATTAACGTTTTCACAAATACTTTCACAATTAGTTCATTAATACTTTCACCAACGTTTACATAATTACTTCATGAATAGCTTAATCAAGAGCTATCAAATAAATGTAATAAAATAAGTAAATCTCAACATTTTACTATAAGTCACTGTAATCAATACAGTTCATTTCTCAATCAATTTCATTGTCCTCAATATATGTAAGACTTTATAATTATATTATGAAAAACACACATTTATGGGAGAGAACATGGCACAAGCAAAGACACTGACAAAAGCAGAATTGAAGAGACTGTTTGACGTGACTAGGAGTTGCAGTAGATACGCAGAACGAGATTTAACCATGCTACAGCTGACACACTACTGTGGTATGCGTGTTGGTGAAGTGGCTGCACTAAAGATCACAGATGTAGTAGATGACAATTGCAAGGTACGAGCAGAGATTGTGCTTGCTGCGTCCATAACAAAGTCAAAGCGAGCAAGAAGAATATTTGTTCCACGTCAAATGCTCAGGCAGCTTCAACGGTATATCAACACACTTCCCTCATCACCTGCACCCAACACATATCTGTTTAGCACACAGAAGCAGTCACACTTCACAGCAAACACAGCAGCACAGCACTTACACAGATTATATGTACAGGCAGCGATAACGGGTGCAACCAGTCACAGCGGTAGACGCACTTGGTTAACGGAATTGAGCAGCAAGGGAGTGGGGGTGCGTGTGCTAGCGGAGATGGCAGGGCATGCGAGCATACAGACAACACAGCGCTACATTGACGTTAATGACGAGCAGATGCGCTGTGCTGCTGAATTGATTTGAGAGAAAAGTACGTTAACACGTTTTGTGGTAGTACATTCTGATTTGTTCTGAACTTATTTTTCGCTTGGGTTGGAATCATTCAAAAGAGCTTTTGTGCTACCATAGCCCTAGCATATCTTGATTACCATGAATTGGTTGTCCAGCAAATTTACAAAGCACGATACAGTGTCACCATTTCTTCTAACGTTTTTACACTTTGATCATCAATCCCTTCGGCATCTAAATCTGGATAACTTATAGTGATTTCACCGTTGGTGTCTTTCACTATTAGTTGCGTAAAAAATCCTTTTCTTTCACTATTCATCCTCTGTGGATCTTTTGGGAGACTGGCATGAAAATTTATATCCATCTTCTCACCAACCTGCCACTCCACATTTATTAGGAATTGATTTTCACCTGATAACTTTATTAACTCTTCTTTTTCCTCTTCTTTCAAAATTTGATCAATTTAATGTCAAATAAGTTTGTAGTTACATTAGTAAGGTAACGTAGTCCTTTTTCATCAGTCACTAGTGTATCACTTGAAAGAAATAGAGTTAATACAACTAAAATAAATTTAATTATTTTTTCATCTAGTCTCTTGTTTCACTTGTAAATTTGAGGTTTATTTTGATTAAATCACGCGTAATGTGCCATCTTCTAATCTTATGTAGTCTGCCTTCGCACTCGTGCGCATCATGTCTTCACTCAAATGCAAATATGTATTTTCAATCTGCTTCACACTCGTTCCACACATCACTGCTATTTGACTAAAGCTCAAACCACTCTTAACACGTTCAGTTATCATAAAGTGTCTTAAGCTATATGGAACTAGTTGTTTAATTCTCACTTGATCAATACTTGTCAAACTCAATATCTTTCTAAAATGTCTGTGCGTGTTGCTTCTGTCATATTCTTTACCATTCATACTGAAAACTATGTTTTCAGTTTCTTTTCCATTCTCTTTACACAACTGCTTCCATCTTTCTATATGCTCACCACCTCTACAATACACTCTTCTTGTTTTTCGTACTTTTGTTGTACTTCTATCGACTAAGATATTCGTAAAAATGCCTTCACTTCCTCTACTTGTTACATCCTTGTATGTCGTAATATTATGCCATTGTAGCTTTCTTATTTCACTACTTCGCAAACCACTATTTGCAGCAAACAAAAAATAGTGTCTCACCATTTGTCTTTCAAAAATCTCTTTTTTCGTCAAGTGCTTTGTATTTTTCTTTGCTGTATAACTGCGCATAGCATCTGTGAACAGCTTGTATTCGTCACTAGTAAACGTCATGCGTCTTATTATTTCACCGTCAGCACTGTAGCTTTTTTTCGGCATGTTCGGATACTTAAAAGCAGCTACATACGTTACCTTTGCATCAGCAAAACAGTATTTCATAAAACTGTTTATCGTTGTCATCTCATTTCGTATCGTAGTATCACCAATATTTTTTCGTTTTCTAAAGCTAACATAATTCGTCACTTCTCCATTTCGCTCGTATCTTCTCAGTGTGCTTTCACTTAGTGTTGTTATTTTATCGTCTTTTCGCACGTAATCCAAAAATGTACGCATTTGCGTTTCAATTGTCTTGTATCTAGCTACAACTATATTGAAATCACCATCGCCAATACGTGCTCTTTGCATTTTCAAATAATCATCAACAGCTTCTTTCACTGTAATTGCGTAATACTTGCGTCCTTTTTTCTGTTCATTTCTAATTTCAATGTATAGTTCTTCAGCTTGCTCAATCGCGTACATCTTCACTTTCGTGCGCAAACTCTTTCGCACATACTTGTTCTCGTTACGCAACCACACTCTAAACTGCCAAACACCATACTCATTCGTGTAAATGTTTGCTTTGCCACCAAAAATTTTCACTTCTTCTTTAGTATGTTTTGCCATTGTAGCTGTACTTTGTAAGTTTTTTTGCATATGTACAAAAAAAACACAGCAAAATCAATGCTGTGTTTTATACTTTGTAAGTACTTTGTAACTATCGAAGTGTATAAAATCAGTTACTTAAATGTCTTTAACTACTCCCACCCAAACGTAGCAGGAGGCTTGTGAGTGATATCGAAGAAAACCGAGTCAATTTCATCCAGAGCGTAGAGTTGAGGCAACAGTTCATGGAGGACCTGCCAGTCCACAGGGGCGAAGCGCGCAGTCATTACATCTTCAGAAATGACCGGACGTAGCACGATGCTATCTTGGTGACCATCCTGAGAAATCGGCAACAGAATCACCAGCAATTGAAAGATACGCCCCAGCCAGCCATGATTGGCGAAGGTTTCACTGACGTGAGCCTCAGCAGCACGCAGCAAGTCCAGACGAGGCTTGTCGCAGAAGGCACGGCGGACTCGCCAGTTGGGGAGCGGATCCGTTGGTTGAGGAGGGAGATAGGCCACAACCCGATTGATCGTTCGTATTTGGTTGGTCAGCCGAATCGAAGTGCTCTCAAGCCACTCCCAGTCTGTTGGGCCGAGTAGTACAGCTGGCTCTGTGTAGGTTCGTTGATCTCCCTGTACACCTACGCTGCGTACCGGTAGTAGAGTTGCTTGAGTGGGCAGCAAATGTTGGTGGAGTAACTTCAGAGTGTCTTGGTGCTCGGGCTGAAGAGCTGTATCTTCATTGGAACAGAGGACGTTGATTGAAAGGCCTGGCCCAGGAAACGGATGGCGCCAGACGATTTCTTTGGGTAGCCCCAGCAGCTCCCCGACGCGCCGCACCTCATCCTTGTAGAGTTCCTTGAGTGGTTCAACAACTTGACCCTTGGCAATCAAATCCTGGATTGCATCGACTCGGTTATGATGAGACTTGATCACCTTGGCGTGTTCGGTGCCTCCAGATTCGATGATGTCCGGATAGAGTGTGCCTTGCCCGAGTAGCCATTCGCCCGGATTCAAGTTTAATTCTTCCAGTAGTTTTTCCCGTACTGTTAAAAAGGTGTTGCCAACCTGTTGTCGTTTCCGTTGTGGATCCACTTCACCGGCGATTGCTTTCAGAAAAGCCTCGCTGTAGTCTCTGCCAACCACATTGTCATAACCTAGCTGTTCGTAGCGTTGAAGAATTCGCTCAGCTTCATTCAGGCGTAGAAAGCCATTATCGATGAAGAGCCCGAGCACCCTTTCCTTGCCTAGGGCTTCGTTTAATAAGGCAAAGGCCACCGAAGAGTCCACGCCACCACTGAGGAACATCAGCACATTGTGCTCACCGACTTGTTGTTGGAGTTCATCCTTTGTCTGCTCAATGAAGCGTTCCATGCTCCAACTCGGGTGTGCCTTGCAGAGTTCCACGAAATTGCTGAGAATCTGAGTGCCTGCCAGCGTGTCAGTAACTTCTGGATGAAACTGCAGGGAAAACAGTGGACGTTCCTGGTGCTGCAGGGCCGCGAGGCTCCCTGAAATGGTTTCACCGATCACCCGGAAACCCTGCGGAAGCTCCGTGACGCTATCCTGATGGCTCATCCAGACCTGGGAGTTGTCGGCAACATCTTTCCATAAGGGAGAAGGGTTCAGTTGACGCAGTGAAGCTTTGCCGAATTCTCCCTGCCCCGTGTTGGCTACACGTCCACCAAAGTGCTGGGACATCAGTTGATGGCCGTAGCAGAGACCAAGAATAGGCTGAGGGAGGTTGAGAATTTCTGGATTGAAGGCAGGCACGTCCTCGGCAAAGACAGAAGCCGGTCCTCCAGAAAGGATGATGCCCTTGGCTGCTTGCAGCATCTCCGTGTCGGCGGAAGGCGCAAAGATTTTGGTGTAGACTCCGAGGTGTCGAATTCGCTTGGCAATCAGGTGGGCGTACTGGCTTCCAAAATCAAGAACTGCCAGAAAGTCGTCATTGGACATTTGCCTTTCCTCGTTAAGCAGGATATAAGTTCACGTCTTGTTGATAACCGTTTAGGAGGAGAATCTCATGTTTGGCATCGGTCTGCCAGAATTAGTCATCATTGTTGTGATTGCATTGATCTTCATCGGACCCAAGCAGCTTCCGGGAGTCATGCGCTCCGTGGGCAAGGGACTCGTTGATCTCAAACGGGCTACCAACGATATTCGTCACACCGTACAGACCGAGATGGACAACATTGAGCGGGATCTCGAAGTGAAGGATATCAAGAAAGATTTCGAGAATAATTTCGGTGGAGTGGCGAACAAGTTCGGCTCATTGAAGCTCTCTCAGATGAGTACTGGGGACAAGCTGGAAGCAGTGGCAAATGCATTTGAGAAGGGGCAGGAGGACTTGGCTGCACGCAAGGAAAATGTAGCAGCTGCTGAAGCCAAGGACGCTGAATCAACCACTACTGCGAGCACAACAGATTCCACTGTTAGCAAAACGAACGGAACTGCCACGACCTAATAGAGCCATCAGGAATCCTTGCTTGTGGGGATCTTTGTATCCGTGGATAGCCCGATCTGTGGTACACCGTTGTGAGTTATTGTTTCCATCGGAAGGCTGACTTCCAACCCAACGACCTGGTTTTCTTCCCGGCGTAAGCTGATCCTTCCTCCATGGGCGTAGATAATTTTGCGCCCAATCAACAACTCTGGACTCCCATCCGCTTCACTCATTCGCTGCGCCAGATAATCTCCCCAATTTTTAGCCTTCGACAAGTTGGAGCTGGAATCAATCTTAACAGTAATCTGAATACGAGGATCTCGTTGCTGGCGTGGATTAGAGGTTTGCAGGAGCAACTGAAGCGGTTCCGCATTTGCTTGGCGTCGTACTTCCTGAAGCATGGCCAGCAAGGCTCTCCGGAATCCTGCTGGGTCCAAGCGCATCTCATCAGGAAGTCGAGTCGAAGCAAAGAGCCGCAGTGGGTGTCGACTCTGCTGCGTGTGCTGCCGAGCGACTCCCCGAAAGAATTTCAATAGATTGATCGCTCTGCGCTCAGGTTGATAATCCTGATGGATCTCTTCTAGTTCCTGCTGCTGGGCATCGGTGTCCTCCAGCATTTGCTTGGCCAGTTTTCGACAGTGCTCCAGAGCTTTACAGACCTCTGGATCCGGAATTCTCTCCAGCAGTTGACCGACTTGTTCCTCTAACTGAGAGGCTGGTTTACGCAAAGCCGAGAAGGTCTGTGGTAGAGATCGAGCATGGTAATTGACCGTTGCCCGTTCAGCCTGAAGATCTTGTAGTTGAGCTTCCTGCTTGGCCAGTTGGGCCCTTAATTGTCGTGGGCTAGGGCCATTCGTTTGTTGACGTTGGCTTTCGTAATTGACCAGTTGCTGCCGCAGTGAGTTGAGCTTCTGATTCAACTCGTGGATGATCAGATCTGACTCGTCCGGCAAGGTCTGCGTAGACGCTTCGACTTGTAAATCAAGCTGGGATCGAGGTATAACTTTGTTTTCTGTACTCTTTTTCGTCTGCACCAGCGATTCCCGTTTTGAGGTCATGACCTCTCCTGTTGCTGCTTAACTGACAACGTATTGCTATCCGTAATGAATTGCGCATGAGTCTCATACCTGTTGCCCCAACCCTTGGTTCGCTCTTTGTTCAGAGTTGGCAGATCTATCGCGCGCATCTCTTTCCTTTGTTGGGACTGACCCTGGTGTTATTGGTTCCAGCGCTGCTGCTCAGCCTGAGCGGAGTAGATCAGGGAGAGAGCGTGGTCTTTTTCCTGCTGATGAGACTGTTGGAAGCAGGGGCAACCCTAGGACTGCTCTCCCTACTGTTCACGGGCGTTTTTCCCACTGGGAAGATTTTACGCCGATTGGGCAGTCGCGCCGTCCTACGACCTCTGCACGTCGGAATCCTACAATACTTGCTGACAATCCTTGGGTTCTATGGACTGATGGCACCGACACCGCTGAACGTTGTATTGGTGACGCTCTGGCTCAGTAGCTTTGTTTTTCTGACCATTGCCCAGCCAGTCTGTGTGATCGAAGAGCTACGGGGACTTCCTGCCTTGGTGCGTAGCTTTCAATTGACACGTAACCGGTTGAAACGCGTTTTTGGTGTTGTTGTTGTCGCCATGATCCTGCAGTTATTGCTCTTCATCGTGTTGCTCCAACTGTTCCTGCCGGAAATCAATTTCAGTGCCTTGTTGCAAACAGATCCAATGGCAGCGGACGGAGAAGACCTCGTCAAGTTGTTGGGAAGTGCAGAAACCCAAGCTGCCTTGCGCTGGACACAGTACCTGACTGCATTGATTTTCTATCCCTATGCTTCGATTCTGACCGTACTGTTATACTTTGATTTGGCTCGAGATGAGGCGGCTTGTAGCCAGGACCGTTTACAAGCCTTGGCAGTCCATCACTTCGAAATTCCAGCAGAATATTTTGAAGATCCGGAGAAGAAAGCAGAGGAGACCGCTGACAAAGTGACGATCCGTGAGATTGGAACGGAAGACAAACCGTGAAGATTCATTCTGCAGAATTTCTTACCAGCGCAGCACAACCCAAGCAATTCCCACATCCAAGCCTTCCAGAAATTGCCTTTGCTGGAAAATCCAACGTGGGCAAATCCTCGTTGATCAATTCGTTGCTGCAGCGCAACCAACTGGTCAAGACCAGTTCTACGCCAGGTAAGACCCAGTTGATCAATTTTTTCTGTATTAATGAGCTGTTCCATCTGGTCGATCTGCCTGGCTATGGCTACGCGAAGGTGCCCGAAGCAGTGCGTCGTGGGTGGCAGGCAACGATTGAAGCCTATCTTGGGGAGCGCTCCACTCTTCGAGGTGTCGTACTAATCGTGGATGTCCGCCACAAACCAGGAGAGCATGACCGCCAGATGAAGACATGGCTGGATCACTACCAGCGGCCCGTCCTAGTTGTGGCCAACAAGATGGATAAGCTCAAGCGGAGCCAGTACCGTAGTCATCTTCAGCAAGTTCGAACTACTCTCCAGTTGGAGCAGGACCCCCTGCCACATTCCTCCCTAGACAAGTCTGGGCGTGAACCTATCTGGTCTGCTCTCCGCCAATGGCTTTGAATCAGTACATTCCTGTCAGTTCTTCCTGAAAGCGTTCCTCGACGCGATTGCGCTTCAACTTCAGGGTTGGGGTGATCAGGTTGTTGTCGACGGTCCACTCTTCAGTCAGTAGATGGAAGCGCTTGGGCCGCTCATAGTCCTGAAAGTCTGCTGCATATTTGCGGAGTTCCTGCTTGTAGAGCTTGAGGATCTCTTCATCCTTGAGCCAGTCTTCCAGTGTGCCAGCGATTTTGTTGCGGGACGCATGGGTTTGCAGGGCATCAACTTCAACTACGATTAGCGCGACGTTGTAGAGTTTCTGGAAGCCGTAGATCATCACCTGATTAATGAATGGGCTTAGCTTGAGTGCTTCTTCCATTAGAGCTGGGACACAGTACTTACCATTTTCCAGCTTGTAGATCTCTTTGACTCGCCCAGTGATCCGAAGGAATCCATCCTCGTCAATATGTCCGATGTCTCCAGTTCGGAAGCCACCCTCAGGAGTAAAAACGCTGGCGGTTTCCTCTGGCAAATTATAGTAGCCGAGCATCATAGTCGCACCGTGAATTATGATCTCTCCATCCTGCTTATTGGCCGTGGTCACAGAACGATCAATCTCAACGCGTACTCCTGGTAAGGGCTTGCCAACAGCGCCAGTCTTCTGAAAGTCAGGCGAGTTTGCGGAGACAATTGCCTCGGTCAGTCCGTAGGCCTCGAGGAGGGTGACACCGATATTCTGGACAAATTCAATAACCGCTGGGTTTAGCGCACTTCCTCCACTGTAAGCCATCCGCAATCGATTGCCCAAACGTGCTCGGACCTTAGAGAAGAAGAGCTTGTCACACAGTTTGAAAGCTAGTGCTTCCTTGAGGGAGAGTTTCCCACCATGTCGTCGTTTAGCTGAGCATGTCAACCCATACTGGAACAGGGAGTAGAGCTTGGGCGACTTGTTGTGGATTTGTAGGTGTAGCTTTTCATAAATTCGATTGTAAACACGTGGAACCGCAAAGAGCAGGGTTGGCCTGACCTGGCCCAGTTCATCCACTAGTTTGGCAAGGTTTTCGTTCATAGCAGCTGAAAATCCGAACATCATTACACCATGAACTTCACAGATTTGCCCAAAAATATGGGCCCATGGGAGGAAAGCTAGGGTGCGGTCACTTTTATGGAAGGGTATGCTGTCTTTAGCAGCCTGCAAAGTAGAGATCACGCCAAGATGACTGAGCATCACACCCTTTGGATTGCCGGTGGTACCGGATGTGTACATGATCTCCAAAAGAGCGCCCGTGTCCGGGTATTGGGCAGGAACAGGTCGCTGCTGACCATTGTTACGCAATTCTCCGTAGGTTTTTATCTCAGAATCTTCAGAATCACTCAGCAGCACGACATGCTGCAACTCTGGGAGAATCTCACCACGCCAGGTCAATGCTTCGTGATATAGCTTTTCAGAAGCGACCAGGAGTACCTTGCAACCCGAGTCATTTAGGATGTACTGCCATTGCTCTTTGTTTTGCTGAGTATACATCGGCACGTAGACAGCTCCTGCACTGAAGGTTGCATAAGCCATCGTCGCCCAGGGAATCATGTTATTTGAAATGATACCCACGCGATCTCCTACTCCTACACCAAGTAAATCCAGCCCTCCTCGCAACTCAGCAACAGTCTCAGCAAAATTCCGAAAAGTCATCCAGTTGTAGTCACCGTTGTCCGGGACTCCATACATGGGCAGATCTGCGTACTCTTCGCAGCAGCGATCCATCATTTCTACGACGTTCTGATACATTAATTCCATCTCTTGTCCTCCCTAAGATTAAGATATATGCAGGCCTTGTTGACGAATTAGACTGGCAAACACGGTAGTGCCTTGCGGTGGCCAGTAGGACTGCATTCGTTGTCCGGTGATACCGGGTTGATATGTAGACCAAAATTTGGACCACCATTGTGATCCATTTTCAGCCAATTCCTGCTGATTTAGCAGTGTGATAGCGCCAGCTTCAGCCAGGGCTGAGGCGTTTAACTCCTGGTGACTGTTCGGTAGAGGGACAAGGATCACATCCTTGCCAAGAATTGCTAACTCGCCAAGAATACCAAGGCCTGCACGGGTAATTATAAGCTGACTTCGGGCTAATAGATCACCCATGCCCTCGTTGACAAATTCATGTGCTTGATAGCGTGAACCATTAGCCAGGTCAGCTTTGCCTCCTCGCCCAGTCAGATGAATCACCTGAAATTGTTCCTGCCAAGTCGGCAACAGTGGTTGAATGGCTCTGTTCAAGCCAACGGCACCTTGCCCCCCACCAGTGATGAGCAAAACCGGCAGGTCAGGATTCAGCTGAAAGCGCTGGTTGGCTAGTTCGGGATCTCCTTGATAAACAGAGTTGCGTACAACAGGACCGACGTGTTGTCGCTCCGGGATGCGTTGAAAGGCTCTCTCAGAGACTGGAAAATAATAACCCAGCGCTGAACTGACAGGAGCCATCAACCGGTTGGCCAGCCCTGGCAAAACATCCATTTGCAGCAACACTTGGGGGATACCCAATGCTCGGGCTGCATAGGCAACAGGTACGCTGACAAAGCTTCCAGCAGAAACCACAACGTGAGGCTTGAACTGCGCTAAGTGTTTTAAACCAATGATTCCACCAGCTAGAATGCGAAAGGGATCCGTGAAGTTCTGCCAGCTGAAAT
>JACLAD010010283.1_pt1 | contig 14991 bp, 10 predicted proteins | sample 8027901 | NCBI WGS metagenome assembly JACLAD01 (sample SAMN15725071, study PRJNA655200) | protist metagenome | isolation source: fluorescence activated cell sorting (FACS) single amplified genomes of... | place: Spain: Blaines Bay Microbial Observatory, Mediterranean Sea | collected 2016-07-05 | reverse complement strand
GGCGTCCCAATCGGGACGCCTCTTTTCTTTTCAAGTGACTTTGAGTTTCTAATTTGATTATCGCGTATTAGTAGGAAGAAGACGTAGCACGGCCGCTCGCGGCTGTGTTATTTGAGTGAGAATCCAGAGGTGGGCGTACGCCCACCTCTGGATTCTCACAACTCAGTTTTTTGCCGCGAGGCGTCAAAAACAACGTTAAATCAACTTGATACGCGATAGGCGGTTGATTAAATCAGCAAGACAAAGTTACCTAGCTAGTGGTGTGTTCATGGTTAGAGAGTAGGGTCACGAGGATTTCAACTGTACGTCCGTTTGCATATCAAAGACGTTAGGCAGTTTCTGAAAAATAATCAGCGGGCTTGTACATCGCGTATCAAGGTGTTCTCGTCTTTGCTTGGCCGCGAGCGGCCATAATTATTTTGTGGCAATTTGAGTTCATCGTGGTGACATGTCACCGCAATGAACTCAAATTGCCACCCCAGCTGTTTTTGTCGCGAGCAAGCTCGCTCACAAAAATGCCGCTTGATACGCGAACGAAACATCTTCTTTATTTCTCGGAAGCTGCTTGAATGAAAGTGCGTTTTATCGCGACAGAAATGTTGTGTCTGAAATGAGCAACCGCATTACAATCCAATCATCTGGCATTCTGCTCGCCGCTAACGACATAAAGTGAAGGACAACTCATATGACAACCCCAGCCCAATATATCAAACGCATCCAATTTATCGACATGGTGATCAAGATGAAAACGGAAGGCTTGACGCATGCCGATAGCATGAAACAGCTACCGTTTCCCGGTAACTGTATGAATTGGAATTTGGGGCATATTCTTGTTTATCGTGAGCAATATTTGGGCGTGTTGGATGGCGTGAGTGAGGCTGATTCGGCCGAATTCGCGCGCTACGGTGCTGGCTCTGATCCGCTGACCGATGCTGAAAAAGCGCTACCACTGGCAACATTGCTGAAGCGAATAGATGCTGTTTCAGAGCGGCTTGTGGCGGCGTTTGAGTCGATTTCGGCCGAAAAGCTGACCGAAGCATACGAGTCTCACGCTGGCAGCACCATTGACGATCATCTCAACTTTTACGCCATCGTCCACGAAGCGATACACGTGGGGCAGCTAGAGATCCTGCGCGAGCTCGCTCTGGCATCGGCTCGTTAATCGCGTATCCGATCGCCTGCTACTTTGCTTGGCCGCTCGCGGCCTAAAGAACTGTGTGGGATTTTGAGTTGGAGATGGTGGCTGGCCACCCCTCCAACTCAAAATCCCACACAAACAGCTTTCATCGCGAGCTGGCTCGCTCACATTGATGTTTCTTGATACGCGAACGAGAAATGGCTGAACGCTACCCCTCAGAATCGGCAGCGTCAGGCTACCAACTCATAATCCTCTGGTAGCCGGACGAGCGCATCGGCCGAACCCGTATATTTAACCTCAACTCCATACAGTTCTCGCGCGGCCTCAATCGAGACGTAGCCGTTGATCACATCTTGCAACACCATCTGCGGATCGCGCTCGCTGCTATCCCCGTAGCCGCCGCCGCCCGGTGGGTTAAACGTCACCACCGCGTCTGGCTCCATCCACATAACTGTTTTTGGCGCTGCTGTCTCGCCGTTGAGTTTAAACTCGCCGATGCCGCCTTCTTGACCGCCCATCAACCCCTGTGCAGGGAACAGCGTGCGGTCAATCATGCCTGACAGACTCCAACGTCCGCTGCCGATGTGGCTGAAATCAGTCTCTTGCCCCAGACCGCCACGGAACTTGCCCGCGCCGCCTGAGTCGGTGCGCAGCTCGCGCCGTAGCTGCACAATCGGCGCTTGCGTCTCGATCACCTCCGCCTGCACACCGCCAACGCCTGATGGGAAGCCAGTCGTATTTAGGCCGTCTTTCGTCGGCCGCGCTCCGGTGCCACCTAGTTGGAACAAGGTGAAGTTGGCACCCTTGCCCGTCTCAGGCCATGTCGCCCGCCAAATGCTCATCCAGCCCGGATCAGCGCCGCCAGCCAGCACGCGGTCTGGAATCACCTGCGAGAGCGCACCTAAAATTGCGCCCGGCAAAAAGTGTCCAACAAGATGGCGTGAGGCAACCGCCGCAGGCCGCACGCAGTTCAGGATCGAGCCTTCGGGAGCCGTGATGTTCACAGGGCGGAACGCACCTGAATTGTGCGGCACCTCTGGGCTAATCGCAGCTTTAACCGCAAACGATGCGTACCCTTTGGTGTAGTTTAGCACCACATTGATGCCGCGTGAGCTTTGTGGCGACGAGCCGTCAAAGTCGATGTCAATCGCGTCATCGTGGATCGTGACTGCCGCTTTAAGCAGCAGCGGCTCTTCAAAACCGTCGCTCCACACCTCATGTTCGTATCGACCGTTTGGAATTTTGCGAATCGCATCGCGCAGTGCTTTTTCAGAGCGTTCAATAATTTCGTCGGCGAGCGGGTCGATTGTTTCCAGCCCGAACTCATCCATCATTTGCAGCAGGCTACGTGCGCCGACGGCGTTACAGGCGGTCTGTGCATACAGATCGCCAACCGTTTCGTCTGGCGTGCGGACGTTGCCGCGAATGATTTTGAACAGCTCTTTGTTTGGCTCGCCTTTGCTAAACAGCTTTGTAATCGGAACTTGCAGCCCTTCTTCAAACACTTCGCGCGCTTCGGCCGAAAGAATGCGTCCACCAATGTCTGGCGCGTGACAGCAGTTGGCGAAATACGCCACAATTTTGTCTCCACGGAACACGGGCGACATCACTGTGAAGTCGTTGACCTGTCCCGCCGTCAACCACGGGTCATTCGTCACCAGCACGTCTCCGGGGGAGAGTGTTTCTGGTGGGTATTCATTCAAGAAGTGAATCGCGCCAGTCGCCATTGGGTTGATATGGCCGGGCGTGCCGGTCATCGACTGGCCGATCATCTGGCCGCGTGTGTCAAATACGCCGCACGCCAAATCTAGCGATTCGCGCACAATGGTGCTAAACGCCGTGCGAATCAAAGTCGTTTGCTGCTCATTGCACACAGACAGCAGCCGATTCCAGAGAACTTCAAGTTGGATAGGGGTTAGTTTTGTCATTGGAAGAACATGGTAATTCAGTATGTCGGTATATCAGTTTGTCAGTTTGGCTGACTTGCTGAGATACTGAAGCACTGATTTACTGATAAACCTGCTTACTCTGCTTTCGGCATCTCCACAACCAAATTATGGTCGCTGTCAATCGCGCATTTTGCGCCGGGGCCAATGATGACGGTTGATTCACGCTCTTCAACGATGGCAGGGCCGTCAAACGTCATGCCCAGCTTCATCTTGTAGCGGTCGTAAATGGCGGTGTCCACATAGCCGTTTGTCTCTGGGAAGTAGGCAGGACGGTGGCCTTTGACGCAGTCTGCGGCAACGACCGCACCGTCATCAACCTCGCGCACGGTCAGGCGCACGTCTGGCTTGGGGCCAGCCGACACAACGCGCCAGTTCAAAATTTCAATCGGCACCGGTGGGCCGGGGCGTTCGTACAGCTCTTTGTACGTCTGCTCAAAGCGTGTGATGACGCTCTCACGTGCTGATTCGCCCAATTCGCCAAGCGGCACCGGCACGCGGATCTCATGACCCTGACCCACATAGCGCATGTCCACCTCGCGGCGATGCGTCACGTCGCTGCCGTCAACATCTGAGTCGATCAGCAGTTGCGTGCCTTCCGCTTCCATTTCGCTGAACAGTTGATTGGCGCGTGACCAGTCGATGTCGTCGATGGCCGTGACCCATGAACGTACAAAGTCGAAGGCGAGCGGGGCGGACAAAAAGCCAACCGTACTCATCACGCCCGCACCGAGTGGCGCCAAAAGCAGCGGCGAGCCAAGCGAGGCTGCAATGCGATAGGCGTGAACGGGGCCAGCGCCGCCGAAGGCAAACATTGGGTAGCGACGGGGGTCTTTACCGCGCTCAAGCGCATGCACACGTGCTGCATTCGCCATATTTTCATTGGCGATTTGGTGAATGCCCCACGCCGCTTCCTCAATGGTCATGCCAAGCGGGTCGGCCACTTTTTCTTTGATTGCGTTGCGGCAGGCGTCCATGTCGAGCGACATTTTGCCGCCCAAGAAGTAGCTGGGGTCGAGGTAGCCAAGCACGAGGTTGGCGTCTGTGATCGTGGGGTCTTCGCCGCCGCGACCGTAGCAAACGGGGCCTGGCACCGCTCCGGCCGAATCGGGGCCAGCTTTGAGCAAGCCGAGCGAATCGACACGGGCAATTGAGCCGCCGCCTGTGCCGATTTCGATTAGTTCGATGACGGGCAGTTTGATGGGCAGCCCTGATCCTTTGGCAAAGCGATAGACGCGATCGACCTCAAATTCGTGTGCAATAAGCGGCTGGCCGTTGTCAATCACGCAAATTTTGGCGGTTGTGCCGCCCATGTCGAATGAGATGAGGCTGTCGTGACCTGTGGCGATGCCGTATGTGTTGGCCGCCAGCGCACCAGCTGCGGGGCCAGATTCGAGCAGGCGCACTGGGTACTTGACGGTGGTATCGACGGTGGCGATGCCGCCGCTTGATAGCATCAAATAGAAGTTGCCCGCAAAACCCATGTCGGCCAGTCGGTTTTCTAGTTGGCGTAAATATTTTTCAACCAACTCTTGGACGTAGACGTTGGCGATGGTTGTTGAAGCGCGTTCAAACTCGCGGATTTCAGGCACGACGTCGCTTGAAATGGAGACGCGCATGTTGGGTGCTGCCGCCTCGATTGTTTCGCGTGCTTTGCGCTCGTCGTCTGGGTTGGTGAAGCTGTGCAGGAATGAAACGGCGATCGCTTCAATGCCGCGCTCGCTGAGTTCGGCTGCCAGTTTCGCAACCATTTCAGTATCTAGCTCGGTGTGCGTGTCGCCGTTGGCGAGTGTGCGCTGCGGCACATCGAAGCGTAAGTAGCGCGGCACGAGTGGCTTCGGCTGCTCGATCATCAAATCGTAGAGGTCGTAGCGCGTTTCTCGGCCGATTTCGATTGAATCTCTGAACCCTTGGGTGGTGATCAGGGCCGTCTTTGCGCCTTTGCGCTCGATCATGGCGTTGGTCACAAGGGTGGTGCCGTGGATGAGATGCTGTACTTCTTCGGCCGAAATCGCGTTCTCGCCCAGTACATCCTTCAGCACCGTCTCAACCGCCACAGACGGATCGTGCGGCGTCGTCAGCGTCTTGCCAATCGCGAATTCGCCCGTTTCCGTATCAACAACAATGAGGTCGGTGAAGGTGCCACCGATGTCCGCACCTACTCTATATTTTTGGTTCATATCGCTTCCAGTTTGCTATCAAGCTCATCAGGCGTGGCGCGGTGGAAACCGGCCATATTGTGTTTGAGGTGTAAGTACACTGTAAATCAAGCTTTGGTCGATTTTGAGTATCGCGTATCAAGGCACCAAACTATCTGCATGCCGCCTCGCGATCAAAGAATATCATGTCGATTTTTCGCGATTTGGGGTGAATACTCATCCCAAATCGCGAAAAATCGGCTTAACAGGTTCGGCCGCGAGCGGCCTAGCCGCGTTAAAGTCACGCTGATACGCGATTGACAAATCGATTAGATGCGATTCGTCTTGCCCTATATGAAAGGCTAAGAATCTTGAATCGCAAATGAATTGTCACCCTAAACATAATGTTATACCATTGAGCGTATAACATTATATTATTATATGTTAGACCGTCAACGTAGACAAAACACCGTGATACTTTGGACTGGATGGGGTTTTGTGTAAGGAGACGCGCCAGCGGCGGCGTCTCTACACGAGATGACACCATGTAGAGACGTCCTCGCTGAGGCGTCTCAGACGTGGCAGGTTTCATTTGACTTGGCCTTATATGCTGTCAACCTCTTCGAGACTCAAAGATCCAGCACGCCATGCGAAGCGTTGCCGTTTTGCAAAACAAGCTTCAAGAGAGAGATCAACAAATCATGACTCAATCATCTTCAACACAATATGATGTCATCCTTGTGGGCAGCGGCTGCATGGGCAGCGCGATTGCTTACAATCTAATCAAGCAAAACCCGGCGTTGCGCGTCGCGCTCATCGAAAAGGACTCGACGTTTGAAAAATCGTCAACGCTCTTGTCGGATGGCAACTCGCGAATTCAGTTTAATCTGCAAGCCAACATCGACATCTCGCTTTATGGCCTAGATATGTTGGGTAAATTTGCGGAAGAGATGGCGGTTGATGGCAAGTTGGTCAACGTCGGCTTCCGTCAGCAGGGCAATCTGTTCATCGCCGACGAAAAGGGCGAACCATATGCGCGTGACGGCGTGAAAGCACAGCAGGCAGCTGGTTGCGATGTGCGCTGGCTTGATCCCGCACAGGTCAAAGAGGTCTATCCGATCTTTAATGAAGCGGCTTGCCGAGGCGGTACGTTTGGGCCAAAAGACGGCACGATGTCGCCGTTGGATGTGCTGCAAGGGTATCGGCGCAAGGCGATTTCGCTGGGCGTGACCGCGATCGAGGCTGAAGTGTCAGCCTTTTTGCAGGAAGATGGCCAGATGACGGGTGTGCGTCTGGCGGGCGGCGACGTTCTGAACAGCCCGATTGTTGCTAGCACCGCTGGCGTGTGGGCGACTGAACTGTTGGCCGAGATCGGCGTCAATATTCCTGTGCAGTCAATCAAGCGCGAAACGTATTCGATTGCGCTCGACGAAAATTTTGACGAACTGTTGCCGATGCTGCTCTTGCCAACGGGTCACTATTTGCTGCATGAAGGTGGTAATCACTTCGTGACGGGCGGTAAGGGGCCTGCTGACCCAGAAACGACGACTGATTTTAGCTGGAGCCGCGCACGTTTTGAGGAGCATTTCTGGGAAGGGTTGATCCACTTTGTGCCGATGCTCGATCGTCTGAAGCTGCTTAACGGCTGGGCTGGGCTGTATGCGATCAACTACTTTGATGGCAATGCGATTTTGGGCGAGTGGCCTGAAATGAAGGGGCTATATTTGGCGAACGGTTTCTCTGGACATGGCTTCCAGCAATGCCACGGCGTCGGTCGCTATATTGCCGATGCAATGTTGGGCTCAACGCATGCGCTTGATCTGTCGACACTTTCACCGCAACGTATTTTTGACAATACGCCTGTATTTGAAAACCCAGCGCGTTTGATTTAGGCAGTTTACGGCAAATAATACGGGTGAAGTGGTATCGGGAATTCGCATTCCCGATACAGGTTAATCAGGCCTCTTTCGGGAATGTGAATTCCCGAATTTGTTAAGTGGAACCAAGTTCCTCGCTTGAGTCCCGCGTATGTTCTGGAATTCGGCTCAAAGTACCCGCTCGCGACAAAGTTGTTTTCGTGTTTCCTAGAGGTTCTTGCCGGGTCGAGATAAAGATAAAATCAAGCCTGTGACAGCAGCGCATCGAGTAGCTTATTGCGTGCAGTCTCAGCCGAAACTAGCTACTCTTAACATCACACCATTGAGACGGTGGTTGGTTTGAGTAGCGAAAAGCCTGTGATGATCGTCGCTTTTTTGGCAGTTACTTGTGACGTTGCTGCCATATTAGTCAGTCGCGCCGTGTATTTGCCAATCCAATTGTTGACGACGCTCTGACCATCCGAAGTAGTGCGGTCGAATACCTCAGCCAACTCATCATAGCGACGTCTAAATTCTGCGTCGTGTTCAATCTTGAGGCAAACTTGCTCAACAATATCTTCAGGAAATGGGGTAGATATGGTGTGCAAAACGTCCTGTACGAGCAATCGAATGGGTTCCGTTTTGCCGCTCCCCGTGCGGCGTCTTTGTCTCGCTTGCTTTAGCAAGGTCTCGGCCGAATCTGAATCATATTGTGCATTGCGCCAAATTCTGGTTTGAATCGCAATTTTGAGCGCCTTCTCACTGCCGTCGGCAAAGCACACGTGCATGCGTTCCCCCTCAATCGCCAGCACTTCATATCGGCCGAATTTAGGATGGTCATACCTGTCGCCAATTTCAAACGGATGTTCATCAATCATCATATTCATACTCCTAATCTCACGCCCCAGCCAGCAGCGCATCGAGCAGACGGACACGCGCTGATTGCGCCGAAACCAACCCCGCCTCAACCGCATCACACGAAGCCAACATTTCATTGATCATTGAAGCAATTTACTCTTACGAGCCATTTCTGTTGAATAACAAATTTTTGAAAGTTGTAAATGGTTTTGTTGACCACGTTGCAACCGACCAAGTCACAATTAGGCAAATTGGCAGCATGATAAGAGCAGAAATTAAAGTGGCAATAAAATTAGATTCAAGAATCAGCGTTGCAGGAAAGTCGGCTACGCTTCCACATCCAGGATCGCACACAAACCCATTTGATGTACCTCCCGTAGAATCAGCCAATATTCCCCAAGCCAGATAGGCTATCCCCAACATCATAAGCAATGCGAGCAATGCCATTCCAAAGCGAAATGACATAAAACATATTTCCAGCACTTTTTGTGCTCGCGGCGAGGCTTCGCGATTCAAAAGGCTCCAAGAAATGACACCGCCAACACCTAAAACTTGCATAATGTCTGCAACTAACCCCAACCAAAATAAGAATGTATCTGACATAACAAACTCCTTTCAACTATTGCGTTTACGCCCCAGCCAGCAACGCATCAAGTAAACGGACACGCGCCGCCTTTGCCGAAACCAACCCCGCCGCCAACGCCCGCGTCTGCTCAAACAACTCATCCACCTTCGCAACAATCCTTTTTTGCTCTTGAATTGGAGGAAGGGGAATAGGTATCAACCTGAATTTACTTGCCTTGATGCCTTGGGCAGTCGTGCCTGTGGCCTTACTGTAGATTGCGTCGCGGATAGGACGGCTCATCAAGGCGTATTTGATAAACAATGTTGACACACCCGCATAAAATTGAAGCGTGATAAGCCTTTGCGCGAAAACGACTTTCTCATCCGTTTCAAGCAAGGTTACGTTGCCCAACGGTGCTTCTGTTGTGAACATTACATCCCCTTTTTGAGGGATGCCTCGCGTCATCCAATCATCATATATTTCAGGAGCTACATATTCTCGTGGCGTAGCACTAAAGTATCCATATTTCACATTCTTTGCGGTTATCAACGGAGTTCCAGAATCCGTTTTTTTTGGTGTCTTACCACGGTAATCAATAAAGTTGGCAATGTCCCCCAACCTGCCCCATGTCCAATTTGACGGTGCATCAAATGAACATTCTTCTGGCGAAACATCCCCAATCAGTTTCTTTTTTCGAATTTTTCCAGCTTCAATCAAATCAGCTTTTTCAGCAAATATACTTTCCAATAAACCTTTTGTTGATTCTGTTTCACACCGTTGTTCAACCAATTTCCCTGTAACTGCCCAGCTCAAAATCGCCTGCTCTAATTTCTTCACATCATCAGGCGTCTCAATCAGCCCATCAAACCGCTCAAGCAGCATCGCCAGCGTGACATTCTCCCCTGCTGTACTCATCGCGCCAGCGCCTCCGCCAACACATCACGCAACGCCGTCCGCAGCGACTGCACCTCCTGCACCTGCGCCTCATACTGCGCCAGCAACTCCACAGGGTCAGCCGCCACCGCCTCATCCATATGCGGATTCTTAATATCGAGATTAAAGCCGCGCCGCTCAATCTCCTCAATCGGCACCCGCCACGCCAGCTCCGACACCTCACGCGCATCCCACCACGCCTTCTCCACTGCAAACTCATCAATCGACAGCGGTCGCGTCATCGAATACGACTTGCGGTCGCTCGGCATCGGATGCTCAAAATACCAGACCTCTTTTGTCGGCTCACCCTTCCTGAAAAACAGCAGATTCGTTTTGATGCCCGTATACGGCGCAAACACCCCATTCGGCATCCGCACAATCGTGTGCAGATTGCAGTCACGCAGCAGTTTCTCCTTAATGCGCGTCTTCACCCCCTCACCAAACAGCGACCCATCCGGCAGCACCACCGCCGCCTGCCCGCCATCCTTCAACAAATGGACAATCATCACCAAAAACAAATCGGCCGTTTCCTTCGTCTGAAACGCCTTCGGAAACCCCGACTCCACGCCTGTCTCTTCCTTACCGCCAAATGGGGGATTGGTCAGCACCACGTCAACCCGATCCTTCTCCTCATAGCTGCGGTAAGGCCGACGCGTCAGCGCATTATCACGCATCACATTCGGCACGCTCACACCGTGCAAAAACAAATTCGTCAGGCACAGCACATGCGGCAGCGGCTTCTTCTCCACACCCTGCAACCCCTGCTCGATGCTGGCCAAATCGTCCGCATCCTTCGCCTGCGCCTTCATATGCTCCAGCGCACACACCAGAAAACCACCCGTCCCACACGCCGGGTCAAACACCGTCTGCCCCACCTGCGGATTGACCATATCGACCATAAATTGCGTCACCGCACGCGGCGTATAATACTCACCCGCATTCCCCGCACTCTGCAAATCGCGCAAAATCTTCTCGTAAATGTCATTAAATAGATGGCGTTCCTGCTGGTCATGAAAATCAATCTCATCCAGCTTGTTAATCACCTGACGCATCAGCGTCCCCGACTTCATGTAATTAAACGTATCGGCAAAAATCTCCCCCACAATCTGCCCACGCCGATCAACCCCAGCCGCCGTCGCCAACCCCTTCAACGCTGGAAACAGCTCGCCATTCACAAACTCATTCAGCGCTTCGCCCGTCATCCCCTCATCATCCGCCGCCCAATTGCGCCACCGCAGCTTCTCAGGGATGGGTGAGACGTATGCTTCGTCCCACTCGAAATCATCTTCGGCCGAATCAAACAGCTTCAGAAACATCATCCACACCATCTGCGAAATCCGCTGCGCATCCCCATCCACGCCAGCATCCTGCCGCATAATGTCCTGTATCGATTTAACAACTGTTGTTATGCTCACTAGACTGTCCTTTGTAAATGTATGCCCACTGTGAAGTGAGCATCATGATTCTGTTTTCTGCCTAACAATTGCCACGATAACAATAGCTATCGTAGTGATAATAAATATCTGGGCCAAAAACAATATGGAAACCACTGGCAGGAATGGGGGAGATGCAGATTTGGTCGCTGACATTGAGAACTAAATCAACCATATAGCCATGCCTTTGTTTTGTAGAAATATTTGTGATCGTGCCAACTTCGCTACCATTTACAGTAAATGTTGCTTGGCTAGCAGTGCCAATCCACACTTTGTTCACGCCATAACCAGCTATACCACAACCGTTGGGTTGCTCCTCAGCCCGAATTCGCTGGATGTTGAAACGATTATTAGCTGCAAGCCAATCCTGAGAATATTCGGCAAAGCCATCAGAGTAAGTGACATTGGCAAATATCCCGCTGCCGATGTTCGTTACTTGTTGAGGACGATACGGTCCAAACGAGTTAGTTGGAATTGGGGTCGGGGTTGGAGGAATAGGCGTAACAGTTGGAGGGGGGAGTGTAGCTGTAGGCGGGATTGCCGTAGGAGGCACGGCTGTGGGCGGGATTGCCGTAGGAGGCACGGCTGTGGGCGGGATCGCCGTTGGGGGCATGGCTGTAGGTGGGATTGCTGTAGGAGGCACCGCTGTTGATGAGTTAGCGGCAATGGCTGCCTCGGTTGCTTGTGCATTTAACACTGCTTGTTGCTCAGCAATGATTGCTTGTGCGGTCGCTACCTGCGCATTTTTCTGCTCAAGGCTCAGTGCTTCAGCAGTAGCTTCTTGTTCTATCGCATCAGACTGTGTGCTGTCTTCACTTTCGTCGCACGGCCAATGTATTTCACCACCATCTTGTATTTTTGCATAAATCCGTGTTGGGAATGCAATTTGAATTCGCTGGAACACGTCAGGCTGCATTTCGAAGTTAATGTGAGCTGGTTGACGTTCTACAAACCAATCAACAATAAACTTCCCTTTCTTCCCGTCAGGAGAACGCAATTCAATAGACATGCCGTGTTCAACTTGTTCTGAAATTGTTTGTCCATATTCGGCTAAAAACAAAGCCTCCAGATCGACGCCGCCCGGCAGAACGCCTTTCCCAATAGTCAATCCAATACCTGTTTGCCCTCCTACACTCCACGTGACTGAATCACCTAAGGATTGAGTCATAGTTGCTATGTAAGTGGTATCTGCCCCAAAACAGTTTTGAGTGTCGAATGCTTGCGTATCAACTAGCAGTATCTCCTTTTCCCCATAGGGGGTAATGTCAACTGATAGTGAAGCCTCAACTAGTGACCCTGATGGACTTGCTGTGGGTGTAGGTGGTGTGGCCGTAACAACGACGACGACGGGTGTCGGTTGTACAGTTGGCAAACAAGCAAACTGCGTAACTAATATGAAAAAGAGTAATGTTGGAATAAATAACGCTTTCATTTTGTGCATTTAGCCCCCTCCAATTAGATTGAATAAATGCCCCGATTCAATTGGTTGATGGCGGTAACATATTGTTTCACCCCGCCAAACGCTCTGGCGATTTGTCGCGGTGTTCCTATCTTATTAAATGGATTGAGCCTTAGCACCTGCTGCGCCTGCTTACTATCCGCCGCTTGCTCTAACACGCCGATTCCATCCACTGCATACCGCTCTAGCAGCGCATCAATCACCTGACGTGCGGTTGCCTCGTATTGTGTGTACACGTCCGACTGTTTGACCTTACGCGCCCGTTCGCTGCGCGTCAACGCTGGCTTATCATAAGCAACGTGCGCAATCAAATCAAAATCATCATACAGTTCGCCATTCTCCACCTGCAATCGCAGTTCATCCAGCATCACGCCCTGCTTCATTAACTCAACCAGCACCGCCTGCTTACGTCCCGTCTTGCCCCATTTTTGCAAAAAATCGTCCAGCGTCGCATATTCGCGCTGAATATTCTCCTTGCTAAAGTCGGCAAACGATTTGGTCACCAGACCGCCGCCTGCATCGTAAAATTGCACCCGTTCTGCCAAAATTGTTACAGGTACGTCATTGACATAATATTTGGTGCGCCCACCGCCTTCGCTATCATCTTCCTCAATTTCTAGGGCATCAGGTTCATTCGGAACTTCAATCGGGATGCTGCCGTCATACTCATCTTCCTGCACAGGATCACCATCAAACTCCTTGTCCCGAAAATGGCGCGTCGCGTTGCGAAAATCAATAATCGTAAAATGCGTCTTGCCCGCCTCAAAATTGAGCCGCGTGCCACGCCCCACAATCTGCTTAAATTCAGTCATCGAATTGATCACCGTATCAAGCACAATCACCTTACACATCTTGGCATCCACGCCCGTTGTCATCAGCTTCGACGTGGTTGCAATCACCGGATAGCGTGATTCGGTCATGATGAAATTTTCTAGCTCGTTCTTGCCCTCTTGATTGTCTCCTGTAATGCGCATCACATAGCGCCGCTCAACTGCCGCCTCATCTCCAATCACGTTGACCAACTGCTGCCGCATCCGCTCTGCGTGCGCAATATCCACACAGAAAACGATTGTCTTGGCATACGGCTCCAGCGTGGCAAGGTATTCGGCCGTGCGCTGTGCCACAAGCTGATTGCGCTTCTTGACCACAATCGTTTTGTCCCAATCACGCAGCCCATACTCACGATTTTCGATGACCGTACCAAAATCATCCGTCTGCCCTGCGCTCGGCATCCAGCCATCCACGTCAATATCAACATCGATGCGCACCACCTTATAAGGTGCTAGGAAGCCATCGGCAATCCCCTCTTTGAGTGAATAGGTGTAAAGCGGTTCGCCAAAATAGTCGATGTTTGAAACCGTTTCCGTCTCTTTTGGCGTCGCCGTCATGCCCAGATGCACCGCTGAATCAAAATAGGTCAAAATTTCGCGCCATGCAGAATCGGCTGCCGCACTGCCGCGATGGCACTCATCAATTACGATCAGGTCGAAGAAATCGGGTGAGAATTGCTTGTATACATTTTGCGCTTCTTCTGTTCCCGTCACTGCTTGATAAAGAGCTAAATAGACTTCAAACGCTTTAGGTGTCTTGCGGTTTTGCACCTTGTGCATCACATCGCCAAAGTGCTTGAAGTCGCCCGTCATCGTCTGGTCAACCAGCACGTTGCGATCGGCCAAAAACAGCACGCGCTTAACCCGCTTCGCCTTCCACAAGCGCCAAATAATCTGGAACGCTGTAAACGTCTTACCCGTCCCTGTTGCCATCACCAGCAGCAGACGGTCACGCCCCTGTGCCACCGCCGTCACCGCACGCTGCACCGCAATGCGCTGATAGTAGCGCGGCGTATGCACATCGCGCCCCGCGTAGAATGGGTGCGAGATAATGGCGCTTTGTTCGGCCGAAAACTCATTTCCGCCAACATAACGCGCCCATAGTTCATCGGGCGACGGGAACGCATCGAGCGCCAACTCCCGCTCAATCTGCCCATAGCTGTTGAGCTTGTCATGCTCAATAAAGCCATCCCCATTGGAGCTATACACAAACGGCACGTCTAGCGCCTCAGCATAGCGCAAACCCTGCTGCATGCCTGCACCCACGCTGTGCTTGTTGTCTTTGGCTTCGATAACCGCCAACGGTATGTTGTTGAAGAATAAAAGGTAATCGACAAAGTTGCGCTTGCCGCGTTTCGGCTTCGCTTTCGGATGTAGTTCAACGCGACCATCGGTGAAGTAATGCTCCTCCCGCATTTGCTCCACTGTCCAGCCCGCCCCAAGGATCGCGGGCGTAATGTAGCGTGTACGTATTTCTTGCTCAGTGAGAGACTTCTTGTTCATGCGATTTCTCAATTTCTATGGAAGGCGTGTACTGCTTCTCCTACAGTCGCATTTATATGTTAATTCCTGTTTATTGTCACATACTGCCGCGCTTTCTGGTTGAGGTATGACGGGCTTGATCGTAAGCTGTTTGTGTCGGCAACGGGTTGTTTTATTGTGTTTCGTTTATTTTCGGCCGAAATTACACTTTCTTGTGAAACCGTGCTGTTGCATCAAATCTGATACCATTGCTCAATGAGCAACTTGATTTTGGAGAGGCTAACCAAATGACCAACGAAACGACACGCTGTGCATGGAATACGTCTGACCCGCTTTATGTTCGCTATCACGAT
>JACLAD010001915.1_pt1 | contig 14994 bp, 9 predicted proteins | sample 8027901 | NCBI WGS metagenome assembly JACLAD01 (sample SAMN15725071, study PRJNA655200) | protist metagenome | isolation source: fluorescence activated cell sorting (FACS) single amplified genomes of... | place: Spain: Blaines Bay Microbial Observatory, Mediterranean Sea | collected 2016-07-05 | reverse complement strand
GCTCTTCCGTGCCATCCATCTCCCAACCTTTGAACGTAGTGAAACTTACGAGTTGGTCCTTGAAACTCTGTGACGCGCTCGAACGCCAGAAACTTTCTCTACGGCGAGAAGTCAACGTCCGAGAATTGCAGATAGAATGTGTCTTTTCTCCTGGTAGTCTCCACCACAGGCAGGCTTGTTGCAGCCCAACCCTAACTACGGCTGTGGGATGCAGGTATAATGTGATGTACAGCACTTAAATTCAACGAGGTCTCCCTGCATCCCTGCATCGACGCAAAAACATACCTGGATCGACGCACGAAAGATCGCATCCTTTGGAGAGAAATTGTGAACTAAACTTCTCAGAATGGATAAAGATAAAGACAAACGCCGAACATACGTGCATACCGGGTGTCCCTCATGCCCATAGATCGACTATTCGAAGCTTCTAATTCTAATTTCTAAAAAAAAGTTAAATTTTAATTTTAAAAAGTTTAAGTTTAAGTTTAAAGTTAAAAGCTTGCGTCTTATGTCTAAGTCACGTCTAGTCTTATGTCTTATGTCTTAGTCTTATCGTTATGTCTTATGTTTATGTCTTATCTGGTGTAGATTAAATGTAGATTAAATAAGGTTAGCGGTTAAGGTTAAGATTAAAATTAAAGATTAAAGGCAAGCATTCCATACATACATCATACATACAACTTTCGCACTAAATGTGTTTGCCTGATTTGATGGTAAACTAAAGTAATTCCACCCGAGCTGGCCACAGTCTCACGTGGTTTTCCGGAAAATTCGCTTCCAGTCTCTCTGCTCCTGATCTGTGAAACGTGCTTTCTTCTGGTTGTACGTCCTGAGCTCCTCAAGATAGTATTGGTTCCCAATACTTTGTTCGTACTGGTGCCGGCGGTGGTCAAGTCGTAATGGCGGATTTTCCATGAAGTGCTTTCCAAAATCGGTCCAGAAAGTGGCGCGTCGAATTTTTTCACTCTCAATGTAGCTATTGTATCTCTTCTCCTGTCTTCTCACCCAGTCAAACTTTTTTTTAGTCGCCTTCGAAAGCATCTGCTTCTCCTCCTGCCTCACTCGAAGGTTGCAACGTTCACGACGCAGATGCCGTTCGCGGATAACTGCGATCCGTTGTTGTCGATGATTCTTGTCAATGCCCGAAAATAACTCCACGCTATTCGATTTACGAAATAAGTCTCGCGGGGTCGCGAAGTGAGGCGACGACCTGATCGGCTTCACGATGGAAAAAGTGCTGTTCATGTCTTCAGAATTGTTCGGGTTCTGCGGTTGAGGCTCGTACTGTCGAGTTTCTAGCCTTTCAAAAATTGTTTCAGCTGTATGCGCCAGCGCTCTGATCTTCACGTCATTATTTCCACTACGCGTAAGGGCACTCGTACCGAAAGCTCCTGCGATTGTATCGATGTCTTCAATGTTAACTCCTGCAACTCCATCCGTAGCAAGTTTTGAAACAATTCTATCTAAACCAGCCTTGTCGACCGACGAAATGTGTGAACCCATTTTTGACCTGAATGCATGCATCGTTTTTGACAGCTTGGCTACTCCAAGCGCCCTTATTTGCAGGAGGAGGCGTCTCTTCGCTGCATCTTCGTGTCTCCTGTCATGAAGCAATACCGCCGGTTTTGCATTTCTAGCTTCGAGTTCCTCCCGTAGCTCCCTTCGCTTCTTAAGCCGCTTCTGCTGCGCAATCGCGAGGCGGTTTGAGATTATACTAGAGTCTGGAGCGGATGCTGATGCATAAATTTTATCGGGGGATTCCTTTTGTAAATACATTTCGTACTTTTCTCTCTTATTTTCGAGTGGGACAATAGAGCCCGTGCAGTTTCCCAGTGGAAGAGGAGTCCGAGCCGCGCAGATCGGCTCTGTTGAATCCCTCCGCGTCGACGGAATAGCACGAGAATCGACAGTGGAAGGTGGCGGTGGTCCCTGGAGCCATCGCGTGCGAGGTAGTATAATTGGCTCCGGCTGCTCCTTAGATTCGATAATGTTGAAGTAATAGTTGAGCTCTTCCCTGCTATGCACCACAGGTTGTGGCTTAGGTTGCTCGAGTTGAGGTGTCCCAATCGGATCCCAGGCTGGTTCATGAAAGTCAGACGTTGGCACTTCCGCATGGTTTTCGGTCGTTTTAGGGGGGTTCAGTCTCGCTTGAAGCCCCCACAGCTTTGGCGTTGACTTCGTGCCCCCACCACGCCTTCGCCTGCGCATGGTGTAGGACGTGCGGGACGAAGAAACCTACGCTCCCTTGCAGAATCTAAAAAGTTGATGGGGGTTCACTCTGTGTGTGTTGTGTGTGTGTGTGAGTGTGTGTGTTGCCGACAAAAAAAGGCTCCAAAAATGAGGGCTCCTTTAAACGGATATCTTCATGTATTGGAAGCTACGAAACCAAAAACCATTCACCATACTTGAGACCCACATGGACACAGAAAATCTGCTCTCTCTCCTCTCCACCATGCGAACATGCGAGTTCTGCATGACGTCCTCTCACTTCAGGGTACCCTTAATCGCCGCAACCTTTCCCGTTCCACAGGATACCGAGCAACGCGAGTACCAGCAGTGATACTCCAAGATTGTAATGGAAACGGCGAAAATCACGGAGGAGCAAAGTCCTCTTCCCAAGGACCGCGGAGAGAAGATTGGGCAGCCGGCAACAGGCGTCCCACAGCAACCAACAGCAGACCTTGTGGAAATCTGCCCGTCGAGCCGCCCATCTAAAACGCGGACTCGAAAGTCTTTTTCCTGGAGATATGTAGCCGAAAGAAGATCTATAGACAAGAAGGATACCTTTTCGCGTAGGGGTAGCGAAATAGTGAAACATGGTACAGCGTCTCATGGTAGTAGCTGGAGGTGGCCAGCCGGGAGTTATCCCCCGATCCTGAACACTCAAGTGAAAGGTGGTTTACCCTTAGGTGCCCATGTTAATCAAAGTGTTGCGAGCGAAACCTTCTGCGCTCCCACCTTTGCCCAACAGAGTCCGCTCAATACTGACCTGCAGACAACACTCGGAGATATGGGGAATAGTGAGTCGTCTGGGAGATTGGAAGGTCAAGATGGGACGGCTGAAGGGTTTTCTCGGTCCATTAATTCACCCACTTTGGAGCACTCCCCATCTCAAAGCAGTCCAGTCTCTCCCGAGGATAAAAACGAAATAGATGGTACAATCATTTCTCATATACGGAGATCGTTCAACGACTTTGAGGTTTCATCCCGTTCTCTCCGATTGGGGATAGAGCAGCTCCAGTCATTGCTCATCTCTCCCCTGGAGAGAACTGCTGCCAAATCGCCACACAGGCAGGCGGCAGACGAAGTGCTCGGGCTGCTTAACCGTGTTCACAGCCTTATGCCAATTCTCCTTGGGCCTGTCAAACAAGCTGACACTACAGGAGCCGGACGTGGCCATGCCCTTCGTAGGACACATCAATCATATGCAGAGCGAAGCCGATCTTGGGCACGGTCACGAGAACATCGGCTTGAAACAAACCGTAGAAAGTATTACCAAAAGTATGGCTCGCCGTCAGCCAGGCGCACTGAAGTAGGACAAGGGCAAGGGGGCGAGCAAGACGACGAAGATATCAACCACTTACCCATGGAGCTCCAGAAGCGCTTGCAACCTCAGCATCGGCGGCAAAGACTCCATGAAAACAGACGCTCAGAAATTACGCGGACATGGAGTGATGCCTCGCCACTGCCCCGAAGAGTAGGTATGCAAGGTGTGAGACGCCCGAGGCTTCTACGACCACTTCCGCACTCACCATCTTCGGAACAGGGTAACTCGTCAATGGGCAGAAAGTCACCCGACGCCCTTCTTTTTCATCGCAGTTCGAAATCAAAATCAAAGGCAACTGCTGTGGTGAGCACACAGATACATCCCAGCGGGGGCTGGCGATGTCGGGAGCTATTGAAGGGAATCCCAGGAGAGGCGCGAGACCTCATGGTCAGAATCGCGCTGGTGGAATTGCGAATGAAAGTAGCTCGCGTGAACAGCTCACGGTGGAATCAGCTAGAGGCCTTTCTTAAAAGCTCGGGTTTTAAACGTCGCGATGCAACGCCACCACCCCGCGACTCTGAGGGGATCCGAAAGTTCGTGCGAAAGTTGCCATACCGTGTATCACACAGCTGCAGCCCACCAGTCAAGAGAAAGCAGATAGCTAGGCCTGGTGGTGCGCTTCACAGATCTAAATCAGACATTCTTCCACCTGCAGGCGACGACATCTTGAAACAAAGCCAACTCCCGCGGGGGGAGTCTGTGCCAAGTCCTGAGAATATTTACGGCGACCGCGTGACGAGAATCGCTAGAAAGGATGCACAGGAGTCAAGAATTCCAACTGATAAGCTCTTCGCAGATGCCCGTCGTAACCTTGCCAGTACAGAATGGAGAAAGGACTTCAATGGGGCGGTGAAATCATCGCGCACTTTCATGTTGAAACGCACTGTTGCTGACCGTGAACGGGAAGAAAAGGAGCGGTTAGAGCGGGAAAAGGAGCAATATGAAGCCCGCGTCGCAAATGTGACGCTTCCGAAAACGTACCATAACAAGACTCTGCTCCGAGACGAAATACGGAGGCAGGCGCGCCTGGAGCTTACAGAAAAGGAAATTCTCGAAATTGAGCAACTGTGGGCCTTAGAGTCGTACCCAAATCGTCGTCCAATTCCTAGGCTTGGAAGTTCCGCAGTGGTACAGATGGAGCAGGCGGCTGTAGTCGGTGCGAGCATACAGAAGACACTGAACATGCGGGGAGCGAATCCCGACATTCCGCACCGTCCGATGGATCCGGGGACGTATCAAGAATTATTTGAGGGAGTGGACGACTATTAGAGCATCATAGGCAGACCGAAGTTTCCATCTTTAACTCATGGAATTGTGCCTTTTCATAAACTCCACAGTACAGCAGTAGTAGAATTATATATTAAAACAGTCGGTATGTTACAAGATGTTGCTCCGTGACATGTCACTTTCCTCGTCACTCGCTCCCAAATAGACGATGCATTTTCCCTGTCAAGGTGTGGCGCCGTAGGTGTGTAAAATCTAAGTGTGCGTCCCTCTGCCGGCGTCGCCGTATCCCGCACAAAGGCAGTTGTGCAGAGAGTTCCAAAAAACTCGCTGCTAGGAGAGCAAGGGCATCCCAAGTTTATTTCCTTCCACTTCATCCAGTCGGCTAATATCGACGTAAGATTCCCATGCATCCTGTCTCTCCATCTCTTCTTTCCATGCCTCAATGGAGGTTTGTGGTGGCGGGAACACAACACGTGCGGCCGAGCCTTTCTGCTTCTGACGTTCGATCCACTTCTGCCGCTGCACTACCACAAATGCGGCCACCAAGCCCACGCACGCAGCGAAGAACACCACGGCGACGACTGCCGATGTGCCGAACTTTCCATTCGTCTCCGGGGCCGACATTGCGTTCAAAAAGGTTGGGCAGCGCGGGGAGAGTCGGTGGTCGGGGCCCGTAAGAGCGCTGCTGCGCCAGCTGAGAAAACTCGTAAACAAGCAGATGAAGGTCGGTGAGGTGTGCTGGGCGTGCGCGAGTACTGCTGTTCTCACCTACGGGAGCCGTAAGTGCTCGCGAGATTGTGGCCATGTCCGCGTAGTCCCCACTACATGACGCCCTCGTGGCCATATTCTCAATGGTGGTTTCCATTACGGAGGCGGAAAAAATGGTGAAGACAACCCCGCCAGCGTGAAGTCCACCCTCTTGCCCCCTTCTCCGGAGATGTGAATTTGAACTCGGAGGTCACGAGTTCTGAATTTCTCCAAATTTAGATTCAACTTTTGTCATCTTCTCAGACGAGATCTAGAACGGGGGGGAGGGACACAGGGGTTTATTGTTTGGCCTCTCGTACAGTACTGTACGATCTTTGATCTTCACTGTTCACTGTTCGATCTTTGGGAACTCGCTCAACCCAGTCGAAAGGGTCACACGAGACGTCTCGACCTTGCAGTTTCCCGATATGGTACTCTTTTTCATTACTGGAATAAACTTGCTCAAGATGGGGAGGGACACAGCGATGACGATGATCTTCAAGTACAGGTCGGAAAATCCAATAAAACTTTTATTTTGTAGCTTGAACGGACGAGGACAGTACTGTAGTGGTGCCCACCCGCGCACCGGTTTCAGCACACTCCTGTACTCCTGATTTTAGTGTCCTAGGACAACAAGCTTACCATGAGGTCTCGCCTTTTCGTTTAATAACCTCTTGCAGAACACGGTGCTGAAAAATGAAAGCCTCAGCAATTACTGCACTTGAAATTCCTTTCCACACATCCAAGGTATGCTTATGCTCCCAGATTTCATCAAGGTTTAGAACAGAGTTGAGTTGCGTCGGTAGTGCCCTTTGTCATTAAGTTTCTGGCTCCGACGAAACGGAAGAACTCGCGCTGGAAGATGACACAGAGCTACTGTCCAGATCTGAGCTCACATCAGAATCGCTCTCACGCCGGCTCGTTTTCCCATCACTCTCCGGGGAAGCTTCTCCAAAAATATGGTCCTCTGTCCATCGCTTCTCGTTCGCGATGCGTCGCAGCTCATCTTCCTCCGCTTTTGTTTTTTCATGCTCTTCGGCTTCTTTTTCGAGGTGCTCCAGAGCCTTCATGAGTATGTCAGGCTTTTCTGCTGGGAAAAATTTCGACTCCCGGAGCCACCGAGGTCGCGCCCAGAGTAAGTGCTTGTACCTCCGGATAACTTCAATGTAGATCAATAAGAGGCGAACCCTGCCGGAGATACACTCGTCCTTCTTCCAGCTGAGGAATTTTTTATGGGCAGCTGCGACCTCCTGGCGCATGGCCTGTATGCCTCCGAACGCAAAACGAACGGGATAAAGCATTGCTCGCCGATTGCTCCCCAACGTGTCGAGAAGGCCAACTTCGATGTTCAAACTCTGCGCAAGCATGTTCCACTCGTTTTCTTTAATCGCCCTTTCGCGTAGCTTCCTCTCCTGAAGAGCTTCGCGCAGCCGCAGCTCACGATCTCGCGCGGCTTGAAGAGATGACTGGTATCCTCCCGCCTCAATTCTTGCATCTTTGAGGTGAAAATGGCGCCACAAAAAAAAGGAAATGCCATGCAAAAATAGGGGATAGAAAAACAGGGACGTAATTGCCCAGGACGCCCCTGGATTTCGTCCCAGTCCACCAGCAGCGGCCACGAAGTTAAGCTGGTACTCAAGAATAGCAGGAAAAACGGGTGCGAGCACAAGGCTTGAAGACCAGACTAACCCGAATGCAATTCCCTCGAGGCCAACAGGTATACAATCGGCTGTCGCACTTCTTTGCAATGCCACCTGTGGCATAGCAAACATACCAACACACACACATAAGACAAACCACTCTGCCCGTGATCGCATGATTCCCTCGGCACCGTCGCTGGGCACCAATGCTAGGCAAGAGTAAATTAGAGGTAGAATCATCGCGACTTGCAAAACTGTAACAAGCGCATGTGATGTAACAACACCGGCACCACTTTTTCTTTGTAGCTTGCCACAAAGCCCAAGTCCAGCCCATCCTCCCAAAACGAAGCACGCCGCACCGTAGATGAGATGAAGAGGGATGATTCTGCTCACCCGTTGAAAGTGTGTGAACAGAAGTATCATGTAGGAGCGCTGTGCCTCGGCTGAAATTAGATGAAAGAAAAGAAGCCTTCGCAATTGCGGCAGCGCCCATAGACCATGAATCAAATGTAGAAGCCGGGCCACGGACCATATTAGCTGTGAGACACCAGGTAGTCCCCACCAGAGTGCGCCGCAGCAGATTTGACACGCGCGATGCCTACAGGAGCAGGGGCATTTGAAACCCAGCGGAGATACGCAACCCCTGCACCAAGCCAAGCAAGACGCCTCCGGCGATGGACCGCGCCGGCATCGCAAACAACATATGGCAGGCAAAGATGCGGTGAATATGATGGCGCAGCAAATGGTAATGCTCCATATATATGCATTCGTGTAGTCCACCTCGAATAGGGGGGGGGGGTAATGCATACTTTGCTTGCCTTTGCGTGGCCGGTTTTCAATGGATGGACTCTCGAAGAAGCGCTGCATAAAATCGACGATGCTTTCATTATCTGCATACCACCATATCCACGAGGCGACAGCCGGCCCTACCAAAAACAATGATATCTGAACACCCCAGTAGCATCCAAGAAAAGAGAGCTGATCTTGGCGGTGGACATAGACGGTTGTGAGCTTTCCAGGATCTCCACGACAATCTGCAGGTCCACGATCCCGAAGGATAGCATCACCTTGTTCGTCGTGCGAATCATTTGTGAGGCTTTCTGCTGGCTCTTTCTGCGAGGCACCCCCGCGTTCGTCGTTCTTACGCGCTGCCTTCGCTTTTTCTCTGGACTGGCGCTTTTTCTCTCGTTTTTCTCTCTTTTTTTTTTCTCGCTCCTTGGCCTTGACCATCCGCCGCTTCTCCTTGCGAGTCTGGATGTCGTACCCGAGGGCTTCCGCTAACCTCTTGTCTCCCGGCGCAATGAGCGGTAGGTATGAGAGAAGTGCGAGTGATTGAAACCCCATGACAGCTCCTGCGAAGCAAGACAGCCGTATAGCGGAAGCTAATGATGCCGCACTTCGACAGGAGTAGGACAAGGCCGCTAGGCATCCGCACGAAGCCCAGATAGAGAGAAGGAGCATCAGCTTCCTGCAACAAAGGCGGTCCAGGAGAGGTGCCAGAAACAGAACCAAAACGAGCTCTCCGATTGATGAAATGGCAAACAGGACAGCAGGTAATGATCGAGTCGACACCGTCAAGAGCGGTTGTAGAATTGGTATGTAGCCATAGCACGCAGTTTTGTTCACCCAGAGGGTGAAACTCCGAGCAACGGTGCCCATATAGGCCGAAGTCTTATTCGCATCAGCTGAACCACAAAACGAAGTGTTGAAAGCTGAGTTATTGCCATGTGCTGTGACATTGAAGATGTCCGCCGTAACAGTAATCACAGTGCGTCCAAATTGCCACTGGTTCGGAGTTAGATACAGTTCCCATGCAAATGGATGTGCGCTGCCCTCCTGAACCACTCTGGCTCCCGAGTTCGCATCTAGCAAAAATGCGTTTGATGATTCCACATTAATGCAAACCTCTTGCTTTCTCAATCGGCGAGGATATCCCTCCACCTGGGACGCGTTCAGGGCAATTTTCTCAGGAGAGCAATGTGACAGGCCGATTCTTTCGTCGAGAAGACACGGCGGAGCACCTGATGAGAAAGACAAGCCCGACAGAAGCATCGTTTTCGCCAATGCGCCCTCTTGTGACTGCTCTAAAAACGAAAATACAACGAATGGGATGACAGCTTTCGTCGGTTCCGTCGTGTCGTATTCCGTTGCATCGATGGACTTATTCCAGATCATAGATATCCCGTATCCACCTTCTCCAGGCAATCCCCTGGCGTCCATATCTTGGAAAAGACGATAAGCTGCTGGTCCTGGAGTCGTCAGATTATCAGATACACTACAATTTATTGGCCAAGGCTGGTCATCCACGAGATTGCTCCACAGATACCATGCTGGAGCTGTGCTGGTTTCATTTGTTTTGTTATTGAAAATAGCTTCTACAAGACACGTAGCCGTCCCGTTCGCCGTGCATGGAATATGCTCGTGTGCTGTTTCGGATAAAATAGTACTCGATTGGTTCTGCAATGTCAAAACACTCACTTCGTCAAAATCCGTGAAGAGTCTGTTCGTCGAGGCAAAGTTACTCCCATTTACGCCTTCTTGATAATGATCCACTGGTACGCAAGCCTCGTGGTACGGACAGGCAATCTCGTCTGCCCATGTTTTCAGCAAGATAGGAATTAAAATTCCCCACGTAATGAGCAGAAAAACAAACGAACTTACGTGCAAAAGAGCCCATGAAGTTTTATCGCAATGTGCATCTGCAGATCCCGGAAGTGTACGTGAAGTCGATTCGACTAAACATGGGCACCTGTGCACAGGAATTTGCAGTACTTCTTTACTTTCCGAAATATCATCTTGGTTGGCTACCTGCCGACCGCCCAAAAAATAATATTCTTCCAGATTTTTATCTCCGAGAAGTTCATCCAAGCTCACCGGCAGAGCATATCTAGAGCGAGGACTCTTAGCAACACGTTCTGTAAGAACCTCTGGCGGACTGCTTAACCTTTCTATATTTTCCTGTTTCATTATGATCGAGGTGGATGCTCTACGTTTGCAAGTGCCGCTGCACGTCGAAGACTTTCCACCATCCGAATGTGTGGGAACACCGTCTTCTGCTTGGTCCTGCACTATCTGCCAACTCCACAACTACAGGTTTTTCTCGATGAAGAGTGGCGCACAGTCGGAGTCTCTGATTCTCCCAATCGCACGGGAGTCGAACAACAAGCCTGCGGCGAGAAACTTGGCGCATGCCGACTTTGCCTTGCGTTCTGCGCGGGCAGCTGTGCTTCGTAGGGCATGGTAGTTTCGCGGTCGTCCAGCGGTCTTCGCGCGTGTCTCGTCTGGACCGGCCGGACCTCCCCAGCAACACCAGACGCCTAGTGTCAAACCCCCACCACCGTTACGTGTGAAAAATGCTACTCGTGGTAGCACTAGCTAGCAGTAGCCACGTTAAATTTAGCTAATTGTTTCACTGCTCTACAGTATAGTACTACTTTTTCGCCGGTCACATCGTCCATTGTCACACCGTCACACCTGATGGCTGAGGCATGGGATCTACATCCCCTCATCTGCAACAGTCCTCTGTCCTCTCTCTTCCGTGCGTCTAAATCGCATTAAGATCTTAAAATCGATCACTGCTGTGTGCATGACGGGGGGACGGGCGGCCGATCCACTGCTGTGTGCATGACGGGGACGGGCGGCCGATCCACTGCTGTTTTGTTTTAAGCGAAGGTATCTGTCATCTGTCACCGTCTCTCGCACCCAGACGCAAAACCCTTTCCTGGCCACCATCATATCGGGGGCGCGGATGAGCCGCAGCGCTCGGTCGTTTTCCAGCGCTATTCCCATACCAACAGGGCAAAGGAGCCGCAGAGACTCGGGAAGCACAACGTCAGCGCGGAGCTGGGGAGGTAGGCGAACCAGCAGCACTTTTCTGTCTTCAAACTCTCCTTCATCTATTGCTGAGGCTAAGAAGCAGGAGGCGCTGCATGCTGCTTTTGCTGCTTCTAGAGGTGGCGATGTAGAAACGTTGGAAAGGCTGCTTTTGTCCGAGAACCTTGACGTCAATGAGGCAGATCATGCAGGACGGACTTGTTTGCACCTGTCGTGTGAGGGTTCAGAGGTTGAAACTGTCCGCTGCCTGCTTCAGACTGGAGCCCGGGTAAATGCAGAAGATCGAAGAGGAAACACCCCGCTTCACTGGGCATCGAAATACTCGAACCAGGACGTAATTCGGATGTTGCTCTCGTTCGGAGCGGACGTTCTTAAAAAAAATAGCGAAGGCCAGTCGCCGACTGCCGTAGCACAGGCGAAAGGACGGCGGGAAGCGGCGTCGCTGCTGAAAACCTACGCAAGTCAAATTCTAGCACAGCCTCAGGCTCCTGAGCCTCCCCGACTGGTTGAAAATGGGCCTCATTCCTTGACAGTCGTCTGGAAATGTCCGGAGCCATCCGGTCCAAATGAATTTCCTGTCACATCATACGACATTCGCTACTCGGTACGGGGGCTCTTTATGCCTTGGGTGAACTTAACTGAAGTGTGCTTGGATGATTGCTTTCAAATAAAAGGCCTCAGACTTGGCACGGACTATGTCATGCAAGTACGCGCTAGGAATCGGAATGGCGCGGGTCCTTACTCGACTAAATCCAAGACAATGCGGACGAGCGACGTCCTGGAGGATCCGAAGGAGGCAGAGGCGTCGCCTATTTTGAGATCTGAAAGCCTTAACACTATGCAAGAGCAGAGAGATCAAGCCGAGGCTCGAGCAAGCGAGCTCTCTCTGCAGAGAGAAAATGCGGAGCAAGCCATGTTGCGCATCGAAAAGGAGCGAGAAGACGTCGAGAGGCGGCTTTTGCAGAATCGCAGAATCGTCACACAATTGCGGGGCACATTGGAAGAAAGAGATGCAACGATTGCGGACCTTGAGGCTCGTTTACGCGCGATGCAGAGTGGATCATGTAGTGGTGATCCTCTGCGCGACCAAGACGTGGATAAATCGGAAGCTACGAGAACATTTGAAATTTTGCCCCACATGTCGAAATTGCAAAATCTCGAAGGCGATGTCCGGCGTGCAGAGATGCGCGCCCGGGCTCGAGAAGAACAACTAGAAGCGCTGACGTTACAACTGCGGAGCGTATGCTCTGCACGTGAGAAAGCTGAAAAGGATGTGGAAGTCCTCAGAAACGAACGGGAGTCTGCAGATGCTCGCTGTGCCGCGATGAGAGAGCAGCGCGACAACGCGGAAGAGTCTCTGAAGTCGATGCAGGCATTAGTTGGCCAACTAGAGCGGCAGCGAGATGCTGCGGAGGTTCTTGTGGAACAGTTGGAGCAAACATCTGGCGATGCGCAAGCTGCAGCTGAGGAAATTGTAAAATTGAAGGAAGAACTAAAAGTCGCTCGGAATCGCTTGGGTGAGGTTGCTGGTATTTCAAAGAAGTACCTTTCTCTCGAGAAAGCTTACGATATTGCGAATGTCTCTTTGCAAGATTTAGAAGAGCAATTAGAACGTCGTGGAGATGAAATCAATGAGCTTCGACGTGAACGTGACATCATTCGGTCTCAACGGGACACGGCAGAGGAAAACGAGCGTAGCTCCCGTGATGCACGCAATGCTGCGGAAAATGCTGCGGCGAAGATGAGGAGACAGATTGAAAATCTCGTGGAGAATGGCGCAACTCGCAATGAAAAATGCACTGGCCGAATTCAGAATACGGGCAACGAGACTACTGCATTGGCAGGTTCGACAATAAAGCAGAAGACGTCTGACGCAGAACTAGAAATGTGCCAATGTCTCTCTGATTGCGCTGCGGAGGTTTTTGCCCTTTTGAATTCGCACAAGTCTTGGGTATCGCAAATCGATGATTTGATGCAGCGTCCATTCTTGCAGGGTGTTGAGGATGAGTGCAAACTAGAGGGAAAACAATCTAGTAGTAGTAATAGCTCATTGCAAGCACATCAGAGTACATTTCTATCTTGATATTACCTACTATAATTTAGCACTGCAGCAGTGCTCATGCGATGCGATAGGTATGATTTTTTTGCTTTAAGGAAATTTGAATATTAATATTAATATTAATAAAAAAAATGTTAATTGCACTTGCACACGCGTCTGTGAGTGTCAGTGTCAGTATTTGATCTGCGCCAATAATATGTGGGATGAGATCATTTGCACGGAACTTACAGCAGCTATGCGATTCGACATGATTTTCCAGATCATTCTCACACACCCTCAGAAAGCCACATCCTCTCGGTTACGAGCCGTCTTATTTGTGGGGCACTCAGTTCAATGGGGATTCTGTGTATTGACGGAAGGTCACTCGCACTTGTGAAAGTACAGGAATCACTTCCTTGGAAATTAGATCTAAAATCTGGTCGGGCGCATTCGGGATCACTCTCCCCTCGATCTCTCGAGTACCAAGGCGAAACCTGTTTCAGAAATAGTAAAATATCACAACTCGAATCAACTGTACGCCTCGACATTAGTGGTGCAGATTTAGTGAGTGGCAATGCTACACCGAAGTTGCACTTCTGCAAGGGCTGAGGTGCATTCCAAGTGCTTTGCTTTCCATACTGGCTACATCCTTTGATATGCGTGTGCGGCATTGCAGTTTTCATCTTTATCGTCGTCGTCGTCGTTGTCGCATGCGGCTGTAAGGAAAGTGAAGCCTTGCTAACTTTTGGAGACATGACGGGAGCAGGAGAAGACACCCGCTGTTGAACGTGAATCTGAGCGTTGTGATGCCCTGAAGAGTGATTTCTTCTTTCTATCACCATCTTTTTCAGATTTGCTTGACGCCTTACCGTCGAGATTTTTCTCTTTCTTTTTGCGCTTGGGGACCTCTTGGCAATCTGTGATGCGTGAATCTCTTTCACAGTCCTCAAGATTCGCTGTATCTCTCCACTGCGTTCAATGTACTCAAGTAGTTCGTTCTTCGCTAATTTTGATTTTTTAGGAATTTGCACTTTCACATTGTCCATGGCAGCATGCAAAGTGCGCAAAGGAAAACGCAGCATTTCTTCCCGGGTAATCATAGTTGACGGAGACGGCTGACTCCAAACTAACTTAATCGGCCTGGTACTCTTGGTGATCCGATCACAAATTTCGCTAAAACTTTTTCCAGAATCAATTTTTTCTCCATCGATGGCTTCAAGTTTTGCTCCATAGAAAAGCACGTGGCCGTATTTTTTTTGCGCAGGCAATCCCACCACCATCTTTCTCAGGTACAAAGAATGATTGTCAGCATACATTATTTTGAAACCCAAATTTTTCTCGGTAAAATTGGTAGTTACGAGCTGCCGTTGGTCTGAAATTCTGGGACTATTTTTCTTCTCGCCAGACTCTCTGGAGGCAACTTCCGCTACAGGTTGGCTCTCCACCGATTTCCCCATTCCTGGCATAGATTTGCCTGCGCGTTGTGAGATGTTGGGTTTTTTTCGGTCTTGCGTTGCAGTGATTGTCGGTGGCAAAGTTGGGAGGCAGCCCCGCAGCCCCGCAGCACGGCTTCCGGCTTCCGGCCCTCCCTCCGTGCTGGGTGAGCCCTCGGGTTCTTCGGAGCACACAGACTGCCCTCTTTTTTATGCCCCCCCCGGCCTTCCCCCCTTTCCCGCTTCCCGCCGTCTCTGTCATGCACGCACCTACGCGCTCCCACCTCAGTTCTCAGTTTCTCATCTGTATATGCCCCCAGTCATGACACGCGCTCTGTGCTCTCGTTAGAAGTATCTAATCTAAATTTAATGCCATTTTTCCATTTTTTCTCGTTAGAGTACGACTACTACTGCTGTGCGCGGGCGGGGAAGTGGTGCTTTAAAAAGTACACACCACAGGTACACACACTCAATTTTCGAACACGTGCAAGAGGCAAGAGATCCCCGTTGCTCGGATCGTGGAGCCGT
>JACLAD010003489.1_pt1 | contig 15003 bp, 13 predicted proteins | sample 8027901 | NCBI WGS metagenome assembly JACLAD01 (sample SAMN15725071, study PRJNA655200) | protist metagenome | isolation source: fluorescence activated cell sorting (FACS) single amplified genomes of... | place: Spain: Blaines Bay Microbial Observatory, Mediterranean Sea | collected 2016-07-05 | reverse complement strand
TTAAGTAATAAGGTAGGTGGTTAAGACCAAAAACGACCTCTGATGAGGGAAGGTAAGGGAGGGAAGGGAGAGGAGGAAGAACGTATGGTTTAGATTCTGTGTGTATCGGTGAGGCCCTATTCTTTTGTTCTGTTTTACTTCCTTCCTTTCTTTCTTTGCGCCATACTTACCCATATTGTGTCAATACCAGTTTATTGACTGCCATGATCGAAATGGATGAGACCCCGTAAAACAATGCAGACCCAGCCTGCATATTCCATGTCGGAGGCGCCATGTTACTAGGAAGGTATGTATGTGTTACCCCCCAAAGCAAACAAACAAACAAATAACAACCAAAAAAAAAAAAAAATGCTGCCTCTCCCTATAGATGTAATGTATACTGTGGCATATACTACTAACCGCTGGCTAGAGGTGTAACAGAAAAAAGACTCAATAAAAAAAACTACCCTAAAAGCTCTTTAAACCCCAAATACGCCATCACTGCTCACGCACCACTGACAACTTTCCCTTCTCCTTCAATCTTTGTTATAAGTAAATGGCATAAGGATACGGTGAGTTGTTTTTAGTACGGAGGGAGAGCACTTTGACCTCGCACGTTTGTCTTGGTTTCCAATAAACTGGAGGTTTGCCATTTATTGTGCCGTTTAGTAAAGCTTTGCTTGCTTGGCAGGAAATTTGTGTAAGTTTTCATTCTTATTATGACTTATTTCCAGTTCCAAAAGTTAGTTTGAAGTATCCGTACGTTACTGACTCTTCCCATCCGTATGTCCGTATCTTCGTATTTTTTTTTTAATTTCTGTTGCGAAGCAGGAGGTCCTGGCTGGAGCGGCTCAAGCTCGATACCAACACACACACACAAACACACACACACACACACACGCACACGTACACACTATTTTCCATGATTTTCACACACATTTGCTTGGTGCTTCTATCGTGATCTGACGAGACGAGACCCAAACGACCTAGTCACTTGACACATGCCTAAATCCTGTGTAATCTAAGGCACTTTAGTTGAGCCACACGAGTGGCGATCTGAAATGCATGCATGGTTAGTCCTTCTTTCGCTTTGATGACATTGAGTACAAAGACAACTTGTTCAGGCATCTATAGCGTTTGCCGCCAGCCACCCGTGGCGAGAATAGTACTACGACGAGCGCTGCTTTCATCATCAGGCCCATTACATGAGCAGCAGTACTATATCCACCCGAGCCGACAGCGACGCTTGAGTCCATTCGGCCGTACTGTTGCCACGGCAGCACCAGCAGCACCAGCAGCCATAAACCCTGGCGCACTGATATCACTGCCATTGATTGGAAGGCAGCAGAGTGGTTATTCTTCCATTTATTCGTCGTCTCACTGGTCTCCCCATAACATCGTCAGCATGGCACTTGCCAACAATAATATTGTTGGATTGAGATCTAGTAGAGCCCCCAATTCTACCCCGGCATTACCGACCGCTTCTCGCTCTTCTACTTACTCGATGCATTCTTCTTCTTCTTCTTCTTCTTCTTCTTCTTCTTCATCGTCTGATCGCTGTGATGGAGCCAGTGCGTCCCTGTCCAACCAACATAACCCTTGCATCAACCCTAGACTGCATAGCGTCGCTGCTGCCGCTGCTGACTCTTCCTCCTCCTCCTCTTCGCCTTCCTCCTCCTCGCCTTCTTCTTCACCACCGTCCCAATCAGTTGTGGCCTCCTGTCCGGGACCCTGGACATCGGTACCCGTGGCCTACAACACTCGTGATCTATTGCTGTATGCTGCTGGCATTGGCGAAAAGGCGCCAACTTTTAGCTACGAGCATTGTGAAAACTTTCAGGCCTTCCCAACCTACCCCTTTGCCCTCGAATTTAAAGGCGATGCCGCCGATGTTGTGAGCTTTCCCTCGCCTGCCATGCTGGCCTTGGGCAGCCTGCCGCCACTCAAGGGACTCAAAGCTGCGCTTGACGGCGAGCGCGAGATTGAGGTTTTGCGCCCACTTGACACAGTCGGTGCGCACCTTGTGCTGCGTTCAAGGCTAGTGGGCCTCTTTCGCAAAGGCTCGGGGGCTGTAGCACACCGGGAGTCGTACTTGGAGGGCGCTGATGACGGCACTCGCTACTGTCGAATGACCTCTTCCAGCTTCTTGGTGGGTGCGCGCGGTTTTGAGGAGTCGGGCACTAGCCTGAGCCGCAAGCTACCACCGCCCCAACGACCGCCTGATGCCGTGCGAGAATTGCGTGTACCAGAAGGCCTTGAGCTTATATTTCGGCTCTCGGGCGACTACAATCCTTTACACGCCGACGCTGGCGCTGCACGTGGCATGGGCTTTGATCGGCCCATCTTGCACGGTCTGTGTACGCTTGGTCACACGGCCCGCGCCTTTGTTGATGAGTATTGTGGGGGGGGATGGAAATCGCTTGCTTTCCTTTGGCCTTCGCTTCGCTAGCCCTGTGCTTCCAGGTCAGACACTTGTTGTCCAAAGTGAGTCTCTTTTTGACTTTTTTTTCTTTTTCTTTTTCTTTTTTTCTTCTTTTTTTGATTAATTGCAGGCTCTACCGAATTGTGGCTTTTATATTTTTCTTGTGTTTATTTTGGTATCTATCAATTTTGTATTGCTTTGCATGGGAAGAAAGAGGAGGAGTTACGAGGAGCTAAATCAATCTCTGTAACTTGCCACTTTTTTTTTGTATTCTCGCTCATTCAATATCTCCTCCCTTCCCTCCACTTCCCTCCTTCCCATACTGTTGGACCCCATGTATATATTTCAAACATGCGTTTATATTTTTCAATTCAAAACTAGTGTGGCAAGATGACACAGAGCATAACCGTATTCTTATTGAGACGCGTGTCAAAGAAACGGACAAAGTCGTCATTAGTAATGCCTACGGAAGGTTCCTAACTACGCCTGTTGCGCGACTTTGACTTGTTCGCTTATTTATATGTTTTTTAAGTCAACTTCGTCTTTACTTATTGCAGCTTTTTATAGACCTTGTTTTTACAGACCTGTTGTCTGGAACCGTACCAATAAATGTAACTCGAGACAGAGGTACTAATCTTCATGCCCAAAAACAAATAGTAATTAGAGGATGGAGAGGAGGGGGGTAATTGTGCATTATAGCGTTGGTGGATCAGGCGTGAAAGGCGCTGCACGCTTGCGCCCTCTTTTTAAAGACCACTTCCTTGACCCGGAGAGCCCCCGTCTACCCTCGCACATGGGCTCTCTCTCACACACGTACAGCAAACCGAAACTTGTAATTAATCCTTTTCCTCGTCGTGCTCCGCCACGATTCTGAGCTGTGGTCGCGCCGCTCTGAGTGCGCGGATGGCCTTGATCCGAATGCGCTTACAGCTCCGCACATCAATGTATCGTAAGAGGGGACAGGCATCCTTGAGCGATAGCAATTTGAGTCCCCCGTTGGAAATGTATGGGCAACGCTCGAGGTTTAGCCTCTCCAATGCAATGCCTTTTGTGCAGAGCACAGCGGCAAAAGCATCGGTCATGTGACAGCCACGCATGCCTAGTGCGCGTAGTCGGGGGCACTGGCGCAGTAGGGCGCAAGTACCGCCATCTAAGACTGGGGTTCCCGGAAAGGCAATTTTGACCTCTTCAAGCACGGGGCAGTGGTCTGCCAGCGCCATGACCACAGCATCGCCCACTGCGCGATTGTGCTCCAAGTCAATAGACACAAGATGGGGTAGCATGCTCACGCAGATTTGAAAGTCATTTGAGACGACATGTTTCCCAACTGAGGGGATGCTTAGATGTTTTAGCCCGGGGTAGAGTGTGGCAATGGCGCGAAGCACAGTGCCGGTGACGACATTATAGCCGCAGGCAAGTGTCTCCAGCTCAAAGTCTGGTGGTTCTATAAACGGCAGAGAAGTTGTAGGTGCCATTGTGGTCGAACCCCAAATGGTGTGACTTTGAAGAGTAGTGGGGCCGCCACCGCCACCGCCCCCACCAACGCAGCTTTGCGCGGTGCTGAAAGCCTGCCCAGACAGCCATACAGCCCGACAATAGGCCATGACAATAACCTCTGCCGCGACTCCCTCCATGCCGGTGTCGCCAATCCGCAATGTCCTGAGCGGATGTCGTGGACGCACTGTGCCTGCAGATTCGGCCGGTCGAACATTCCCCACCAACGCTGGAAGGGCGGGCACCTGCGGAAGCCCTTCCGATGTATAGCTAAGGCCAAACTGGCTCAGCCCCTGGTGCGCGGCCATGCCCTCACTCATGTTTGCACATCCAGTGATATCGAGCTCTTCCAAGGCAGTATAACAATGGCGAAATAAAGCCGCCGCAGTTGCAAGAGTGAGCCCCGTGAGCCGACCCAGCTGTATGCGCTTGAGGCTTGACCCACAGCCGCGCCAGACAGGATCAAAGGCTGCGTCACTAAGGTTACGTTTTTGCGCCACACGCAGTGATTCAAGATGTCTACAGTACCGGCCAAGCGCCGCCACGCCCTTGTCGCCCACTTTGCGACACCGTATGAGCTCAAAAGAGCGCAATAGAAGCTGGGGCTGCTCGGACGACATATGCCGTGGCGTATTAACTGATGTTGCTGCTGATGCTATCGCCGCAGCTGCCGCCGGAGAGAAAGGTGCAGCAGCAGCGGTACTGGTGCTGCTGGGAGCGATGATTGTTGTTGTGTCAGTTGAGCTAGCCGTTGCGTCGGCAGCAGGCAGCTTTTTGGAGGCGGCTGGTGCTGGCAGGGGCGTACACTCTTCTTGCAAAGCAAAAGCAGCCGCGCTAAACATTTGGACAAGACCGTCGTCACCAATGTATGGACACATGCGCAGCGACAAGTGCTCGAGACGCGGGCACACTCGACCTACCTCGCGCAAATCATCGTTGTTGAGCCGCTTACAACGCGCGAGTGTCAGCGAGGAAATCCAACGAAACCGCTGGATAAGCGACACAAGTTGCGCACCTGACGGCCCATGTTCCTGCTCGGAACCACCGCGTCGCCCCGACATGCGCGCCCACGTTTCGTCACCTGCCAAGCTGAGATTTTCTGTAATAAAGCCCCGTAGTACGGCCGCAAACCGCCGGCACACACTGCACAGCACAAGCGTGCGCGTCACTTCGTCTCCCACTAACGTGAATATGTGCGCCAATACGCCGTCCGGAAGCCTAAAAATATGACAGCTGTTGCTGCTGCCAAGATTGCTATCGTCACTAAAACTTACGCCCGAGTTGGACGGCGTTGCTGTTGAATTCCGTCTTGTCCGGCTTTTTGCCTTGGCGACAGTGACGGCCTCTGCGGTGGCATGGACAGGTGCTATTTCCTCTTGCTTGCGCGCAGGCATGGCTAGCTGACTGTCTCGTTGCGGAGGTACAGTTTTGTTGGGATTTGTGTTACGTTATCAGCTAACAGCAGCACAAAGTGTGTATATATAACATGGGCGATTTGCCAATGTCGTTCTGTCTAGAGTAGAGCCTAATACTTGTAAACAAATAGCACCAATTCACAGCACGTATGATAGCACTTATTGAGTAGTAATTCACGTATTTTTGTCATAAGACAAATTGACAACAATGAACACAAAGTAACATATAAATATTACAATACTATGACTGCGATCGACACTGTGCGTGAGTGCATACTAGTACTAACTGTAAGACATCAGAATCATCGGTTCATCGGTTGTAGTCAGGGAGTAAGCCTTCATTTACTAGAACTGTAGTGATAAATATATTAATAGCTGCCTAGCTATTTGCTGTTAAGCCGTCCTGTCGTCATCCGGCAAAAACACATTGAAGCCGTCAAGAAGTTTCATGTTGTCTGCAAATAGCTCCGAGACGCGATTTATGCTTTCAGCTTTACTGCTCTTTCCCATTTTAAAGTCTTTCATTATACTAAGAAATTTCTCATATGACTCTTCATCAACCTCTGCCTTAATTTTATCTAAATAGTCGTAAGCGTCTTGTATGCTCGGCTTAGGCTGCTGCGGTGGATTGTTCATGCTTTTCATGTAATCACGTGTTCTTGATTGTTTTCGCCTTAAAATTAAATGATTTACCTGCACTTGTGCGTGCGCGTAACTCTCGTGTGAGTGACAGCGAGAGTGTTGTCGTGAGTTGTGCGTACTAAGTAGCGACCACACACAACACAGCCTCTTGCAAGTCTGTAGTCATTCCCTGCTCCTCCTCAGTTCTCACTCCTCAGCAGTAGGTGATTCAAAATTACAAATTACGAATCCTATTTCAATCAATAGGTTTTCTTGCTGGTTTACAATGCTGGAAATAGAGGGTCCGCCCGCCCAGACACAGAACAGTCTCGAATCTCTCGATTTCAATCAAGACAGGGTGTGTGTAATTTTCCTTTTGAATCCAATTTTTGCCCGAAGTTAGCAAGTACACACGTCTTCGCAAGCACTGTCAAACAAAAACACAAGCGACTGTGATTGACTGTCATTCACTAGTGATGTCAGATAGATGTATATTATACTCATACTACAGTCTCGACAATACATCTGGCGACTGACAGCGGAATTGTGGCTACACAAACTATGCAAGTAAGACTAGGGGTTTCGGTACCATCATGACATGAGACTACTCATACTCATGGCTGGGAGTGGCCAGTGCGCACTACAATTTGTTTCCCTTGCTGTTTGCCTACTCGGCTTTATTTTGCCATATGGTGGTGCGGCGGCGAAAGCACCGGCGACAAGGTTTACGCCCCGCATCCATTACACACCATCATGCTTTATAGCGCCGCCGCCGCACGACATTGCTGGTGCAGTGTACATAGAGGAAACGCATAATTACCACGTGATGGTTGGCTGCTGGTCTCAGGGGGGCTGGCAGCACTTGGTTTCGCGTGACCTTGTGCACTGGGCAGAGGTGGGTTCCCCAACTGCGCGAGGCGGCAGCGGTGGACTAGTGCGAGATGCACACGGTCATACAATGGCCTACTCCAACTCTGTTAGTGCTTGGCTCTCTCACGACCTGGCACTTGAAAGCTTTACCTCGCTGCCGCCCCCGTTTAGCCATCCAGGTGGAGGTGATCCCGTTATGTGGCGCGATGAACGGGATGGGCGCGCCTACGCCATCACAGCCAACGGGCGCGCCCAAGGTGGCGGCGGTGCGCCGGGGCACGGGCTTGAAGACTACTTCAGCTCGCCTGCCCTGCACGGAGACCGGGCTAACTGGACTCAGTTACCGTATCCGCTGCTCGAACGGCGCACCTTGCGGCTGCCACGCATGCGGCCTTTTGCCCAAGTGCACGAGTTTGTGACACCCGACTTTTTCCCGATACAGAACAGCACTTCTGCCGTCTTTCTGACATCGACCTACGGTCCTGGGCCCAACGGTACGCTTTACAACTTTGCAAACTACTTTCTAGGCCCGCGGCCGGATCCGGGCGCCCCCTTTGTTCCCGACGAGTCGCGGAATGGCGCCTTTGACTGGAGTGTCTTTGCCCCTGTTGTATCATCATCAGTTGCCACCACGACGGGCGACCGCTGCGACACAAAAGATAAAAGTGGTGGCCGTGTGTCAGGTGCAGGAGGCGTTGGTGCTAGTAGTAGTAGCGCTAGTAGTAGGAGGAGTCTCTCCCACCGCCGCAATTTGACCATGGCCACAGGCAAAGGTATCAGTCAGTGGGCCTGCTGTCCCAAAACAGTAGCCGGACCCAACGGACGGCGTATCATGTTTAATTGGATGCAAAATGGGGGATCAAGCCACCAGGCAGCCGATCCCACCTATCCCGAGAGCGTGCGCAACACAAATAACACACTAGCCTTGCCGCGCGACCTCTTTGTGGGCCCCGACGGGCACTTGCGCCAGCGTTTCGTGCCGGAGCTGGCAGTACTGAGAAGCAGACTAAGCTACTCGGCGCCGCCATCGGGTCTACCTCTGCCTTCCGGCGGTCCGAGTCTCGGCAACACACTCTGGATTCCGGCCGCGGCTGGGCGGCAACTCGAGATTCGCGCCCAATTCAGCGTGTCTGCAGCCGCGCGCACCGCCCTGGTGAGCTTTGGTTTTGCACTCCTGGCCGATACAACAGCCGCGGTTGTATCAGCTGAACACATGGCCGTCGACTCAACTGAACGTACGGTTGTGGGGTTTGATACTGGTGCAGCATTAGTGCTGCTTAACCGTACGCTCAGTGGCGCCGACATGGATGCCGATGTGCGTGCGGGGCCCTGGTATGGCGCCGACAATCGTAGTAGTGGCTATGAATGTGAATCTGTCAGTGGTGGTGTCTGCCATGGCCCCGGTAACACAACAACAACAGGCGCAAGCGCTACAGAAGACCTTGCTGGCACCCCCCTCAACGTGTCGGTGACAATGTATGTTGACCACTCTCTAGTATCTCTTATCGCCGATGAGCGCACCGCACTCACTGCTTGGGTCCATCCTCAACAACCCAATAGCACTGGGTTTGGCCTTTGGGCAGATGGCCCAGGTGTCACCTGCACTCATCTTGATGTCTGGCAATTGAGTGACGCCACACCCCCCGTTCGACACCCATCATCATCACAGTTGTTGCTAAAGCGTTGGCAGGTACCATAAGGAGAGATATGAACTTGTCATCTATAAATAAAATTTAAATTATTGCAAACATGGCACCGTTGATAAGCGCAGTAGAGGGTTAAGGTAAGGTAAGGTACGCACCAATAAAGTATGTGGAAAATGACACTAATATATGAATACACACACACACAGACACACATAATATATATATATATATATATATATATATATTTATTTATTTTTAGAGCCACCCTTTTTCTTTTTCTGACGAAACTTGCATCACGGAATTTTATTTAAATAATTATTAATGGAAATTAGCCCCCAAAATACACACACGCCGCAGTGGCATACATATGCCGAGGAACTATAAAGATCACCAAGCAGAATCACTCACAACCCCCGCTCTCACCCGCGTGCTTTACACTACCACCCAGCCTCTTTCCGCTCTTTATCACACCACGAAATAGTAATATACCAGATATTAGAAAGGAGGACGGCAGTTTTTGTTTCGTGCTTCATTCCAAAAGTAGTCATGGACGAGATGTCAGAAAATACTTGATAAAAAAAAAGTGGCGGAAGCTATGGGAGCCCTCCCACGATTATCCCCAAATTCCCTCCCCCATACCCTCACCCGCAACAGATCTATAGTTGGAGGGTAGCTGCAATTTCAACACGAGTACACAGCAAAGAAATGGCAACAAGCGCGCGACCTTCCTCGCGACTTCGGCAGCTTTTACGTGGTGGTGGAAGGCGTTTTGGTAGTGGCACTAGTCTCGACAATGTCGGCAGCGGCACGGCAGGGCCACCTGCCGAACGAGCAGCAGCAGAAGAAGCCACCCCAAAGATACTCACCAGCAGCACTGTCAGTACTACTACCCTCGGCAATTTGGATTCTAGTGACGGCAGCATCAGTGCGACAAGTAAGATGGCTAGGAATAGGAATAGTAGTGTTATAGGTAGTGATAGCGGTAGTCTTAGGGGTCCAAATGGCACTGATAGCAGTAATGGTCATCACACTACTACTACTGCTGCTACTGCTGCTGTTGCTACTGCTGCTGCTGCTGCTGCTGCTGATACTAAACCTCACAACCACATTGGCACCACCGCCACCACAGATGTTCAGGCAGCGCGGCTGTCTGCGCGACTATCAACAGCGACGACTCAGCTGCACCAAGATGCGATACAGTTTCTTTCTTCTATATCACTCAGCGGCAATTTCAACGACAACACCCGTCCCCCTTCTTCCCAGGCACTGGGTACTGGTGGCGGCGAGAGGGCAGGCGCAGGCACAGGCGAGATCGCCCTAGCTGACGGTGGTGGCAGTGCCGGTGCTCTTGGTATTGAATCTTCTAATGTCGGTACTGGCTGGGGTGGTGTTGCCGGTAGCGACATTGGAAGAAATACTTCTGGCGGTGCAGCTGCTGTCGCTACAACAACTAGGGCGTTTGACCGTGTACAAACTCTTGATGTGTTGCCCCCGGAGACGATTGTGGGATCCCGGCTTCTCTTTGCTGGTCAGGCAGGTGTTCCATACTGTGTTCTTTCTGTCATTCCGACCGATACAAAGCGCGGCGCTCGCCGTAAAGAGGCAGCAGCGGCTGCAGCGCTAGCAACACATGGCGGCACCACACCCATGCATGCAGCTGTTGGTGGCAAAACATATTATACACCGGAGGGCAGGGGTGGTGGCAAGGGCGACTTGACAGAGGGTAGAAGTGGCAACTCAGCCAATATGAGCACGTCTGCAAATGCCGCTGTTGACAGTAATAATTCTGTCTTGGTCTCTTCATCCTCCGCCGCCTCCTTCTCAAACCCAGCTTTGCACACGGGCAGTGTGGGTGACGGCGGCGGCGGCGGCGGCGGCGGCGGTGGTGGTGGCATTTCCTCCCCCTCCTCCTCCTCCTCCTCCACACGGCGACGCGATGCCTCATATTTATCAGCCCTTTGTGCCATTCCAGCGCCCACGGTGCTATTGGACGACCCCGATTTTCACCACGGAAAGCATCAAAAGGTTGTGCAGATGCAGGGATACCTTGTCAGCACGCTCTCCTATGTGCGGCCTGCCGAGCTGAAGAAGGAGCTTAATGCTCGGTTTCGCGAGCGCTACCCTGGCGTTGAGCTTACGCTGTCCAAACTACGGAGTCTCAAGCGTGAGCTTGTCGAGGTCGGGGCACGACAGTGCGGGCTCGACGTGACCACTCTGGCCCTGTCACACATTTACTTTGAAACGGTAGTGCATAGCGGGCTTGTCTCCAAGCCAAACCGGAAAGCTGTGGCCGCTGCTTGTCTTATTCTGGCACAAAAGTTTAACAGCAGCGACCGACCCAGCGCAACACGTGAGCGTGTACGCACCCTGCTCAAGCGCCTCGAAGACGCGTTTCGTGTGCCACGCCGCCAGATTGTTAACGCTGAGTTCCCCGTTTACGCATGCCTGGGCTTTCGTCTGTACCTGCCGCCCGACGAGGTGGTGGCCGTGGCCCGTAGAATTCAATTAACGCTACCTGACAAAGACTGAGAAGAAAGTAAAGGGGTGCTAAAGAGGTTGAGGTTGGCTGAGTGCGAGTGACGGAAAGTAGAGGAGATGGAGGGAGAGATAGATCGAGATGATTAGAGAGAGAGGGAGAGAGGGAGATGATTAGAGAGAAATGATTAGAGAGAGAGAGAGAGAGAGAGAGAGAGAGAGAGAGAGAGAGAGAGAGAAGTACATAATAATAATTACGCGTCATTCTCGCGACCAGACTAATTCTGTGCCACCAGGCTCCATAATGGCACAGAATGCAAGCCCAGGCGCCGTGCCATGAATATGTCGTGACATATTTGCAGCACGCTCAATCCGGATGAGAGTGACAGAGCGGAGATACTTGAGTTGTTGGCAGTACGGGCGTGGGGTTATTTCTCCTGCCTCCACGTCTTCCTGCCCCTGCGCCTGTCCGTCCTCGATTGATTCGGGATGCTGGAAAAAGCTCGATATGGGGTGACGAAGCACCAAAGAATTGCCGTCACATGTCTCTAAATGCAGAGTGTTCAGACATGGCATGTCATTGGGGCAAAAAATGTGGCCAAATTCACTCAATATAGCGTCGCTGTTGGCAATGGTGAGATGTTTAAGGTTTCTACAGCCTCCTCCGGCTGTGAGAGCAGATTTGAGTCCATGCGCCGTCACCAGAGCGCAGTCAATCAGTGACAATGCAGTCAGTTGGTTCGTAGTACTGAGCGATGGCGCGGAGGAAGAGGCAAGCAACGAAGATAAAGAAAAAGCAGGGGAAAAGGAGGAGGAGGAAGAGGTACTAGAAGCGTAGCGTTGACGATGTTGACGTCGATTGTGTTTGATGATGTCATTACGTTGCTTGTAGCTGTCATGGGTTGCAAGCAGTAGCAATATTCCACTATCAGTCACGCTGTGGTGTTGATGATGACTGCGTGTCGTCGTCGCAGCCATGTCATGGGGATTATTGCCAGCAGCAATATTAGAGCCACCAGCACCATGACTAAAATTTGGACATTGATGGCCTCTGAGCGTAAGAGTGCGAAAGCTCTGTGTCCGCGGCCCAAGGGGGGCCAATTGATGCGACTTGAAAACAGTAGGTGGCGAATGGGATATTGGAGTACGCGGATGACTTCCTCCTCCTTGTCGGTACTGTCGTTGACAAGTTGGTAATATGAGCTCAAGCCCAGACAAGCAAGCATCCATGCCGCGAAGTGGCTCAAGAGGACTACCCAGGGCACTTCTACCGTCATATATAGTAGGATCACTCGTAGCATTTAAAACGGTGTCGGTAATGTCGCCACTACCACTATTACCAGCATGAGTAGCGGCTGAAAAAGCTGTGTTACCAGTATAATCAGCCGCTGTGGCAGTACTATCACCGCCACGGGGGAAAGAAGAAGAATGAGAAGAAGAAGGAAAGGGACGTAGAGCTGCAGTAGAAGAATAAGGTTGAGGATGAGGATGAGGATGAGGATGAGGATGAGGATGAGGATGAGGATGAGGATGAGGATGAGGATGAGGATGAGGATGAGAATAGGAAGGAGAGCCAAGATGTGCCGTCCTTGACTGGCAGGCCAACACTGAAACGGCAAGAGACATGTCCAATGGTGGCGATTGCAAGGCAGCCAGTGAGCGCAAATCTTGATGGTTGAGGGCGTAAGAAGGTGGGGCTACAGCAGCAGCTGTAGAAACTACCAGATTGGCTTTGCTAAGGCAATTGTTTTGGTGCGGTGCCAACATATGAAGTGAGCCAATACGATGAAAAAGACGTAGAATGCAGTGTAGTTGACCAGGAGATGGAGATGGAGATGGATGATGTACCGGTTGTATAATAGTAGGAGTATGGAGGGAGGACTTGGTCAGAGTGTGACGATAGATGTGATTGTGGTCCCTATTGTGTGCAGGTATCCATAGATGAGCAGTGACATGCTCTCGTAGGCACATACGCCACGCATGACAAACAAGAGGAACAGCACCCACTAATGTGCGAGTGTTGACACGCACCAATACTTGTGCCAACAGCTCTTGGGGAAGCCGGGCCACTTCAGGAGGAGAGATAGAACAAGAAAAAAATGGAGAAGGAGAACGCTCTAGCGGTTCTTCTTCCATCATGATTTATAATTAGAAAAAAAAAAATACTTAGCAAGCTCTTCCAAATTAAATAAAAGATACAACACGTGTGTAGAAAACAAAACAAAAAGAAAATGATCTTGCTATGTGTGTGTGTGTGTGTGTGTGTGTGTGTGTGTGTGTGTTTGGGGGAGAGGGAAGAGACAAAAGGAAAGAGGTATTTTAGGCGCCATTTGTTTTAGGGGGGTAAATTTGCTGACAGCTGAAATAACTTCTGTACGGAGGTACCCTCTGTCTGTTCGTACTCTCTAGTAAGAAGAAGAGCTGCTTCTTCAGTAGCTTAAATAGTAAATTGGAAATGAAATAATTGAATGCGTTCAAGAGAGCGAAGAAATGTATTTTTTTTTTTGGTTTTGGGCTTTGCTTGCCTCAGACTAAAAACAAACAAGTCGTCCTTACGCCCTAGCCGATTTTCCAAGGGGTTTGGTTCTTTCTTTCTTTCCCTCATGTGCTTCGAGTCCCCCATCACCCACTCCCTTTCCTTTAGCGGGCTCTTGGCAATATGTCCGAGCGGCGACTACGATAATTCACTACCACCAATGAGAGGAGAGTTGCCCCGACTGCAGCAATAAGAATGGCAGGACCCTTGTGTATGAGGTTAGGGCTACCCGGACTGCGATGATGATGATGATCATGATTGACATTTGGCTGCAATGGTGGCTGCCGCTCGATATTACGACGAGGTCGCGGCGCGCGTGCTGGGGTGGGTAGCACAATTATTGGATCTGGTGGCGTTGGTTGTTGCGGGGGGGGTGATGACGTTGTAGACGAATGCATATGAGAAGAGGAGGGTGGCAGCGGAGGTGGCTTTGGGGGCGCCCATACCATGTCGGTACCACAGCCACCTTTACTAGTTGGGAATATAGGGCGAGAAGATGAAGCCAGGCCCAACAAGGAAAATAAACATAATACAAAAATCACTTGCGCTGCCATAATTGATTTTACAAGAGGCCTTTTTGGAGTGTGTGCGTGTGCGCACGCGAGAAAGGGAAGAGGATACTTTGAGAATAGCGATCCACAAAGAAGCAAGGCTTTTAGTTTTTTTTTTTTTTTTTTGAAAGGGTGATTAACCAAAAGTGTAGTAAATGGTGTGCTAGTGATAGTGTTAATGATAGTGTGTTAGTGTTAGCGCGTGTGTAAAACAAAGACACGCGACAAAAAGTTTTGCTTCAGGTGAATGGAATGGCATGTGTCAAAATAAAAAATGGGGTTTTCAAGTAAGGAATTACATCAATAATCGATCTCAAATCTCAAATCTCAGGACTTCTTGCTTTCAAAAAACCAAAAAACAAAAAACAAAAAACAAAAACAAAACAAAAAACAAAACTGAATTTTTGTTCATTTATTATATTTTTTCCTTTTTCACTAACCAAAGACAAACGACGAGACTTGGCTGGCCAAAACCAAGGAAGGCTAAAATACAATCAAATCAGACTCTCGACTCGTGTGTGTGTGTGAGACTTTGAGCGCTCCGCTCGCCTCACCACTTCCTCCTTTCGCAGTGACTGGTAAATCCTGGTAAATCTGTAAGCTGTCTTACTTAGTGCTAATGAGCGCAGCACAGGTATCCTTCATCTTCGTCTTTATTCTCTTTCAGTGCAGTGAGTGTGCATGCATGCGTACACACACACACACACACACACACACACATTACATCATATCACACACAGACACAGACACACAGACACACAGGGACATAGGCACACACAGACACACACAGACACATAGACACACACGAGCGAGCGCGCGCACAAAACGCAAATCAGGTAGGGTAGGGTGCCCAGTGCCGACTACTACTTCCGGCTGGTTTCCAGGACCACAGCAGGGGAGGCTTGCTAGCTCGCTGGCCAGTTATTTTTATTTATTTACCAGACATTACTCCGTCCTAACCCAAACTCCACCGTTACAACAATCATATCACCAA
>JACLAD010016328.1_pt1 | contig 15018 bp, 8 predicted proteins | sample 8027901 | NCBI WGS metagenome assembly JACLAD01 (sample SAMN15725071, study PRJNA655200) | protist metagenome | isolation source: fluorescence activated cell sorting (FACS) single amplified genomes of... | place: Spain: Blaines Bay Microbial Observatory, Mediterranean Sea | collected 2016-07-05 | reverse complement strand
TGTGCGCAAGTGAGTTTTATGATATACTGTATGTTAGCTATTTAAAGGAATATAATCGTTTTGACCACCCACAGAAGCTTGTTTCTCAGTTGTTAAAAGAAATGATATCTCCAACCAGAAAACATGTTTCTAGTGGGAAAAATAAATTCGTTACCTTTCACCGCAAGACTGGTGTTTTTGAGTTAAGGCCTGGTAACATGTTATATGCATTTTGTATAAATGCTGGCGGCCATTTGGAACATTTATACTGGGGTCAGAATATTGTAGAAAATGCGTCACTGTCTTACCTGCAAAGTTCAAATGTAAAATTAGCCTTTCAAACTGAAGCTCCACCGATAGATGTCAAACACAAGCAAAAAGAATTTGTACAGCAACTTATTGAACGGGAAAAAAGAAAAGATATTAGGCCGCAACAAGTGTGGAAAAATTTTCGTGGCTCCAACGACGTATATCGTAAACGAACAGAAAATATTTCATGGAGAATGTGGACGAGAAATCGAACGAAAGGTATTAGTGAAGGAGGAAAACTAGTTGATGATATGGTAACTGCACTGCCTCGAGTAGACTTTAAAAAACAAAATGTAATGGCAAAAAGAGCTTTGTCAAAAGAATACGGAGCCACTGAAAGTGAAAAACGAAGGAGTGAAAATCCACTTATTAAAGACGGCACCGATTCCAAAAATATAGATATTACGGCAATAAATAATGGCAACATTAGTAAGCCCAATAACAGCACAAAACATGATAGTAGTGAAAATGGTACTGGAAGGAGTCCAGGTGGTAAACGCGGTGGCCGACAATCACCAACCTTAACATTTAGTAAAAACTTTAGCGTGTCAAATCTACAAGATTTGTGGGAAGGTGAAGACCCGGGACAAAACCAGCATATCAATTCATTTTTAATTTCTGAAGTATATCGTCGGAAAAAGTCCATTGTCGGGAAAGGTGCTATAAAACACGAATATTCTGATTTTGGCACGGGTGATTTTCGAAGTCCGAGTTTTCGTTTGTCATACACGTCTGATGGTTCTCATATTTCTCCAATACTGTATAAAAGTCATCGAATCATTCCAGGAAAAGTGGAAATGAAGGACAAATGTATGCCACATATTCGTTCATGGGCAAAGACGCCTGCTGAAGAGAAAAAATTTGCTACCACTCTTATTATTACAATGAGTGATAAACATACGGGATTTGAAATCGATTTAATTTACACGGTCATTCACAACCATGATGTCATTGTGCGTAGCACCGTTTTTAGAAATCCATTATCAGTAAACGGGAGGCAGGGAAACAATTATGGCAAAGGCAATAACCCAATAAGATATAGTGCACGTTTGCACCGTGTAATGAGTGCAACAGTTGATTTTGAAAATGAGCGCGGGGGGTATTATTGTACATATTTAAGCGGTTCGTGGGCCAGGGAGCGTATTGTAGAGGAAACTAAGTTGCAACCAGGAACTTTTTCGATTGGCTCTACGCGTGGCACAAGTTCACATGTTCACAACCCTTTTTTTGCTATATCAAGGGGTGGACCTTCCAATGAAAATAATGGAGATATATTTGGTTTTGCATTGGTGTACAGCGGAAATCATGTTATGGAAGCGGAACGGAATGAAGTTGGGCGAATACGTATAAATGCTGGTATCAACCCAATGTGCTTTTCATGGGCATTAAATCCTGGAGATGAGTTTCAAACTCCTGAATGTGTTATGGTATACTCATCGACTGGAATTGGTGGCATGAGCCGCACATTTCATACCTTATTCCTAGATCATTTATTGCCCAAGGAATGGTCACATATGCATCCTCCTATATTACTGAATTCATGGGAAGCAAAATACTTTGATGTGTCACATGATAACATTATTCAAATGGCTACGCAGGCAAGTAATTTAGGTATTGAAATGATTGTTTTAGACGATGGTTGGTTTGGTGAACGAAATGATGCAAACACATCATTGGGAGATTGGGAAGCTAATCGGAAAAAATTTCCATATGGTATACGTGGCTGTGCACAAGCAGTGAATAGCGTAGGATTAAAAATGGGCTTATGGTTCGAGCCTGAAATGATTTCAGTGAATTCAAAGCTGTATCAGCAACATCCAGATTGGTGTTTACATGTGCCTGGCCGACCAATGCAACGAGGTAGAAATCAATTGGTACTGAACATGGGAAGAACGGATGTTCGGGATTATCTTTACAAATGTATCTCAAAAATTATTGAAAAGGCCAACATTGCATACATTAAATGGGATATGAACCGTTATTTGACAGAAGTTTTTTCAGTGGAATTGGAAAATTCAAGGCAAGGCGAAACAAGTCATAGATTTATGTTGGGGACGTATGATTTATTGAACCGAATCGTAAACCAATTTCCACATGTGTTGCTTGAAACATGTTCCGGTGGTGGAGGTAGATTTGACCCTGGAATGTTGTATTTTTCACCCCAAATTTGGACTAGTGATAATACAGACGCTCTGAACCGCGTCGATATTCAGTATGGAACATCACTATTATATCCTGCCCGTGCCATGGGATCTCATTATTCAATGTCGCCAAATCATATAACAATGCGACAGTGTCGATCTCGGACTAGAGCGTTTGTCGCCATGTGTGGAACGTTTGGTTTTGAATTAAATTTAGGGACAATATCAGTAGAGGAGCGTGGGTATGTAAGTAAATTTATCGACATGTACAAAGAAGTAAGGGATGTTGTTGCGTTTGGTAATTTATATCGTTTGTGGGATCCTAAGGAAGATTTCTGTGCTGCGTGGATGTATGTTTCATATGATCGTCAAAACGCTGCCGTGTTTGTATTTAATACTGGTATGAGACATTGGTCTGATTTGATGCCAACATTGAGGTTGCAGGGTCTAGCGAAAAATACACTTTACGAAATTACGGAACCTATGCCTAATGAATTTACGCGAAAGGAAGACAATTTGCAGGTTGTTCGTGCAACTGAGCCCAGCTATCAGTTATCATCGAAGGTGGTTTACCTTCGTGGGTCAACCTTAATGTTAGCAGGTATTCCGGTCAAATTTTTTGCCGCGGATGATGCTGTTTGTTTCAAACTAACTGCAAAACAGTCGTCACACGAAGCTGATGCGGACAACGCCATGTCCCCATCGAATTCTTATTTAAACTTACAGCTTCTTGAACCACGTAGTGAAGAGAGCCAACAGAACCAAGCATTATTCTTCTAAAAACCCGCACATATATAAGAAAATATCACCAAGTACGTTTCATAAGTACAATATACTTGGTGGGGTATATATACTCGTATAAAATTACATTCTCTCACTCATGTAAATTTTTCATATTATATTTTTTCATAAAATAGAGAGATATTAATTTAATGAGTAAAGAAAATAATATACTGCACTAAAGTGGGCATTTGGAGGAGAATGCAAATTTTTTATCAACAGAGGATTGAAAACATCGATGTACCTCCATCGGCACTTCCTTTATTCGGCTGTACTGACACTTACGGTAACTTAAAATCGATTATCTATCTAGGAACTCAGCTATTTGCATTCTTTTGGAAGAGTAAGAATTTAAAATCATGAGTAAATACGAGCGTAATAAAAAAATAAAATTACAAGCACACGTACAAAATTTTAATTTTTATATTTTACGTATAAATTAATTTATTTATAAATTTTTTCAATATCACAATAAACCTGTAAACACTCGAAGATGCAAAATAAGTTTCATTATACCGTCGTATATCGCTCTTATATCTAGATTCAAGATCTAGTTTAAAGATAACACGTTTCGCCATTCACTCCACTTTTTCAATGCTACACCATTGCATTCTTTTTCCACAATATCTTGATTATACGATTGCATAAAATGTATATGTTGCCACGTCGGAGCTGCATTTGCACCACTTATCTTTGGCTTGTCATCAATTATAAAGTCACCACAGATAACAGTTTTATCCCTGGCAATAATCAATTTATCAACCCATGATTTTCCAAGATGCTTTACTACAAATTCGTATTTTTCATTCGAGCATTGCCCTGGGCATGTTGGATGAGGAGATGTAACAATTTTTACATCAATGTTTGGATCGGCGGCCATTTCTTTCAGAGCTTCAATTGCACCAGGGTATGGCTCGAGGGAAGCGTAAAAAGTAGGTTCTGCTACTACATCTAACACCGTAGCTTGTACATTTTCATCAAAATTTTTCTCGATTTCGTAAGAACTTCGATTTTGCACAATGTTCAGAATCTTTTCGTTTGATAATATGTCACGTTTTGAAAATCGTGCGATAAATTCCTTGTCCCAATCGACAACCGTATTGTCAAGATCAATAAGCAACCTCAATTTACCACCATAACGGCCATTTTTATCTTTAGACTTTTCGTGTTGTGACTTAAACATATCATAATATAGCGCATTCATTTTATCATAAGAAAATTGACGAAGTACGCGTTCTCTACCGGCAGATGCAAATTTTCGACGCAATCCATTGTTGTTGTATAATTTCGAGATCGCACCCTTCAACGCGGCGTCGTTTGCAGGCGGTATCAAAAAACCCTCAACATTATCACTGACCGCCTCTGGAATGGCATCAATGCGGCTACAAATTACTGGCCTTTCAAATGCCATTGCCTCACATATGACCAGTGGTAATACCTCATTCAATGATGGTACCACAACAACATCAGCTGCCATGTAAAAGCGGAGGACGTTCTTTTGAATATCCATAAGAGTAAAATCTGTTGATCCTTTAACTGTTTGTTCCTCATATCGCCCCCACGTGCACCCATATGTTTCAATGGTTTCTTTAATTTTGTCAATGTAAGCTATTTCATGATCCCGGATGTATCGCGCACCAACCATTAGGACTTTTAAGTTCGATAGCGACTCTTCTTTTATCAACGATGAACAAGCTTTTGCAGTATATATTTGGCCTTTTCTCCCACAAATCGTTCCAATGTGTAAAACTAAGAAGTCTGATTTGTTGTAACCCAACGCGCGCCGGGTCTTTTCTCTTGAATGTGATTTTTTGAATGCATCCAGGTTTTTTAATGGCTTCAAGATCAAGATAGGAAGGTAAGTGAGAAAGATATGCAATGATAAGGAAGCTTGTTAGTCAAACTAAATCTTGAAAAAGTTATCGAAATTATATCCCTGGCGTATGTACACGTTTTACATGTCTATACTTACTATGCCATTGTATACAGTAATCGCAGCATCGTCTTGATAAAGGCCTTTATACAACAACTTTTGCATTGTCGATGGAAATACAATTCTGCTACACACTCGAAATGCTTCTTTAATTTTTTTTGCGGTCAAATTTTTTCTTAGGAATACTTCTTGAGCATAATATTCCAATTTATCTTGTGGCCAACTTTCATGTATCACCCAAATAGATGGTATATTGATTTTATCCAATTTAACAATAACGTCGCATCTCATAATTGTATTTGCAAGCATGACAGAAACCTGTTTTTGTTTTATGTGGTCCTCTAAGGTATTTAAAAAGCAGTCATCATTAGGATTAATTATAATAACTTCAACATCTGTACAAAGGCTCTCAAAATCGCCTTTCATAGGACCGTCTTTTGGCGCAAATACAATATATTTATTGCTTCTGACTAAAGCGCGTAGAAGAAACAAACAGAAATTATTTGCACCATTTCGTTCCATCGAATGCAGAAATATAGCAAAGGTTTTTCGCAAACTTTGTACGCCCTGGGAACTACCGTTTGCAAGAGGCAAAGTTACTTTTGATATAGGCTGATCAAACAATTCTAAGCCATTTTCTGGTAAATATAAATCGTTATTATTCTTGTTGTTTTTTGATATTTTTTTTACTGCTTGTATGATATCGTTCACGCAACTAGCACTTAACTTATGTTGTTTTCTAAGCTCTTGAAATGTTAAGAACGATGCAGTTTTCAAGTCTGACTCTGTTGGTCTATCAAATGTTGTTATAGGTTTATTTAACTTGATAACATTTGATCCTGTATTATCGCTAGCGACCTTTGTCAAATTTTGCAAGTTACCAAAAGATCCTGCTTTACGCATGCCTTGTACCCTCCAGCTTGCATTTTCCAAACGACGAGCTTGTAAGTTTTCATCGGCACCATTCTTCATTGTCGTATATACTCTCCAATTTTGTCTCAATTCGTCGTCAGATATAACCTGCAATTCATACAAATCAGACATAAAATTTTCATCTTCCTCGTCCGGTCTTATAAACTCACCAAACTTACGTAGTTCTTGTTCATTAGTTAGGGAATTTTGCTCAAGTAGCTTTAAGTTAACGTGTGAAAAGTGCGAACGTCTCATGTTGCTGTTTGTATGAAGTGTAAAAAGAATTTAAATAAACGCCGTCTCGTTGAATGATATCTGTGGAGTTCTTCCGTTCATGTTGTCGGTTGTGTTGTTTTTATTATGTGTTGTCGCTTAAAATAATTTTTTATATATATTTTCAATTCATATATCGAACTGCGAAATTTAAAAATAACACTGTTTACTATTATATAAATATTGTTAGTTGCCAAAACTATGATGACGCGACAAATTATTAGAGGGTTAAATATTGTTAAATTCTAGAAGATACAGTATCGAGTATCGAGTATAATATCGATTATCGATATGGTAATAGGAAATAAATTACGCTATTTAATATAAAATACCATATTATTGTATTATGGTAGTCCAGAAATATAGTCTAATATAGTCCGTCGTCTTCTATAATAATAATAATAAAAAAAAGTAACGTAAAAAATAATAATACTAATACACAAAACATATACACCCATAAGACTTATCTCAATTTATTGTACATATATACGCACATTCCGATTGCTCACGTGATCCAAAATTAAAAATTACCATGTCGTATGGAGGAGATAGGATGATCAAATCCTTGCATGAGTTTCATCAACAACGTTGGTCAATAACAACTATACCACACATTGAAATGTTATTGCAACGTAATAATAAAGCTTTACATGAAGAGATGACTATATGGAATAGTTATCCAGTATATTATGCTATTATTTGTGGTGCAAAATTAAAAATAGTCGTCTGGCTAGTAGAAAAGACAGGAAAAGACTTTGTAAGAAAATTAGAATTTAATCATAAATGGAACTTGCTTCATCATGTTGTATATCGTAATCATCCACATTTAATACCATATCTCCTGGATTTGCTAGGAACAGACTTATTAAAAATTGAAACGGAAGATGACAATATGTTTACACCAATGGAATTTGCTAAAGATTTAAGTTTAAAAAAGAGAAAAAAACGATGTGTGGAGCTTTTAACAAATCCAGAAGAGACTATTAAAAAATATCAAGAACGCGTGGAGGATGAAATAGAATACATGATTTGGGATTTACATTCTAAACAAGGATGGGATGAAAGTGATATATCATATGTAAAAAAAATAATTCGACGGACGAATAAAAAATTAGAAAAAGAATTTATTGAAAAGAAAAAAAAGGAAGAAGAAGAAAATAAACGTCGTCGTCGTTTGAGTCGTAGTAGACGGCGAAACAGTAAAAGTCCATCACCATCACGCCGAAAATCATTACGTAGATCACAATCCTCTTTATCAAATTCTAATTCATCAAGAAAAAAATCATTACAAGGTAGAGCAAAATCCATGCAAAATGTCAAAGATTTAGAAGAAGAGGACGAAAAGAATAAAGAAAAGCCACCAAATATATTGCATCAACTAGGTGGAGATGATGATGAAATACCAATATATTATGCCATACGATTTGGTGGACCAAGTGTAGATTTTAAAATTTATACAGATTTATGCGAACAAACGGGTTTTGAATTTTGTAAAAGTCATAAAAGTAAAAATGGATATACATTAATGCATTGGGCAGTTTGTAATAAAACAGGACCAAAATTAGATTTCATTGAATGGCTTGGTAAAGACATAATGGGTGTAGAAATGGTGAAAAATATGAGAATCCCATATATTGATGGTCCATATATACGTTATCATGAAAACGATACATTGCTTCATGAAGCTGCTAAATATCAACGTATAGAAATTATACCATTTCTATTATCAATATTAGGGAAAGAGGCATTGAAAATAAAAAATAAAGATGGATTGACACCTGTAGAGATATCGAAAAAACGAGAAAGTAGAAATTTAGATATTGAGGATTTATTAGTATACCCAACGAAAACAATTACTACATATGAAGCAAAATTTAAAACTGCGGAGGTAAAAATTAAAGCAATTTCTGCATTTACAAATCCATTTAAAAAAAAGAAACGACCATCTATCGTATTAGTACCAAAGAAGAAAGAAGATGGTGATGATGGTGGTGGTGGTAGTGGTAAAGATGAAGAAGGGAAAACATCTTAAATTTAAAAAAAAAAATACTACACAGCAGTATATATAATATTAACTCTGTTAAAACAAAACACTGTATATTAATACTGATGCAACTATTCTAAATAATATAATGCTTATACACAGCTGGACAGCAAAAAAAAAAACTAATTTTTTAATAAAATATTAAAGCTTCCTTTTATATTCTAATAAGTACAACTGTACTATAAATATCAAAAAATCAGAAGAACAAAAAAGAAACCGAAAATGGACACATTTTAAATTGTACAATTTGAGTAAAAATATATATTTTTACAACAAATTTATTTTATACATGGCGTGGATCGTCATGCCATGTTTTCCTGATTATATATATTTGCATACATATGTATCTTTGTATTTTAATATAAAAAGAAATATTAGTTTATAATTTAAATAATTTGTATTTTTTATTTAATCAAAGAAAAAAAGAATGAACAAATATACTACTACTCGACGTGGTGTTGTTCAATACATTATTATTAGTAATACCATTATCATCCTTTGTATGATTATCATCAATTCATGTATTTACAATATTGATTCATTATATCATACAAATATGAAACACGATTTGAAAGGGAGAAACGAAGAGAAGCATGATGAAATGGAATGGGTTACTCAATATCGCAATGAATTGAGAAGAAAAGAGGAAGACGGTATCCCGGATACAGGTTATAATATGGTTGAAGATAGAAATACGCATAAATTTACTGGAATGCAATATAAAATTATTGGTCATGTGGAAGGTGTTGATCAAAGTAACAAACGAAAAATAAAACAAAATGATAAAATAAAACTCCTTTACAAAATGTATTTGTTACATAATCGAGAACATATACATTCATTATCACATCCAGATAAACCGTTGGAATTTGTTGTAAGTCATAAACGCATTGTGAATCTACAAAATTATGATACGGGACATTCGGTTTTCCATGAATTGAGACATAATAAACATATCGAAGAAGGATTTGAAGAGATTATTGAGCACCATATGCATTATGGCGAAATGGCAAGAATAATCATTCCACCTGAGAAAGGACATGGTGAAATGGGAAATTATTATAAAGGAATTCCACCAAATGCATTTTTAGAATTATATCTTGAAATATTACCATATGAAGACATCACTGTAGGAGGTACGAATGAAGAATTGTAAAAATATAAAAAAAATTAAGTGGGGGGTTAGGGATCGTACCATAAATACTTTTATATAAACTTTTTTTAAAAAATAAAAAATGCATTTCACACATTACACATATTGCATTATGATATTGCATTAGACATAATAATAAATATTGGTTAAAATCTACGTCGTAAGTGTTTATTATAATAATTTTACACTTCCCGCGTATTAAGTAATATGCTCATTACTCAATCACAAGAATATTACTCTATCCTACGAGTACTACGAAGCTCTAAAATGCACCCTCTGCAAAACTATATGCGCATAGACTATTACATTACATGACACAAGATACGAAGTAGATCTTATATATAAAAATAAAATACACACCCCGTAAAAATTAATTAACAAGTAAGGATAGTCTAAAAATCTAACACACTTAATAATAAATTTTTACTTCCTTATATGTGGTATATTATAAAAATATTATGCCTCAATACTCTATCTCAGCAGGAATAATAATTCAATCCTACAACACGAAATATTTTTCGTAGTAATATTAAAGCTCTAATGCACGTCTGCAAACTAATACTCTATTACAAGCATGTGTAGGTTTCTATCCTTCCATGTTCGTTCGTTGAACGGGCTTTAATAAATATAAACACTAGGTAGATATATAGCTATATATATATATATATACCACTCTCGGAAACAAATCGCGTGTACTGAATACTTTAATAATTTTAATTCCTGAATTTCCTTTCTAATTCTTTTATATTTTCCTCCAATTTTCTCATGTTTTGTTCATGTCGTTCAGTTAAATTTTCAAGCATCTGATTATATGATTGATTCATTGTTTCTAAATGTTTTCTTATATTTTGCGGCGTATCATTTAATGATTGGGTCACCACATCGCCAATTTCTGTATATTTCCTATTACCTATTTCTTCTAAATTTTCAGCTAATTCTCTTAATGGTGGTTTTTGAATTGGATTTGATTTACGTAATGTAGTAAATGTATTGTTTTCTACATCAATAATGTTTTCAAAATATTTAATAAATATATTTTTCTCCGCTGGTTGTTTACGTAATCTACGTAGTTCTTTTCTTGATACAGAGGAAAAATATAAACCTAATCGTTCTGCTGGATTAGTTACATGAATAGCAACAACAAATCCAACAATGATATCAATTGAATAATGACCACGCGTTGCTAATAATCTATATACTTGTAAACAATTTAATACATGAAATAAAATTCCTAATTTTTTATATCCATTGATATACATATGATTTGCAACAATTACAATATTTGCTACATGACCACTAAAAAAACTAACAAATGGTATTAAACCAGCTTCTCCATCAACTACGGTAACAGGAAATTTCAATTGTAACATTTCACCTATTGCACCAGAGTTAAATAGTTCTGGGACATCATAATTACTTTGTAAGAATTCTGGTGATGGTGGTAAATATGTAAACCAACCACAATATGCACGAAAGAATTGGCAAGATAATAAACGAAATGTCAATCCAAAATCACCAATCCACAACGCAATATATCCAACATATACTAATGCAAATACAACTAAAATAGAATTTCCAAATGCAGCAATATCATTAATAAAACGATGATTTAACAGATATTGATGTGCATTTCTTGTTGCAACAAAACCAGTATCTAAAATTGTATTTGGATCACCATCTGGTACACCACCAGTTGGATGTTCTTCTACATACATCGAAAAGTTCATGACTAAACCAGCTCCAAATAATACAAACAATGGCCTGACAAGATGCCATACGCGTTCCTTCTCTTCTTCAATATTTTGCATTGTTGCCGTTGATGTTTTCTTTTTCTTATCATTATTATTATTATTGATTTTTTTTCTAGATGATGAACGACGACGAGGTTTTTTTGCACCACGTGGCATGTTGTTGTTTATTTTTACTTCTTCTTGTTGTTGTTGTTGTTGTTATTAATACTTTGTGATTTTTTCTTAGACAATAGTAAAGGATTTGTTATATCAGAAGTTATATATCGAACTTATAGTATTACCACAACTATATTTCATTTGATTCGACATATATATAATTATAATTATTATTCAAAAGAGATGCACGCAAATACAAAAAAGCTCACTTTTTTCATCAACAATATATTCAATAATAAATAATAATGAAAAAATAATATATTGTGATGTATAGATCAAATGATATTGTATAAAGATGTGAAAAAAATGAGGCAACGGCGGAGTATCAATGTTGATTATTTAGATGACGAAGAAATTAAAAATGCAGAAGCAAAACTTTTAAATAAAACAGATGATCATGACAATAACAATAAGATATCTAATAATAATGATGTGAAAAAAATGAGGCAACGGCGGAGTATCAATGTTGATTATTTAAATGACGAAGAAATTAAAAATGCAGAAGCAAAACTTTTAAATAAAACAGATGATCATGACAATAACAATAAGATATCTAATAATAATGATACTAGTATTTTTGGAAAAAAGGGAACATTTTGTTATTGGATTGCGTTAACAATGTTTAATTTAGCAATAATATTATTTGCATTATTAGCTGCAATTTTATATAGAAAAGTAGTAAGAAGTTTCAAAAGGTAGTTTACACGAATAATTAATAGAATAATAAATAATATGTAAAGAAAAGGAAGAAATAAATGAAAATATAAATAGAAAATTTTAGACATTGGATACATCATCACTTTTGTAAACAAATATGTGAAAGAAAATATTCGTAATTATTAGGTATAGGTCAAATACTAGAACGTATTTTATAATACACACACACACAATAAAAAATTTTCACACACATAAAAATTGTTTTTTTACCTTTTTTATTTTTGGTATATTATATTTTATATATTTCCATTTAAAAAAAACTCTCTTCTAAAATGTAAATATATATACATATTCCTGTTCTCTTTTTCTGTTACACTTTGTAAAAACACATATTTTCCAAAGAACAATTTAAAAAACTACAAGGGATTGTTTATTTTTATTTTTTTTTCTATCGTGGGCCTTTAAAAACAAATGCTATGATATGTATATATACGTATCTATGTACTCCAATTTAAAAATTTCATACATGCATATATATATATGTATTGCATTTGTGCTTTACCTTGTTGATCAATTGTTCTTCTATCATATACGTATATATATATATATATATAGTATACATTACACATACAAATTTTCATCCACTTTTTTTCTTTGGGTTGGTTTGTTTTTTGTTACAAAAAAGGAAAATTTATTTAAACTTTACCAACTGCATCTTCGGAACCGCCAGTTGCATTACCTTCACTGTAACTATGTGCACCAACACCAGCAAGTTTACCATTAGTAACAATTTGGTATTCATCACGAATTGGGGTACCAGCCATATGATTTTCCAAAATTTCACGAACACCCGCTGCATAACGTGTTTGTGCAGATAAACTTGTACCAGAAATATGAGGTGTCATGCCATGGTATGGCATATCTCTCCATGGATGGTCACCTGGTGGTGGTTGTGGGAACCATACATCACCAGCATATCCACCAATACGATTTTCACGCAATGCTTTTGCAATTACATCTTTATCACATAATTTACCACGTGCCGTGTTCACAATGTATGCACCTTTTTTGAACAAATTAATGGTTTCTGAGTTCACCATATGTTCCGTTTCTGGGTGCAATGGGCAATTCAAGGTAACTACGTCCATTTCTTTTGCCATATCTTGCCAGTTTTCCCAGTAAGTCAAGTTAAGCTCGTCTTCCACATCTTTTGGTAAACGATGACGATCACAATAATGCAATTCGCAATCAAATGGTGCCATACGTCTCAATACGGCTAAACCGATACGTCCAGCAGCTACTGTACCAACTTTCATACCTTCAACATCGTATGAGCGTTTGACAGCATCGGCGATATTCCATCCGCCGTCACAGATAATCTTGTACGATGGAATGTAATTTCTTACCAATGATAAGATCATCATAACAACATGTTCAGCAACACTAATACTGTTACAAAATGTAACTTCGGATACATCCACATTATTTTTAATAGCAGCTTCCAAATCAACGTGGTCACTACCAATACCTGCGGTAATAGCCATTTTCAAGTTTGGCGCCATAGCTTGTCTCTCTGCCGTCATGTATGCCGGGTAAAATGGCTGCGAGATGACGTAATGTGCATCTGCTAATTCTTTTTCTAATTGACAGCCATCACCATCTTTATCAGCGGTAATAACTAACTCGTGGCCGTTTTCATCTGCCCATTGTTGTAAACCAAGTTTACCAGATACACAACCTAATAAGTCACCAGGAGTGAAATCAATTTTCGATGGGGATGGTGTTGTAGTACCATCAGCATACCCAGTGATTTCAGGAATGTCTTCACGGATGTAATTTGGTGGATGACCTTCCTCTGCATCTGGGTATAAAACGCATACAATTTTATCTGCAGCAGCAGGTGTTGTATGAAATTTACGTGATGTTGTTGCAACAACACGTTTTGTAAATGTTTGTGAAAGTTTGGATAACATGATGATTTTATATTTTTTTTTTATTAATATTTTTTTATCTTATATATATGTTATATTTATATACTAAATTTTTTCTTTGTGTACAATACTACGATTGGATTGTTATTTTTGAATATAATAAGAGTTGTATTTCTATATAATCAACTATAATAACTTGCTAAGATCTACCTGTGCATCTATATAAATACATTTATCTAAATCCCTTTTTCCCTTCTTTTGATGGAAAATTGTGTGGATTGTGAGTGCCTTTTAAGTATAAATATTTACTATGGTTATTTGATAGGAGGTAAATAGCAGGTAAAGAGTGCCATGGAGTGTTCGACTTGAACCTGTGTGGGATGGGAAAATAATATCTTTTTACTAAATTGCAATTCCAAATATCCAAACTAAAAAAACTGTAATACTATTTCCATGTAATATTATCGATAATCAAACCTGGAAAAGATCGAGATCTGCCAAAAGAAGAGTGTGCAATGTAATTGTGCATGTGCTGATTTTTTATCTCATAGATTTTTATGATATTCATGAATTTGTCAACTTGGGCCGATATATTTTTGAACTTTGAGTATAAATTTCTGTAGTCTTATATATTTGCCGTATTTAAATTTTTAGTAGTTTTTCATCCGGAAAAAAATATTTGCACACGTACCCATCCTAAAATAATCCTTGCTAAGGCTTGTAAATAAGCAGGCCCAGCCACAGTAGGATGAAAACCTCCTCAAAACAGTGGGGTTGAAATAAGTACAGATTTAGTATACTATATATATTTGATAGGTAGATCTTGGAAGATCATAAATCCATAAAATCCAAAAATGGCCAATGTTAATTTGGATGAAAATATCTAGAATATCCGATTTTTTGATATTATACAATATAAATCTATATTTATAGTATACTAAATCTGTACTTATTTCAACCCCACTGTTTTGAGGAGAGTTTCATCCGTCTTATTTACAA
>JACLAD010016216.1_pt1 | contig 15018 bp, 10 predicted proteins | sample 8027901 | NCBI WGS metagenome assembly JACLAD01 (sample SAMN15725071, study PRJNA655200) | protist metagenome | isolation source: fluorescence activated cell sorting (FACS) single amplified genomes of... | place: Spain: Blaines Bay Microbial Observatory, Mediterranean Sea | collected 2016-07-05 | reverse complement strand
TGTCATTGGTAGGCGTGGGACTGCCTGGAAAGTCAAATTGAATTTTTCCGTCCAACAGATGAATCGAACCATCCTGGACGTGAGCATCCAGAAAAGCGATTGGTGGGTTACCCAAGAAACCAGCTACAAAATCGTTGATTGGTTGTTGATACATTTCTGTGGGAGAAGCAACTTGTAGAATCTCACCTTCCTTCATGATTGCGATCCGGTCACTCATGCTCATCGCTTCCACCTGATCATGAGTCACCAGCACTGCGGAGATTCCAGTTTCTAACTGAATCCGCCGGATTTCAGATCGCATTTCTAGACGTAGCTTGGCGTCCAGGTTTGCCAAGGGTTCATCAAGTAGAAGAATGCTAGGTTTGCGCACCAATGCTCTTGCGAGGGCAACACGCTGTTGTTGACCGCCAGAAAGCTGCTCGGGTCGTCGCTCTAATAATTCTCCAATATGAACCAACTCAGCAATTTCAGCGACTTTCTCTCGGATTGTGTTTTTGTGCTCTTTGCGGACAGTCAATGGAAAAGCAATGTTTTCAAAAACACTCATATGAGGATAGAGCGCATAGGACTGGAACACGACACCCACATTTCGTTGCTGGGCTGGAACACGACTGACGTCTCGATCTCCAAAGAGGACACGTCCACCATCAACCCGATGAATTCCACAAATTGTGAAGAGAGTGGTGGATTTCCCGCATCCAGATGGGCCCAGAAGGGCGAGCATTTCACCTTCCCGAATCTTCAGGTTCATTTTTTCGATGACGGTCACATCACCAAAGCGTTTGGTGAAATCTTCAAGAATGATTTCCATCAGCCTTTGGTTCCTCCTCCGTAGATGTTCATCAATTTATCTTGGAAGAACAGATACATGATTACGACGGGAGTCGCATAGAAGAGCCCCACTGATTTGAAGAGATTGAATTCAAAATTTCGATCATCTGCGATTAGGGAAGCCAAGTAGCCAGAAAGTACCTGAACATTATTCGCTGGCGCCAAAACGGTTGGTAGGATGTACTCCCCCCAGCCAGAGAGAAAAGAGAACACACCCAAGGCGATAATCCCCGGACGGACTTGTGGGAGAACCAGACGATACCAAACCGTGAAACGACTAGCACCATCCTGCAATCCTGCCATCTCAATCTCCCAGGGCACGGAGTCATAGAATCCTTTCATAATCCAAATACCGAGTGGGAGCTGGAGCGATGTCATCACGATAATCACTCCGATCAGGGTATTGTAGAGCCCGATCAACTGCAGAATCAGAAAGATCGCGATGATCAAAGTGATCGAAGGAAAAGCGTGTAAGATCAAAACTCCTGCAAGAAATTCGCGACGAAACGGAATATTCAGGCGAGATAGTGCGTACCCTGCCGTTGAAGAAACAGAGAGCACCAGTAACATCACAGAGCTGGCAAAAACGAGAGTATTCAGGGTCACCTGCCAGATATTTGCTTTCCCCTCAATGTCCTCGTAAAGGAAGCGCCAGTGTTCCAAGGTAAAGCTACTTGGCAGGATTCCTCCAGGTTCTGTATTGGTGATGGTATCCAGCACCAGATAGGAATACATCAACACGATCGGCACAGTTGCCAACACCAAAGCAGTAAGAATTGGCCAATTCTTGAAGTTTTGAGACACCAGAACCCTTATTGCTCAATTCGTGGTTGACGCACTAACTCCTGAAAGCGGAAGAATCGCAAAAAAATGAAAGACATGATCACACCAATGACAACTAGCACCAGAGCCAGGGCTGCTCCATAACCATATTGTAAATTGCCCCAATAATTGTCCAAGGCGTTATGGTAAGCCGCTAGAGCCCAGACTTCTGTTGTAGAGCCAGGCCCTCCATCTGTAGAGAGCAGAATTTGTTCAAAGGATGTCAATAAGGAAAGACACTGATAGACCGTCACAAAGAGGATCGGCCACTTTAACTGTGGCAAGATGATGAAGCGAATCTGTTGCCAGCGATTGGCCCCGTCAACCTCACTCGCATAAAGCAATGGCTTGGGAATCGCGGTGATGGCACTAGAGAACAGAATCATCCCCATCGAAGCGCCAATGAATCCGTTGATCAGCACAACGAAGACCCATGCATTGAGAGTGGTATCCAACATCCAGTTGCGCTGTGCGACACCCAGAGGATTCAGGATGGCGTTCAAAAAACCTGTGTCCCAGGTCAACCACTTCCAGAGCACAACATAGAGCACAGAGGGTGAAATCCGTGGTAATAGCCAGAGAGCTCTAAAAATTCCTGCTTGCCCCTTTGGTAGATAGAAGGTGGCGATAGCCAGAAACAGCGCAAAGCCCACGTTGAATAGCAGCAAAGTGAAGGTGACGTAGATGATCGTATTGAAGAGGATTTGCTTGGTCTCTGGGAGGATTGTCATCTTATAGAAGTTATCTGTTGTCCATACCCATCCCGTGTAGGCGGCCTGGCTGAGCTTATTGATTTGATCAGGAGTCAGTTTGGTTTGCAGCTCGGTCAGTGCGGCTTTTAAATCTTTTTCTGTCTCAAATCGCTCATTGATCAGCGATTTTCGGAAGTGTGGTGAAGTTGATTTCAGTTCACGTGTACTACGTGGTCGGTTCTGTAGTTTTTTCAGGAAACGTTCGAATTCTCTACGGCTTGTGAAGTTTTGCCCAAGATGCTCTTCCTCAAGTTCTGCCAGCAAGGAAGGCTCTGCACCAGCCTCACGGGCAATCTGCAAGGTGGCTTTAGCAATTTGGTAGCTCTCAGAACCAATGCTATCAAGCGTTGCTTTTTCGAAACCTTGGTCAGAGAGGTCTCTCAGGAGTGAGGGGGTAATTTGATAGGCACCACCAGTAATGCCGGTGGCTGTACTCATGTTGGTGAAGGAGAAGATGCCTGTGAGTAACACTGGCGTCAAGAAAAAGACGGCGACCAATACCAGTGCAGGGGCAATAAAAACATAGCCAAGTTTTGCAGATAAACTCATTGGCCAATCAAGCGAATCAGAATTTGAAGGAAGGACATCTCCCCAGAATGATCCGGGGAGATGAAAGAGAGAGAATTAACGGATGATGATGTCTCCTCCGAGTTGTGCTTTCAGCTCAGACTCCACGTCAGCAATAGCTTGTGCAGGAGATTTCTGACCAGTCCAACTGGCTTCAAGTCCCTTCCACATTGCATCAAAATAAGGTGAGAAACCTGTGTGGTTGGGTTGAGCACTGGCATAGGGCAACAAGCGAACAGTCGCTTCACTAGCCCAGCGGTCATTAGCATAAAGAGGCACGGACTGCTGTGACTTTGCAATCCCAAGGTGTGCAGATTTGATTGCATGGAGCGTATTGATTCGAGGCTCAGAGGCAATCGCAATCAACTGTGCAGCGACTGCTGCGTCATCATCACTTCCTCGGTTTGTCACGAGATAAACCAAGGGGTGAGTAATGGTGTTTGCACTACCGTTGCTGTCCCCGGCTGGAATCAAGCTGAACATCACACTGCCAAAGAAGTCTTGAAGCCCCTCTTTGCCGGTATATCGCGCATAGTGCCAGGTGCCTCCATGCCACAAACCAGCTTTACCGGAAGCGACCTCGGAGTACCATTGATCCCAGGGGGTTCCGATATGGTTTTTACGGGTAACTCCCATTTCGACAGCTTTTGCAAAAAATTCATAAACTTTTTGCATTGCGGCCTTATTGAAGACCAATTTTCCAGTGGAGCTATCCAGCATCTCTCCACCATAGGAGAGATAGAACTGCCAGTAGTCACCGCCTTTCGAAACACGGGGATACCAACCATATCCTGCTTCGACAAGACCTGCATCCTGCATTTTCTTGGCATCATTCAACACATCATCTAAGGTGTATTGACCACTCTGCACTTTTTCTGGCATAGCACGAATATCCGCATCGCTGTAGCCAATGGCCTTGAGGTGCGGAATCCAAGCAAAGAATGGACGTGATTCTGCATCTTGAGGGACTCCATAAATAATTCCCTCAAACGATGAAATCTCAATTAGGTTCTCGAATAGATCGTTAAGAGGCCAGCTGTCAAAATCAACATAATCTTCGATTGGCCGAATCAAACCAGACTGAGACCATGGTGCGATGTCTTCGTGCCCAGTTACTACGATGTGTGGGGCGTTATTAGCTTCAGCTGCCAATGTTACGGCCTGCTTAAATCCACCCCACCCATCAAAGTCGTACTTTGTTTCAACAGTGATGTTAAGGTCTTCACCACGAATAGCAGCCTCTCTTTCGAGGATATCTGCTGCCATGGTAATAGCGTCAACACGATAAGCGTCAGCGACGTTCGATCCTCCTGCCCATACCTGTATGGTCAAGTCCTTGGCGATTGCTTGACCAAAGGGCAAAGTGGCTGCTGTTGCCAGCATCAGAAATCCAGTCAATGCGCCTTTCCAACTCACTTTTAACATAACAAACCTCCAAGCTGATTAAGGGATTCTGCCAACATGGCAATGCCCCAACATAAACTGGCAAGATCACATGCCTTGTTTTCAAGATTCTTGATCATTCATTCATTTGAAGTAAATGAACTCAGGAAACTATTTTCCAAAGTAGAATTCTTGAATACTCAAACATAATCAAAAATTGTTTTGAGGATGTTAGCATGATGAAAACAATGCCATTGTAATCAAGGAAGGAGTGGAAACTTCAAGCTCTCTTGGGAGTTTCAGTAAACACAGGCAAGATTCTTAATGCACTCAAACAAAAAAGAAAAGTTCCAAGTTCACATTTATTTTTGATTGAATTTATTCTTTTGATGAGAAGAAATATTTCAAATTCAAGACAATCAAGTGATCAAAATTTAAATACAAAAAATATCATTTTATGAACATCAGTTGAAAATCTTTTGGACTAACCAAATCAGATAGGCAAAATGGATTTTAATCAAGAATGGATGACGCGCTTTGGGTGGCCTAATGCTGAAACGCTACATTTACCCCTAGCAATTGCTCACCGTGGGGCGAGTGATTATCGCATGGAAAACACGTTGGCGGCGTTCCAACTGGCTGCGGAGTTGGGCGCTGAAATGTGGGAGCTGGATGTGCGACTATCCAAAGATGGGGTGGTAGTAGTTTGTCATGATGAAAGCCTGGAGCGAGTAGCAGGTAATCCACTGCGAATCCCAGATGCGACTTGGGCAGAAATCAGTAAAGTCGAACTGCTGGGAAACCAGAGAGTACCTCGACTAGAGGAGGTGATTGAACTAGCACAACGAACCCACTCTGGACTGTACATTGAGCTGAAGGCAGCAGAAGCCGCAGAGCACACTTGGCGCATTCTGCTAGAACAGAACTTCCAATATGCTGTCATCGGATCCTTTCATGCCGACTGGATTGCTCAACTGCGTCAGGCCAAGTGTTCGTATCCGCTCTCTGTACTCATACCAGTTGGTGTGGATCCCTTCGAATACAGCACTGTTGCTTCGCCAGATATCATTCATCTTTGTTGGAAACGGGCCTCTTCCACTCCTCATGAGTTGGTGACGGAGGAGCTGGTGAGCCGCTGTCAGCAACAAGGCATGGCGTTGGTGACCTGGGATGAAGAACGAGTGGAGGTCCTCCGAGGACTCGATGGTTTGCCCATCTTGGGGATTTGCTCAGACTGTCCCGAAATTCTCAAACCTTGGCCTCGTGGTTCACAGGGTATCCCCAAGATGGTTTGCCATCGTGGAGCCAACTTTCTGGCACCTGAAAACACCCTGCCTGCTGCCAGTATCTGCATTTCACAAGGCTTTGATCTAGTCGAGATCGATGTGCGGACCACGGCGGATGGTGAGATCTTCCTGATGCATGATGCCACTGTGGATCGAACAACAAATAGCAAGGGCCTAGTCCGAGAATTGGCGCTGGAGCAGGTCCGTCAGTTGGATGCAGGGTCATCTTATTCAGAGATTTATGCTGGAACGCGGGTCCCCACCCTTGATGAATTTCTAGCGCATTGTCGTGGTCGGTGTGGGGCCTACGTTGAGATCAAGGACGCTGATCCAGATCGGGTGCTGGAGCAGGTAGTTGCTCAAGCAATGCTGGATGATGTGTTTTTCTGGTGCCGCAAAACAGAAGTCCTTCAAAGAATTCGAAACCTTGAGCCAAAAGCCCAATTGATGGCCACCCGCTGGATGTATCCGAGCTTGGAAGCAGCAATTGCTGAATACCAGGCTGACATCGTCGAGTACGAATTGGGGCGAGATGACTTGACCGAGATTGCAAGATGCCAAGCCTTGGGAGTGAGAGCGATGGCTTTCAGCCTTACCCACGATTTGTCGAAACTTCAGCAGATTGAAGCCTTGAATGCGGATCTCGTCAACTTGGATCGACCCGATCTTTTCAAATTATTGAAGGTTTATCCGAACCGTCTGCAGAGGTAAAAAAAGTTTGATTCAAGGTGATGAAGGATTGAACCTGCTGAAATGAAGAAATCAGCAGGGCTTATTCGTCAGGAGATTCGACTTTTTCGTCGAAGAAGGGATGGTAAGCGCACCCACTGTACTCAATATGTCCGTCCGGCATGGTCGTGTTGCAAAGACGGGCGCCTCCGAACAGCGTCTTGATGGTTCTTGCATAGATCAGACTGGCCCCATCCATATTGGCACGTTGCAGATTTACGTAGCTGAGGTTGGCCCCTTCTAGATTAGCTCCCTCCAGATCGGCCCCTTCTAGATTGGCCCCTTCTAGATTGGCTCCCGTCAGATCCGCCCCTTGGAGTGAAGTCCCCTGCATGTTGGCATACGAAAGGTTGGCATATCCAAGATGAGCCTCTCGTAGATTTGCTTTCTGCAACATCGCCAACTCCAGCTTGGCATCGCTGAGCAAAGCTCGTTGTAGGTTGGCTTCCTTCAACACTGCGATGAACAAGTTGGCTCCCTCCAGGTCAGATCCCTCTAAGTTGGCCCCGACGAGTACCGCCTCCGACAAGTTCCCCTCTGGACAAGAGTTGGTTTCCTTCAGGCGTTGCAGGTCATCTTGATTGAACATGGTTTCTCATGTTGAACAGGGTCCAAACATTCATTTATCCTGTTAGGATTCTACATGCATAATTCCAAATATCATATTAAAAACCAATAACTTGTACGGGTGTATTTCGGTCGGTTGTTGAGTTATCGCCCAATTGTCCTGCTGCATTTTTACCCCAACACCAAACTGTATTGTCAGATCGTATCGCACAAGCATGAGTAAATCCTGTGGCTACTTTACTCACACTGGTTAAGTTGGAGACTGCAACTGGCGTGTTGCTGCTGCCTCCAGTGGTGCCATTACCTAGTTGACCATTACCATTTCCTCCCCAGCAAGTAACGGAATTATCATTCAATAGAGCACAGGCCACCAAATCACTGACATCAACATCTGTCGCAGTAGTGATTCCACTGACAGTGACAGGAGAACTTGAATCAGAATCTGCTCCATTACCTAGCTTACCACCATCCCCTCTACCCCAGCATTTGATGGTACCGTCACTGATTAAGGCACAGACATGATTTGCACCCGCAGCAACCTTAGTGACGTTACTTAATCCAGACACGGTTGTTGGGGAATTTCGTTGGGTGGTTGTGCCATCACCGATCTGGCCATTTGTATTTTTACCCCAGCATTTGACAGTACCATCATTGATCAATGCACAACTGAAGTAAGTGCCTCCTGTAAGTTGAGTCACATTGTCTACCCCTGCGTAAGCAACACGATTTGTTGCCCAACTGGTACCACCTTCGCCAAGTTGCCCATAGGAACCATAACCCCAACACGCAGGAGTCGTATTATCTAGCAAAGCACATCCATGTTTTGCTCCAACACCCAAACTATACGCTGCATATGTATTGGATCCATCCAAGAGTTGTCCGGCTGTTGAACCCAATGAGCCAGATTCATTCCAACCCCAACAGTAGGCTGAATTATTGTCAAAAAGAGCACAGGATAAGTTCTGTGAGATAGCAAGAGATTGGACACTCTGGAGTCCATTGAGGACAGGAACACCAGTGGTATTATCGTTTGAAGTGCCATCAATCGTTATCGGGCCTGTGCAGGAAGCACCAGCAGAATCACAATTGTCATCACCCCAGCAATATAAAGTTTTGTTCACATCATTATCCACATAACAGGAATGGGTATCTCCCAACGCAATCTCATTGACCTCCTCCACTAGTAAAGAATCTGTGGCAGTTGAAGTGAATGTTTTATCCGCCAAAGAGGCATAAGAAGCATCAACGCTACTTGTGACAGAAAAGGTGATAATTGAATTTTGGTTGTTATCAACCAAGGCATCTTGTACTGCAGTTAATGTAACTGTTTGGGCTGTGCTAAAATTTCCAGAAGAGAAGGTCATTGAGTTTGGAGTGACTGTAATTTCACCTATATCAGAAGACGTAATTGAGATTGTAACATCAGCTACTGGCTCTGAAGACAATGTAATGTCTAAAGTATCCGTTTTGGATTCCATCGGTGCAGTACTACCATTAGTTTCTGCAACAGTAATGCCCAAAGTATCATCATCAGTAGTTGTGACAGAGATGGTCTTATCAGCTAGTGCCTCATAACTTTCATCAGCACTCTGTGCATCATTGAAAGTCAGTGTAATTGTAGAAGTAATATTTCCATCGTCTAAATTGTCATTGATCCCTGTGACCGTCACCGTTTGAGCAGTGGTGTAATTATCTGAAGAAAAAGTCAGTGAACTTGGAGAGACAGTCACTTCTCCTGTATCACTTGAACTGATATCAACGATCACATTACCGTCGGGTACTCGTGTTGCCAAAACAACAGTAAAGGTGTCTGTTGATCCAGATTCGCTAACCGACGTGCTGCTACTGGTTTCTGTAATTGTCCAAGAACCAATTGGTTTTTTTGTAGTGACTTCATTATCACAGGACATTGGCGAAGCTCCCATTTCACATGGGCTAGGAGGACTACAAGCTGCTATAAATAGTAGTATAGCCGAGATAAAAAGCTTTGATTTGCTCATCATTAAGATATGTAAAAGAGTTGAAAATATTCGTTAATTTGTAACCAGTTTCAATCTCATTTTTTCTTGTTGTTAAAACGGACTTCCCGTGTTTTGCATCGTGCTGTATGGGGTCGAGGTATTGCCCAGTCCTAACTGCCCATCAGCATTTACTCCCCAGCAGTACACCTGGTTGTTCTCCTCGTTGTATGCACATGCTGAAGACTGTCCAATCGCTACATCATCAAAAGTATAAGTTGAACCCCAGCCATTCGTTTCTGTTACTGTAACTGGGGTTGAAGAAGCAGCTGTTGACCCATCACCTAGATAGTAATTACCCCAACATTTCAGATCCAAGCGTTTATTTACAGCAGCACAAGCTGTCCCGTCTCCGACATAGATATCCAAGGCATCAGTGATATTTTGAACTTGGACGGGGTAATCTCTGCTTGTGGTTGTTCCATCACCAAGCTGTCCATTGCTATTTGCTCCCCAGCACCATACTGTTCCATTATCTGTCAAGGTGCAGGTTGTCTGAGAGTAGGCTTCAATCTGAATGAATTTGCTGATGCCACCGGATACAGCAACAGGCAACGAAGAGCCAGCACCACCAGTGACCCCACCAGTATTGGGAGCATTGTCTCCAAGCTGGTTACTATTATCCCTGCCCCAACACCAGGCAGTACCATTATCAACTACAGCACAGAGATGATCTTGTCCTGCTGCTAGATCAACAACATTTGTGATGCTTGGTGTTTTAAGACCCGCAGTAAATCCTTCTGTTCCATCTCCATATGCCCCATACTGGCCATATCCCCAGCAACTGACAGTTCGATCTGAATTCAAGGCACATCCACCCTCTCGATGAATCACCAAATCATAGAAGGCTCCAGCAGAATGAGAGAGCCTCCAAATGCTTGAACTATTCATTATCCCGAAACCGTTGTCGTAGTTGATTCTTCCCCAACAAGTCACGTTGTCTCTGGTTGAGTTCATCACACAATTAGTATTTCGCTTGGTTTGCACTTGAAATGGACTTGTAGGAATCACTGAAGGCATCGCAATCGGTGTTGAAGTTGAGTTGTCCCCCAAATGTGTTGTGTTATCTGGAGCAGTGTCTGAGATTCTTGGATAGATTGGACCTGACCCGACTGTGACTGCCGCAGAATTGGACAGGTTGGTATCGCATTTCCCATAGTTATCTCCAGCACAAGTATCATCACCCCATGCGTAAACAGTCCCTGTCGTATTATCGACAGCTATATAATACTTGAGACCCGCAGAAATAAGGCTGTCTTGTTGCCGACCCGTTCTGGAGTCATTGATGGTAGCTGTAATAGATTGGCTTCCCAAAGCCGCATAAGAGGCATCAACAGAACTTGAAATCGATACCGTCACACCTGACCAACGAACACCATCAATAATATTATCTTCTACAGCAGTGATGGTGACCTCTTGAGGGGTTGACCAATCACTAGCTGTAAAGGTTAAGGAACTTGGTGATATGGTAGCTTCTCCAGTGTCTGTAGGGGTAATGCTCAGGACAACATTTGCCAACGGTTCACTGGTTAAAACAATAGAAAGATTGTCAGTGCCTCCTGATTCAGTAACAGAAGTAGAACTGTTAGTCTCTTTGCTGGTGAATCCCAGTGATTCACCAGCATCCATATTGGTGACGGTGACAGTTTGATTATCTAATGCAGTATAGGTGGCGTCGGAGGAGTTATCAACGGAGATCGTGATAAATACTGTTTGAGAACCGTCTGCAAAATCATCATCTACTCCGGTGATGGTGACGGTTTGAACTGCTGACCAGTTACTCGATGTAAATGTGAGCGTACTTGCAGAGATAGTAGCTTCGCCAGTGTCATTATCAGAAAGATTAATCACGACATTGCTCTCAGGTTCCGAGTCCAACTTGATCGTAAAACTGTCTGTAGTGAGAGTTTCGCTGACGCTTGCTGTGGTTTTGGAGAGGCTAACGCCAGGAGCAGGAGGTGGGGGTGGATAAATGGTGCTTTCAGCAGCGATAGTTTCAAGATCATCAGGTACAAAGCAACCAACTGGCAGCCAACAAAGACTGATGAGGAGCAGGATTGGTCCTCGCTTCTTGAATATTTCAGCAACTTTTTTGCTTATTCCTACATTCGCCAAAGTTCTCTTCAAACTTTGGATTTGGTCTTCTAGCCCGGAGAACAGGTACTTAGAATGATGCTGATCTAACTGGTTGAGTGGCGGAGATTCGTTGTAAGAAAAGTATATTTTGTCTAAATAATGTAACATATTTCTTATTTCCTATCATAATCTGATAAAAATTCGCAATGAATTCTCATTCTTCCGTTGAGACTTTGGACTTTCTGGTTCAATTGAAACGAATTAATCCCAAATTCATACCGAAAAGTTTGATCAGTAGAAATTGACGTTGGTTGAGCGGAAGAGAATCAAAAAAAGCAGGAAGAATTTAGCTGAATTGCTGACAGGAAGATAATGAAGCGCTAAGAACGCCAAGTTGAAATTGGTTATTCAAAAGTCAAAAAAAACTCGCCCTCGGGTCGATGGGACTGATGGGAACTCTCTCCCAATTCCAAACAAGCATGAACGTTGTACTTGCGGCTGGTTCCAAGCGTGTCTGGCCCAGATTTTCATAGTTGAAGGTTTGGCTCTCCAATCAATACCTAGCGAATCGTAAAATGTTCGGGCTGCTTAACCTTCCAGATCCTCAAGGCGAATGAATTCAACAGGAAGTTTTATCGATGAAGAGACTGGGTTCCAGTTCCAGATCAGCAGTAACATGTTGCTATGTTCGAGCTGGAGTTCAGTCTTTCCTAAACCGTCATAGGCAAATGACCGAGTTTCCAGAAAATAATTTTGAGAAAAACCGATCCAGAATCGTTTGGAGATCTCAAGGAGAATGTTTGTCCCGTAGGCTCCGATGTCTGTGAACCCTGTTTTTTTCGGGAAAGCTCTTTGGGTTCCGTCTTTCGCCGTGTGAGCCAAGCGGAAGCTGCCCTGCCCAAGGCCATAGGCTGCATAGGGCTGAATATGCAGAAAATCACCGATCAACCAGTCATAACCAAACGAATAAAGAATGCTGAGACTGCGATACTCCAGATCGTAGGTTTGGCTATTGCTCTGCCCTCCGATGATTGAAAATTCCTGATTGATCAGGTGTAGCCCACTGAATAGGTTTGTTTTGGCATTGCGCTCCTGCCAAAACGTCAGTTCCTGTTGAGAACCATCCAGACCAACTGCAAGATCGTGATCTTGAATTGAAAAACTAGCCCGGGTTTCTCCAAACCCCAGCCAACTCAACTCTCTCTCGTGCGAAATGATGCCTTGTGCCTCACGTTGAGCTGAAAGCAGGAAGATCACAGCTACAAAAAAAGTTAATGGGGTGCGGAAAAGCCAGACGAGATGCATTCAGTTGACTAATGAAACGAGTTAACCCTTCAGTAAAATTGATTTATCGCAGTCTCGTGCAGCAACCAAGCCGGTAAAAACCCTGCTCAGGTCATCAAAATGACACAAAGACATCAGCCTGGGGGAGATGCCGGATCATCAAACTCTATGATGGGTCTTGCTGGTGTTCAGATTATGTTGAATTTGGAAGGCTAGTGCTGATCCGCTTCTTCTGGAAAGAAACAAGCAGCAGCAGGAAGCTTTTCAGGGAGGAGCGGGCGTTCTTGACGGCAGCGATCTTGCGCTTTCCAACATCTAGGGGCAAAGACACAGCCGGGCACATCGAGTGGGGAGGGAAGCTCTCCTTCGAGCTTGATCCGTTGTTTCTTGGCTTTTGGATCAGCAATCGGCGTCGCCGAGAGCAGAGCCTTGTTGTAAGGGTGTTGAGGACGTTGGAAGATGTCGTCCTTGGTACCGTGTTCCACAGGTCGTCCTAGATACATGACGATCACCTCATCGGCCATGTGACGCACCACAGATAGATCGTGACTAATGAACAGATAGGCCAGACCAAGTTGATCCTGGAGGTCGGTCAACAGGTTCAAAATCTGGCTCTGAATGGAGAGATCCAAGGCAGAGACGGGCTCATCGAGAACCAGCACCTTGGGATTGAGCATCAGCGCTCGGGCCACTGCAATCCGCTGGCGTTGACCCCCTGAAAACATGTGTGGGTAGCGCTCGAAGTGTTCTGGTCGCAGACCCACCTGCTGCATCAACTCTCGTGCTTGCTGAGTCCGTTCGGATGCAGTCAACTCTGGACGGTTGATCTTCAGCGGTTCTTCTAAAATCGAACCGATCCGTTGTCGCGGATTCAAGGAACCGTAGGGATCTTGAAAGACAATCTGCACATTCTCTCGCAAACGTCCCCAGCTTTCTAGAGTGGCTGGCTCCCCGTTGATTTGCAATGCTCCTGCTGTGGGTTCCTCAATCATCGTCACCAACCGTGCCAAGGTGGATTTTCCACAACCCGATTCTCCCACCACCGCGAGAGTCTTACCAGCTTGCAGACGGAAGTTGGCCTCCGTCAATGGTTGAGTGATCCTGGGTGGACTGAACAGGTGGCTCTTAACTTCATAATGCCGAGAGAGTCCCTGCGCCACTACGACGGTATCCGTGTTCATTTGACAACCCCCTCCATCGCTAGAGGAAAGTGACAGCGGGCAAAAGCAGCTTCGACCCCTAGCGGAGTAGGCTTTGTTTCCTGGCATCTCTGATTGGCGAACTGACATCGCGGTGCGAAGAGACAACCTGACGGTCGATCAAATTGAACCGGTACGACTGCTAGAATTGTCAGTAGGTGCCTGCCGGTCGCACGCTCTGGAAGTGCTGCCAACAAGGCAGCTATGTAGGGGTGTCGCGGAGTTTCAAACAAGAATGAGACTGTTTGCTCTTCCACTTTCTGCCCTGCGTACTGTACCTGCACCCAAAGGGATCGTTGCGTAGGACACAGTTGATGGCAGAGAAAGTCACCCTCAAGTCGGAGTTGATCCGACCTTTCCGAGCGAACCAGCAGGAAACGGATGCTGTGATTGCGTTTCTGGTAGGGTTGACGGATCAAGGATTTCTCACTGACCCAGCGTTTGCCAATCCTTGGCCTCAGCATTATCCAGTTCAGGGTATTCCCGCAAGAGATGGATAGGAATGAAAACTGGCCACTTCCCCTTTTGCAGTGAAGGTAGCCGAGCTGCTAGACGTGAGAGATCTTCGATTGTGCAATGCTGAAGCTTTCACTGGCAGATTTTTCAGAGCTGGGCTAGGAAGCTAGACATTGAAAATTCACCTGGGATAAGTTCGGTTGTCCTTTGTTCTCACTTGGCTTACAGGATCAGAAGACAGGTCTCTTCATCAGAAAGTCTCAACCATGATCAATCTTGCAAACACCGATTTACAAATCTCACCGCTCTGTCTTGGCGGCAACGTCTTTGGCTGGACCGCTGATGTCAACAATTCAGAGGCAGTGCTCAGTCACTTCGTCGAAAATGGGGGAAACTTCATTGATACCGCTGATATGTACTCACAATGGGGAGACGGACACGTGGGGGGTGAATCAGAGAGGATCATTGGCAACTGGCTCAAGCCAAGAGGTGACCGCAGTTCCTTGGTGATTGCGACCAAGGTTGCCAAAATGGACAAACGCCGAGGATTGTCTACGCAGAACATTCGTGCCGCTTGTGAGGAGTCGCTGCAGAGACTGCAAACGGATTACATCGACTTGTACTATGCTCACGAGGATGACCTGAAGACCCCGATTGAAGAGACCCTGGGAGCCTTTGATACGTTGATTCAGGAGGGCAAGGTGCGCTACATCGCCGCTTCAAACTTTACAGCTCCTCGCTTACAGGAATCAATCGAAATTGCCAAAAAAGCAGGTCTGGTTGCCTATGTAGCTGCCCAGGACCACTACAACCTGCTGGAGCGAGACTATGAAACCTCCCTTCGGCCTACACTGGCACAAAATTCACTCAGTCAATTGCCCTACTTTGGCTTGGCTCGTGGCTTTTTGACAGGCAAGTATCGACCTGGGAAAAGCGTCAGTTCTGTACGCTCTGGAGGAGTGGCTGGCTATCAGAATGCTCGTGGCTGGAATCTATTGGCTCAACTGGATGAACTAGCCCAACAACAACAAACAACAGTGTCAGCTGT
>JACLAD010004063.1_pt1 | contig 15021 bp, 16 predicted proteins | sample 8027901 | NCBI WGS metagenome assembly JACLAD01 (sample SAMN15725071, study PRJNA655200) | protist metagenome | isolation source: fluorescence activated cell sorting (FACS) single amplified genomes of... | place: Spain: Blaines Bay Microbial Observatory, Mediterranean Sea | collected 2016-07-05 | reverse complement strand
TCGGAATCAACACGAAATGACGCGCGGCGGCGAAGTCGCCGGCTTCGAAGACGATGCGGGTTGGCGTCTGGTCGCGTGCGCGCGGTGACGGCGAGAGTTCCAGCGTAACGGCTTCTCGCGGGTCGAGCGCCTCGATGCGGTCGATTGCATCCTGTCCGAAATAGAAGACGTAGACCGGCTCGTTTCGGGCGGCCCATTCGTTTGACTGGCGGCCTGCCCAGATCGGCGTTGCGACGGCGCGCGGCGGCGGCGTGAGGCCGGACCGGTCGCCCATCAAACCGCCGATCCACGGTTCGGAGAGTTTCGCGGGGTCGCGGATGCGCAGCTGTGCGCTGGAGGGCGCGGGCCCGGTTGCCGGGACGGAGGCGGCGAGCTGCAGCACCCTTTCGTCGCTCTGCTTCTGGGTTCGCGTGGCGGTGCGCTGGTCAGCGGGATCGACGCGGCGGAGGCCGAGGATGGCGCCGCTGTCGGCTTCGGTCTGTTTGGCGCCCCAAGTGTCGTGGATCGAACGGGAGGCTTCCCAGTCGGCGTGCTTGCCGGGGAAGGTTATGAAGTTGGTCTTGGCGAACTGGCGGTAGCTGTCGCGGATCGTGGACGCGACGTTCTGGACGGACGGGTGATCGCACCCCAGCGTCCTGGCGTGGGCGGAAACCTCCTCGGTCAGCGCGTTGATCTGCGCGACTGCGTAATCGGCGCGGAGCAATTCGTTTCGGGCCTGGAAGAGACCGGCCTGAAGGGCCATGCGCTCGCCGTCGGTGAAGAGGCGGCATTTCTCGTTTGCGGCAGTGATGGCGGCGCGCTCGAGATAAGTGCGTTCGACCGCGGCGATGCCGGTGAGGGGCGGGGCGGCCTGGGCGATGGCGGCTTCGGTCGCGACGGTTGCTAGCGGCGCCAGCATGACACGATAGAGGAATGACGAGACGCGGCCCATTGGGAAAAGCTAGTGAGCGCCGGTTTACGTGTGGTTTACGTTCACGGGGCGCGCCGGGGAGCGGGAGGAGCGCTACTCCGTAGCGTCGTGTTTCTGGCGTTCGAGGGCGTCTAGACGGGCCAGTGCTGACTGCTGTCCAAGCCAAGCGGCCTGTTTGGGGATGTCCTTGCCAATCGTGATTGCGCCGGAGACGGTGAGGCCGACAATGCCGGAGAGGACGTAGACGCTCAGTCGCGTGGTTTCCGGCGTGACTTCGCTGGCCAGCAGCGTCATGAAAAGCGTGTCGAGCATCCGTGCGTCTCAGAGATAAACGGGCCTTGGACAGGAGGCGGTGCAACGGCCGCGCCAGCTGTGAAAATCAGGGTTAACACGTGGATGGATTTCGGGCCGGATGATGCGTGAGTTACCAGTACATCTGTGGGTCGGTGCGCTGTTGCGGCGTGCGCATGCGGCGGGGGCTTTCGCGACGGTGGTGCATCGCGGCGATGAAGCGCGCGGCGATGTGGTGGTGAAGGTGTGCCGCGAGCGGGGGAAGGCGCAGCTATATGCGCCGGCCTTCAGTCCGGAGGGGCCGACCGAGTTCGAGCGCCTGCCTGAGGGGATCGAGGATCCAGACGAGACGGAGGTCGATGCGGTGATTGCGCGGCGGCGTGAGTTCGACCGGGATCTGTGGGTGATCGAGATCGAGGATCGCAAGGGGCGGCATTTCCTGACGGAACGCGTGAGGGGCGCGAGGTCCATCGACGAAATCTGAGGGTTCGCAATTTCGTTATGTTAACTCAGTTGTGATTACAGTCTGAGCTAGCGCGGCGTTGGCTGGACGTCGCGTCAGTCAACCTGATGAGGCCCAGGCGTGCTGTTCCTCCTGAATGAGCAGATGATTGATCTGGACATTCCAGCGATGACCCTGCGCGAGCGGGTTGGGGATCGTGCGGGCAAGCTGGAGATCATGAGCCCGAGGGCCGTGATGGCTCTGGGTCAGGAGATGTATTTTAACCTGCCGAGCGGAAAGGCGCCGGACGAGCAGGCGCGTACGGTTCTGGCCTGCCTGATCGCCATGAGGATCGAGGCGGATGCGGCGCTGTTCGTGCGTCCGGCCAATGCGCGGCGGCCGCAGGATGTTGCGATCCGGTTCGCCACGCTGCCGATCACGACGCTGAGCTTCCTGAACATGATGCAGGAGGTGAACATGCTGACCCCGCGGCTGATCAACGAGAACGTCTGGGAGCGGGCGACCCAGGAATCGGCCTGAGCTGACCTCCGGGCTGTGCGCCCGCCCTCGGCGAGGCCTGCGGGCCTATCGCGATCCGGTCGAATGCGATAAGCCCCGCCGCCATGAGCATGACACCTGAGCAAGAGGCCTCGCGGCGGCGCACGTTTGCGATCATTTCGCACCCTGACGCCGGCAAGACGACGCTGACTGAAAACCTGCTGCTGTCGGGCGGGGCGATCCACCTTGCGGGGACAGTGCGCGCGCGCGGCGAGCGGCGGCGCACGACGTCTGACTGGATGAAGATCGAGCAGCAGCGCGGGATCTCGGTCTCGGCGTCGGTGATGACGTTCGAGTATGAGGACTGCGTCTTCAACCTTCTCGACACGCCGGGCCACGAGGACTTTTCCGAGGACACCTATCGCACGCTGACGGCGGCGGACTCGGCGGTGATGGTTCTGGACGCCGCGAAGGGCATTGAGCCGCAGACGCTGAAGCTGTTCGAGGTGTGCCGGCTGCGCGACATTCCGATCATCACCTTCATCAACAAGATGGACCGCGAGGCGCAGGACCCGTTCGCGTTGCTGGACGAGATCGAGCAGAAGCTGGCGCTGAACGTTGCCCCGCTCTACTGGCCGCAGGGATCGGGCGAGCGGTTTCGGGGCATGCGCGACCTGCGGACGGGGGAGTTTGTCGTCTACAAGAAGAAGACGGCGGATGAGAACGCGATCAGCCACGAGATCGAGCGAGTTGGGGCGAACGCCGTGTCGAGCGTGCTGGACGATGGCGAGCTTGCCGAACTGGATGAGCAGGCGGAGATGGCGCAGGGCGTGTGCGCCGAATACGACAAGCAGGCCTACCTGGAGGGTCACCTGACGCCGGTGATCTTTGGTTCGGCGCTGCGCCATTTCGGCGTGCGCGAGTTGCTGGATGCGCTGCATGGCGAGGCGCCGCCGCCGCGTGCCCAGAAGGCGGAAGTGAAGGGCGAGCCGACGGAGATCACGCTGGACCGCAAGGAAGTGACCGGGTTCGTGTTCAAGATCCAGGCGAACATGGACCCTAACCACCGCGACCGGATTGCGTTTTTCCGGATGTGTTCGGGCCAGTTCAAGCGCGGCATGCGGTTGAAGACGTCGGCGGGCAAGGCGATCGGCATTCCGGCGCCGGTGATGTTCCTGGCGCAGGATCGCGGGCTGGCGGAAGAAGCGTATGCTGGCGATGTGATCGGCATTCCCAACCATGGCGCGCTGCGCGTGGGCGACGGGCTGAGCGAGAGCGGCAATGTGCAGTTCCGCGGTATTCCGAACTTCGCGCCGGAGATCTTGCGGCGGGCGCGGCCGAAGGACCCGATGAAGGCCAAGCACCTGCGCAAGGCGCTGGAGGGGTTGGCCGAGGAAGGCGTGACGCAATTGTTCGTGCCTGCGATCGGTTCGGACATGATCGTCGGCGCGGTGGGCCAGCTGCAGATCGAGGTGATGGCCGAGCGCGTGGCGAGCGAGAACAATCTCGAGGTCGTGTTCGAGCAGTCGATGTGGAACGTGGCGCGTTGGTTGTCGTCGAAGGATGCGGGCAAGCTGAAGGCGTTCATCGATTGCAATCAGGGCAGCGTGGGCACGGACCTCGACGGCGATCCGGTCTATCTGGCGAAGTCGGCGTGGGATGTGGGGTATACCGAAGAGAAGAACCCCGACATCCGCTTTGCGCGTACGAAGGAGCGGTAGGCGTTTGCCTGCTGACATATCGCTGTCAGCGGAGTGGGTGGGGCGGCGTTGCTTCGGTGGGGCGTTGGCGGGATTGTCTGGCTGTATTCATTGCAGGGGATGATTGGCGTCATGACACTCGAACTTTTTACCAATCCGCACAGCCGTGGGCAGATTGCTCACTGGATGATGGAAGAGGTGGGCCAGCCCTACGAGACGCGCTGGACGAAGTGGGGGGCTGAGGGGAACAAGTCAGCGGACTTCCTGGCGGTCAATCCGATGGGGAAGCTGCCGGCGCTTCGTCATGACGGGAAGGTGGTGACGGAGGCGGCTGCGATCTGTCTTTATTTGGCGGATGCGTTTCCTGATGCGGGTTTGAAGCCCGGTCCTGAGGGGCTGGCGGATTACTATCGCTGGATGCTGTTTGCGGCCGGGCCGCTGGAGCAGGCGATCACGACGAAGGCGATGGGCTGGGAGGTGTCGGCGGACAGGAAGTCGACGCTCGGGTTCGGCGATTTCGATGACGCGGTCGGCGCGCTGGAGGCGATGCTGAAGGATCGGACGTTCGTCTGTGGCGACGCGTTCACGGCGGCGGATGTCTATGTCGGGTCGCAGGTCGACTGGGGCATGATGTTCGGGACATTGCCGACCCGCCCGGCGTTCGAGGCGTATGCGGAGCGGTTGAGGGGGCGCAATGCTTACAAGACCTGCAAGGGGGTCAACGCGGCCAAGGCTTCTGAGTGGGGGTTGTGAGGGCGCGTGCGATGCTCCCTCCGTCGCTTCGCGACACCTCCCCCTCGTGGATGGGCGAGGCATGGTCAGCGTGGAGATGATCAGCGCGGCTGGAGGGCTGGCGGGGGCGAGATACGGCCGTCTGGTCTCGCCGAGGCGAGCATGCGCTTGAAGGCCGGGCGGGATTCCACGCGCTCGAGCCATTCCTTCACGTTCGGGTACTGCTCCATGTCGGCGACGTTCATGCGCGTCGCGTAGGCGACCGGGAAGACCATCATGTTGTCGGCGGCGGAGAAGTCTGACCCGCCGAACCAGTCGTTGGTTTCGAGGAATGTGTTGGCGAAGTTCATGCCGCGCTGGCCTGCGGGCTCGCGGCCGTTGACGGGCTGGGGCGAGAGGCCGTCGGTCGCTTGGGCTACGCGATAGTCGGCGACGGCGTCTGCAGCGAGCGTGCCTTCAGCGTAGTGCATCCACATCAGGTGGGCGGGATAGTCCGGGCTGTCGACGGAGGGAACGAGCCTGCCGTCGCCGTGGCGGTCGAGCAGGAGCTGCATGATGGCGCCGGATTCCATGAGAAGTTCGCCGTTGTAGAAGACGGTCGGCGCGACCGCCATGCCGGGATTGACGGCGCGGATGTCGGCGAAGGAGCCGGCGACGTCGCCGCGGCGATAGCGCAGGTCGTAGGGCAGGCCGAGTTCTTCGCAGAGCCAGACGATGCGCTCGGAGCGGCGGGATTCGGCGTGGTAGATGACGATCTCTGGCGTCGCGGCGGCGGACTGGCTGGCGGGCGCCTCGGGTGGCGCGTCCACTGGTGCATGGGCGCAGGCGGCGGTCATTGCGCCGAGCGCGAGCGCGGCGAGGATCGTGGTCGGCTTCATGCAAATCTCCCGTTTGCCGCTTGTGGTCGCGGATCCGGGAGACCCTAGCATTGAACGCGCTGCTGGCCAGTTGGCCGTAGCGGGCGGCGTCTATTCGAGCGGTCGGTCGAGTCTTGCGCGCGGCGAGGTGCGGGTGACGGTGCGCCCGTCGCGTTCGATGGCGCGGGCGCCGGCGAGGATGTTGGGCACGGAGTAATTGCCCTTCACACCCCGCTGCGAAAATCGACGCAGATGAACCGCTACAGGTGCAACCAATGCTGAGCATCGACACCGCCGCCGCAGCCCGCCAAGTCGCCGCAACCCAGCTGGCGACCGCAAAGGAGTCCTACGCCGAGCGCACCGACAGGGCCGCGCAGGCGCGCTTCGACGACCGCGTACAGGAAGGCCAGCGCGCCGCCGCCACACGCCCGCGTCCGCAGGATCTCCCGGTCCCGATGGCCCAGCGCCTCGTCGATATCAGGGCCTAGCCGACGCATTTGCCTGCCCGCCCCGGCTTGACCCGGGCGGCGGCAACCATTCAACTCCCGAAAATTCTCGGGAGGATAGTTCATGAAACTTGCAGCTCCGCTGGCGCTAGCCAGCGCCCTGGCGCTCGGCGCCTGCGTCGTTGTCAACGATACATCGCCGGACGAATCCAGAAGCGTGCTCGTCCCTTCCTCGACGACCCAGTCCGCCAGCCTCGATCCGTTCGAACAGGTCGGCAATGTCCGGATCGCGCGCGACGTCATCTACGGCCACAAGGAAGGCATGGCAAACGTTTACGACGTGATCCAGCCCAACGACGCCAGCGGCGCGGCGGTTCTCTACATGGTATCCGGCGGCTGGTTCTCCCGCTGGGCCCCTCCCGAAGACCGCATCGAACAATTCCGGCCGCTGCTGAATGCTGGCATCACCGTCATCCCGGTCCACCACGGCTCAGCCCCGCGCTTCAAGGTGCCCGAAGCCCACGCAGACGTGAAGCGCGCCCTGCGCCACGTCTCGAAATACGCCAGCGCCTACAACGTCGACCCGGAGCGCATCGGCGTCTTCGGCGGCTCTGCAGGCGGCCACCTCTCCCTGATGCTCGGCCTCAACGGCGACGACGGCAATCCCGCCGCCGCAGACCCTGTTGAACAAGGCGCCGCACGCATCAAGGCCGTCGTCGCCTACTTCCCGCCCGTCGACCTTCGCAGCCTCACCGGTCCCAACGACCGCTTTCCGGCGCTGGACTTCCCGCAGGATCAGGCGGCGGCCATCTCGCCCATCCTCTTCGCCGACCGGGACGATCCGCCCACCCTGATCGTTCACGGCGACGCCGACGAACTCGTCGACCTGTCATCGGGCCAGGCCATCCATGACGCACTCAAGGAGGCCGGGGCAGAAACGAAGATGGTCATCATCGAAGGCGGCGATCACGGTTTCACCAACCCGGAACACCGCGCCGAGGCCTCCGCCGAAATGGCGGCATGGTTCCGTGACCAGCTCTGAGACGATAGTGGCGGGCGCCGCGGACCGCATCACGCGGCCAGTTGGCGCCCGCCCGTCTCCATGCTTCACTATCTTCGGGCAAGCATGCTCGGGGGAGTTCAATGATATTTGAGACCGTCGCCGTAGGCGGTTGCCGTTCCTACCTGGTCGGGTGCCCCAAGGCATGTCTGGCCGCGCTGATTGATCCCGAAGCCAGTCAGCTTGACCGCTACCGCGCCCTCGCCGCCAGCCATGGCGTCCGCATCGCGTGGATCATCGACACCCACACCCACGCCGACCATTTCACCGGCGCCAAGAAATTCTCCGCCGCACTGGATGCGCCGGTCATCATGCACCGCTACAGCCCCGCGCCATTCGCCGACATGCGGGTGGACGATGGCGACGCCATCAAGGTGGGCGACCTGCTCTTCACCGTCCTGCACACGCCAGGTCACACGCGGGACTCGATGTGCCTCCACGTCGAGGACCGCGTCTTCACCGGCGACACCCTGCTGATCGGCGGCACAGGCCGTACCGACCTGCCGAGCGGCAACCCCGAACAGCTCCACGCCAGCCTGTTCGACAAGCTGCTGAAGCTGCCGCCCGAAACCAGGGTCTACCCCGCCCACGAATACAAGGGCCGCGAGACCACCACGATCGGCGACGAGCTCGCCACCAACCCCCGCCTGCAGAAGCGCGATCGCGCCGAGTTCGTCGAGATGATGAACACGCTCAACCTCAACATGCCGACCCACCTGACCGAGGCTCTGCGCGTCAACATGTCAGGCGGCTCCAGCGTCTCCGACCTGCTCGCCGAGGCCAGCGCCCGCGTCCCCTTCATGGCCTTTGAAAGCCTTCAGGCGCTCGTTGACGCCCGACCCAATGATCTCGTGATCCTCGATGTCCGCGAGCACGGCGAATATCTCAGCGGCCGCATCCCCGGCGCCCTCCACATCCCGCGCGGCCAGCTCGAACTGCGCGCCAACCAGGAATTGCCGGATCCCACCATGCGGATCGTCAGCTATTGCGAGTTCGGCAAGGTCTCGACCCTGGCAACCGATACGCTCCGCCAGATGGGCTACGCCCGGGCCGTGGCGCTGGACGGCGGTTTCTCCGCCTGGCGGGCGCAGGACCTGCCGCTCGAACTCGACGCCGGCTGACCTCCCAACGCGCGAGGTTCCAAAGCCCTAGCGTCACCCGGCAATTGTCGCCCACTGCGTAAAGCAATGATTAATTGAATCTGGCTACAGTCCGCACAGGGGACCAAGAGATGGCCATGAAGCCGATGGGCATAGAGGGTGTGTCCGCACGATATGCGGCGCAGATACAGGAGCTCCTGTATACGCAGGCGGTCAAGCGCGCGGCCGCCCAGATCGCCGCCGAGCGCGAAGCCGCGAGAGTTGCGCGCGAAGCCCAGGCCGAAATCAGGACCGAAGCCGCGCGCAAGACCGACACCCGGACGGTAGAAGCGCCGAAACCGACGCAGGCGGCCGAAACGCCCCGCTCGGAGCCCGCGCCGACTCCACGCACCACTGGCGCTTTTCTCGACACCACCGCCTGACAGCTTGCGCCGCGGCGCAGCCCCGTCCAGTCTCACCGTCACGTACCGACCGTCACGGACTGGAAATCCCAACATGCTCGCAACCATCGGCAAGGCGCTCGCCACCGCAGTCTTCATCGTGATCCTTGCTGAGGTCGCCAAGCGCTCGACTTGGCTGGCCGCCGCCATGGTCGCCCTGCCGCTCGCCACCATGCTCACCGTCGGGTTCATCTACTGGGACACCAAGGACGCCATCCTCGCCAACCGTTTCGCGATGTCGACCTTCCTGTTGGTTTTCCCGGGCCTCTGCTTCTTCCTCGTCCTGCCGCTGGTCCAGCGCTTCGGCGCCCATTTCTGGCTGGCCTTCGGCGTCGCGGCCCTCACCACCTTCGCAGCCGCCGCAGCCGCCACGATGATCTACCGAAAACTCGGCGTCGAACTCTAGCGCTCGGCGCCCATCGCGGCCCCGCTCGCCGCTGCAGGATCGACCGGCAGCAACATCACCAGACGCGCCCCATCCCGAAACTCCGGATCGATGGCGATGCTGCCGCCATGTCGCGACAGGATCGTCCGGCACGCGGCCAGCCCGATCCCCGAACCATCGCCCTCCCCCGGCGCCCCGCGCGAGAGGTAGTCGAACGCCTTCGGGATGAAGTCGGGATCGAACCCGGCGCCATTGTCCTCATAAGTGATCCGCCACTGGTCCCCGCTGCGCTCCACGCCAATCCGGACTTCCAAGTTCGTTCCCTCCTGGCGCCCGTGCGCAAGGCTGTTCAACAGCAGATTGCGGAACACGCTCTCCATCAGATGCCCGTCGCAGTGGATGCGGCCATCAGAGACAATGTCGATCCGCGACCTGACCTTCGCGAGATCCTCGGCCAGCAACCGACGCGCCGCACGCACAAGGCTGGCAACGCTGTACTGGTCCAGTCGCAACGGGTCCCGCGCCGACCGCGCATACGACAACAGGCTGTCCACCATCTCCAGCAGCGATTCACTGCTCTCGATATTGTCCTTCGCGTACCGGATCGCCAGCTCCGGGTCGTCAGCCTTGATCGCCTCGACGATCAGCTCCGAATACACCCGCACATGCCGGATCGGCGCCTTCAGATCATGCGCCGTCGAGCTCGCGTATTGCTCCAGCGCCTCATTGGCGCGCACCAGGTCCGCCACGTTCCTGCGCGCCTGGTCCTGCAACCCCTCGACGGTCATCGAGAACCACCACAGCAACAGGCCGCCGCCCGCGATCGATAGCGAGGTCAGCGACGCAAACAGCTCCCGCTCGTCCCACAGCGTGGTTCCACCCAGCGCCCAGCCCAGAGCGTTCGCGGCCAGCGGAAAGAAGACGATGACCAGCAACCCATAGCGCAGGATTTTGCCGCGCGGGCTCGCCCGCAGGATCTCGCGCCGAAAACTCAACCGCGGATGCCACCACAACAACCCTAGCGCATTGATCGCGAACGCCAGCGAAATCACGAAAGAGTTCGGATCAAACGGCCCGGTCTCCCCGCCAAGCGACGCCGGCGAGACCCACTGCAATACACGGAAGACGCTCAGCGTGATCACAACCAGTGCGAGGACAACGCCCGCGCCGACGACCGACCGGTTCCGGAAAGACAACAAGGCTATCGACAGCCCGAGGTAGACAAAACCGACAAGCGCAATCGGTAGCGGCGCATGCGCACGAAACCCGTCTGGCACGTAGACGAACTCGAAGCCCAGCATCAGCGCCGACCATAACGCCAGCGAAGCCCCGATCACTGCAGACGCGCGGATGGCCAGCGACGATTGCAACAGACAAAGCATGCACCCGATCGTGCAGACCACCATGGCCAGCGCCGGCGCCAGCTTGAATACCGGCGCGGCGCCTGCCTCGAGCGGACGGAAATACGCGCTGATCGCGCCGCTCAGCGCAAGGATGTTGAGCACGACCAGGCCGACCGCCAGAACGTAGATATCGCCGCGATGACGCAGCCCGTCCTTCCACCCGGTCGATCCTGCCATGCCCCCACCGTCGACCGGCATGGCTCAGCCCGCCTTGTCCGCCTCGGGCACATCGCTCAGCACCCAATAGTCGACGATCGCCTTTGCAAGACCCCGGTAGTCTTCCAGCGAGTCTGGCTTGCCGAAATAGCCGTTGCATCCGCTGGCGTAGGCGCGATTCACGTCACTCTGCCTGACCGACCCGGAACACATGAGAATCGGAGTTCGGCAACCCGCTGCACGCACCGCCTCCAGAACCTGAAACCCGTTGAGCTCCGGCATCTTGATATCGAGCAGCACGAGGTCCGCATCCCCCCGCACGATCCGCTCGACGGCCTCGCGCGAATCGCTCTCGACCTTGACGTCGCCGGCGCCCGCCACCGCCAACGCCGCTGACATCAGATCAGTGCAGCGTGTGCTGTCGTCGACAATCAGGATGGACTGCATGTTGGCTACCGTGCCTTTCACTCAGACCTAACAAAATTTCATGCTGTCAGCAAACGCCCGGACCTGCACCAGATCGACAACCTGTCAGATCAAACGGTCCACACCTTTGGCGCTGCACGTCGCACCGCGCCCAGCTCGCTCACCGCCCAGACCAGTGCATCCGCCCGGTCCGGGCTCGCCGCGCCCTCCGCGCCAAACGAGCACAACTCGTCTTCTAGGTCGCGGAACACACCGACATGCCGCACCTCACCGCGCGCATACATCACCGAGACCGGCTCGGCCCGGTCGCGCTTCGACTTCGACGCATGCCGCAATCGCACCGTCACCGGCTGATCGCCGCCCGCCAGCTTCAGCACCTCGCGCACCATCTCGCCGCCCTGGTTCGCCTCAGCAACAATGACGCCGGCGCCAACCCGCCGCGCCAGCCCTACAGCACGACGCGCCCATTCCAGCGGCGACAACCCGCGCGCGCTCGCATCCGCGATCACATGCACAACGCCGCCGATCCTGCCCGCCGCGACGATCCCGCAGGCGTCCCGCCCGATCCCTGCCGGCGGATCGACCGCGACCACCACGCGCTCATATTGCGGCTCGCCCGCATCAAGTCGCCCCTGTTCGATGGCCTCCCGCGTGAACAGCGCGCCCGGCGGGTCCTCGACCAGCTCGCCATCCAGTTCCTGCCGCGCCAGCCGCGTCCCTTCATAAGCGGCATACATCGCCGCCACGGCGCCATCCGACAGCCCGACATTCTCCGCCGTCGACGCCCGCGTCACCACAACGTCGCCGCCCGCCTCCGCGCCGCGCAGCAAACGCTTCACCAGCGCGCGCGGCCGCGGCGTCGTCGTCGCTAGAACCCGCGGCGCATCGCCCAGCCGCAATGCAAACGACAGCATGTCCCACGTCGCCTCGTCGCGCGCCCAGGCGCCCACCTCGTCACACCAGGCCAGATCGAATTGCGGCCCGCGCAGGCTGTCCGGATCTTCCGCCGAAAACGCAAACGCCTCCGCTCCGTTCGGCCACACCAGCCGCCGCCGCGAGACGGAGTATGCGGGCCGCTCCCCCGCATCGCTCACCGCGCCCAGCCCGCTCGGCCCCTCGATCATCACCTCGCGAACATCGCCCAGCGTCGGCCCGACCAGCGCAATCCGCCGCGCAACGCCGCGCGCCACACACGCACGCACCCATTCCGCGCCTGCCCGCGTCTTCCCAGCGCCGCGTCCGCCCATGAACAGCCAGCACCGCCAGTCACCCTGTGGCGGCCACTGCGCCGGATGCGCCCACCATTTGAACGCGGTCCTGCTGTAGGACGGATCGCTCTTCTGGAGCAGATTCAGCAGCCCAATACGCTCGTCCGGCATCATCGAACCTAATACCCCGCCGCTCAAACCCGCGACAAATCCGGTCGCGTAGCTCGGCAAGCGATCCGTACGCAGGCGGCAGATCAGCCGGTTCAGCGTTTCTATCTCTTTCAGTACAGTCCGTGTTCTGCTCACCGCTGTCCGCCTTCGCCGCTTCTTCCCGTGCAACCGCCTCGTCCATGCGCGCCATCATCCGTTCCTGCTCCCGCGCCAGCTGCAGCGAACGAAGCGATTTGGACCGCGACGCGACTTTTCCGTCCGAACCAGCGCGCAAAGCCTCATGCACCCGCGCCAGCTGCACCGAGCACATCATCGCCAGTAATTCCTCGTCGGAATGATCGCGGCGCCAGCCCTCTGCCCGCGCCCGCGTCTTCACCGTGTCCGCACTGACGCCATGCCCCTCGGCAATACGAGCTGCCGATGCACCGAACGCGAACTCAAGCCGCATCGCCAGCCAGTCGCAGCCATTGTGCCCCCAGCGTTCCCCGCGCGCGCCCAGCCGGCCGCGCACACCCGAACCGGATGTCACCGTCATCTCCCATCTCCGCTGCAAATAAATCGACAGACCGCCAGACGCGCGATCCGCATCATGGCGAATCTAGCTTCGTCGCGACCCCGGTCGGATAGTTCGAGCTCCCAGCCCCACGAGGCCCTCGCCGTACCGTTAAATCATCCGGCGTTTGCACGGGCGCCCGCTCAGAACAATCCATTCGGATTTTTCGAATGCGCAGGCACGATCTGCAGAACGTCCCAGTGCTCCACGATCTTCCCTTCGTCATCGAACCGGAAGATGTCGATGCCCGCATAATCCTCATCGCCCGGCCACTCCTGGTGACAATGCAGCACCACGAGATCGCCCTCTGCGATCACCCGTTTGAAGTGCACGACCTTGCCTGGATACGCGGCGGCCATCCGCTCGAAGTAATCGACGAAGGCGTCCCTCCCATCCCCGACGTCCGGATTATGCTGGATGTAATCGGCCCCGACATAGCGCTCGATCGCCTCACGCGGCCGGTTCTGATTGAACATCAGGTCGTAAAAGGCCTTCGCGTTCGCCTTGTTCATCTCCAGGTCGTGCATGATCCGCCTCGCCCTCCGGTGGCTGAAGACGGTTGATAGCCGCCTCAGCGGCCAGAATCCAAACAAAGCCGCCGCGAACGTTAACGTTCTCGCGCCACGAGGCGGTTCCGCTTTGCCGGAGTATTTACCAAACTCTGCGAGTGTCCCTGCGCGAACGTGAAAACATCACCTTGCGTTCGCGACGATATGAAGGACGCGCCCACGAAATGCCTCCCCAACTCGACAAGGTGAAGGTCCTGCTCGTCGAGGACCATTTCTTCATGCGCAACATCTGGCGCACGATGCTGTCCGGCATGGGCGTGCGCGAGATCGTGGAAGCCTCCACGGTCACCGACGCCTTCATCGCGCTCGAGACAGACAAGTTCGATATGGCCATTGTCGACTACCACCTCGGGAAAGATGGCAACGGCGCAGACTTCATCCGCCGCCTCCGCGCCATGGAAGGTAAACCCGCGCAATTCCTGCCCGTGATCGGCTGCACCGCAGACACGCGCCGCGCCGTAATCAACGATTTCGTCACCGCCGGCGCCGATGAACTTGTCGCCAAGCCGGTGTCAGCCGCCTCCGCCTACTCGCGCATCTTCGCCGTGATCGAGCGCCGCCGCGCCTTTGTGCGCACCAAGGCCTTCTTCGGCCCCGACCGCCGCCGCAAGATGATCAGCTTCGAGGGCGAGGAACGGCGCGACCAATAAGCCTTGAGTTAACAGGGCCCTGTAGACTCGCCGTTCGGCTGACGTTCATCTTCGGCAGTCTATCCCCTACCTACAGGGAGGACCGCTATGACCAAGCACTGCAAGGACCTCGTCCGCCGTGCACGCCTGTCGGCCGCCGCGTCAGCGCTCGCGCTCGCCGCTGCATGCGCCACTGCGCCGACGCCCGAAGAGATTCACGACCGCAACTGGCAGGTCGCAGCCACCGCCGATGCGCCGCCGGCCTATCAGGTCTATCTCAACCAGCATCCCGACGGCCTCCACGCCGAACGGGCGCGCAGTCGTATCGCTCAGCTCAATGCACAGGAGCAGGCCGCCTGGGAAGATACCCTGAAGATCAATACCGAAGAGGCCTACGCCGATTTCGCCTACCGCTACGCATGGGGGCCGCACCGCGTCCGCGCCGAAGCCTTGCGCGATGAACGCGCCGCCCCGCGCCTCGCGGCCGAGGAAGCCGCGGCATGGTCGAATGCGCGCCGCGAGGACACGATTATCGCCTACGAGGCCTTCCTCGCCCAATGGCCGTCAGGCGCCAACGCCAGCAGCGCCAATGCCCGCCTCGCCGAACTCTGGAAAACCGATGAAGGCGTCTTCGTCCGCGCCGTCCGCTCGGGCTCCCCCGCGCAGCTCGAAGACTTCATCCGCTATTATTCAGATAGCGAACTGGTCCCCGACGCCCGCCAGGAGCTCGAACGCTTCCGCATTCGCGACGATGAAGCGTGGCGCCATGCGCTCTCCCGCGACTCTGTCGACGCCTACGACGACTACCTTGCAGCCAACCCCTTTGGGGCATGGCGCCGCGAGGCCCAGGACGCGATCCAGTCACTGCGCGACCGCGACTACCAGGCGTGGCTCTACGCCCAGCGCCTCGACACCTTCTACGGATACGATCACTACCGCCGGACCTATCCATGGGGCGGATGGTACGTCGACGCCGGCCGGCGTCTCGACTACTTCCGCCGCCACGGCGGCGGCGGCTACCGGGACGGCGGGCACTACCGCGACA
>JACLAD010004142.1_pt1 | contig 15023 bp, 11 predicted proteins | sample 8027901 | NCBI WGS metagenome assembly JACLAD01 (sample SAMN15725071, study PRJNA655200) | protist metagenome | isolation source: fluorescence activated cell sorting (FACS) single amplified genomes of... | place: Spain: Blaines Bay Microbial Observatory, Mediterranean Sea | collected 2016-07-05 | reverse complement strand
GGCCTCTCCCCGCGAGGGCGAGGGCCGCTCGGTGGCGGAGCGCATGGCGCGCGAAATAATTCCGAAGTGGACAAACGCGAGCGCTGCGAACACTATGGAGTATGAAAATGCCTTGGAGGCACAGATGATGGAGGGGCATGGTCCTGTAGAGGGTTTATTGCATGCAGTGTACACGGGCGACGTGAACGAGACCGCTGTCCGGGACTTGGTGCGTGAGCAGCAGGTCGACTTGATGTGGTGTCCGACGGACGAGAACCCGAGTGACCTGTTGACGAAGGCGATCGCGTCGCCGAGCAAGTTTCAGAAGTTTCAGTCGGTGTTGCTGGGCGAGTGCGAGATGAAGAAGGAGGTGGTGACACAAGAGGCGCTGGCGGTCAAGGACAAGAACGGCGTTGCGCATTGTTTCCTTATACGGAGACGGGGTGGCGATAGAGGGGAAATCCAGCTAGAGTGAGTGAGTGAGTGAGTGAGTGAGTGAGTGGGAGAGCCGCTGACTGAGAGCGGGCATTCGCGGAGTTTGTCCCTTGCGGGTTTCAAGCGGGTGGCAGCGTGAGTGAAGTGAGTGATTGGTCTGAGGGGGTGTGTGGGGGCGCAGGTTACTGCGGGCAGCCCAATCTGCCGGCCCTTAAGGGCCGGCGGGCACTTCTAAGAGCATGGCGTGATTGTGTTTTGGGAGCATCCAGCGGCCGCTTACGGGCCCAGGCAAGCTGCTGGTTGCTGTCATGCGGGCCATGGCAAGGCGCGCCCCTGGCTGGGTTAGTGCGTGTACTTCCCCCCTGGATAGCAGCAGTAGTACTAGAGTAGTAGTAGTAGTAGCTTTAGCAGACAATCCCAGGCACACTCGCTGAGGGTTACCAGGTGCTCTGAGCCGGGGCTAATCCAGCAGCAGTACTGAGGATCAGGCCGAGCCCCCCCCGCAGAGCAGCCGCCTTGCGGGAGGGCGCATGCATCGCGGCGGCTACAGCAGCCCGTCGGGCCGCCATGTGCGCATGGGGCCTGGCGGGCCGCGGAAGCGGGTGACGATGGAGCCGCTCGCCAATAGCCCATACAACATTGAATCGCGGGATCGGGGGGGAGGGGGGCGTGGAGAGCGTAGCAGGTACTCTGTATCAGCCAAGAAAGGCGGGCTTAAAGAGCTCACGATACAGCAGATGAAGAAGATCGAGGAGCTCATGGCTGAGAACGCGCGCCTGCGTGAAGAGAATGCGAGCCTGAAGGCAGGGGGCGGAAGCGCCGGCAATGACAAGATATCAGAACTGCTTAGCGTGATGAGTGGGATGCAGGCCAGCATGCGCACCATGGAGGAGCGGTTGATGCGTGCTGATCGGAGGGAAGACCAGTTTGCTGAGATCGCACAGATCCTGGCGCATGCACCCGTCCCGAGGCGGACGCTCTCCCAGCGTGATCATTTGCAGTCGTCCGGGCAGACGGAGGAGGCCCATGCAGCGGCTGCGCTCCGGGCCATGCCAGCACCGCCGACCTTCTGTGTCTTCATCGATGGGCCAGATCCCGACAACTTTATTTGCGTACTTTCAGCGTTCCAGCTGCTGGCAAAGCCCACAGGGAGCAAGCTTCACGTGATCTTGACAGGAAGACCTGTGAACTTGCATGTGAATATGCTCACGGATGAGCAGAGGAAGGAGAAGCTGGCCGCAGGGGTCAAATTTACGGATTTGCTGCGAGCAAAACCTGAGGATCAGAGCTACGACGAGCACAGCCAGGCTGTCCTGAACGACATCTTGGTCAGGCTCGAGGCGTTCCTCTGCGGCGTTGGGATTGACCGTGACCGGTTCGTCCTGTACGACGGTGGTGTTGCGCCGACCGCGTACGTGAGCCACCAAATGCACGCGCGCGAGTTCCTGTTCGACAGAGCAGACCTCGCAAAGGAGCTGCTCGGGGGCGAAGAGGAGGAGTACGTCACCGGGAATAGGTACAAGGTCATGTCCGCGGAGACGTACCACAAGATATTGGGCAAACTAGATGCGATGGAGACAAACGAGAAGGTGCGAGCGTTTCGCCTTCGCTCTGCTTGAAAGCGTGGCTTATTTCAGTGTGCTCGCGTGTGCTCGTGCCTGTGTGCTTGTGACTCTCCAACTCGTTGCTCTCACCACAGGCGAGCTACCTGATCAACAAAATCCTCCGCAGACCAGACACACCTTTCCCCCCCATTGATGCTTTCGTTCGAAACGTCGAGCAAGAGCGCAACCTCTGTGTTGTTGTTGGTGGCCCATTCACCGGCTTGCACAAAGCACTGCTGCTGGGCGGAGCGTCCCTCAAGAGCAAGATCAGCGCATGCCATGCAATGATGGGCGCTTGGGACATTGGCAAGCCCAATTCCGTGAACTTGTTCAAGAACCAGTTCAACGTGGGCGCAGATCTTCAAGCTGCGGTCTCGATGCTCTGCACTCCGCCGGAGCAGGTAGCGGCGGGCGAAAAGCCTCCGAGCGGCTTTCCGATGTATTTGATCCCGACAGAGACATGCAAGAACAAACAGTTGTCACTCACGCCAGATAAACTCAAGCAATATATCCCCGACAATCTGCTCTGGGGGCAGGACGTGCTGAATCTCTACACGCTGTGGCACGACGTCTCTGGCAAGAGGCCGTTCTTCATTTTCGATTTCGCACCCGTGATCAGCGCTTCTGGCTCGGCGCCCGAAATCTTCAAGTTCAAACGCTGCACAGCCAAACTGGACGATAAGGACCAGTTGCTCCTGACGGAGGATGATGCAGGAGGGCTGCAATGCGCTGAGCGCACCCTGTCGGATCAGCAGGTCGAAGGGTATTACAGAATGCTCAGTAGAACGTTCGACGACGCAGCGCTACTGCATGAGTACGCTGTCTCGCTCGAGGCCAAGGATCAAGAGTGCGAAGCCGCGCTCTTCCTGCTGCACAAGCTGATCAACAAAACAGTGGTGGGCGAAGATGGCCAGCGCCCAAAGGTCTCTCCACGATTTTGATTTTGAATTTGGTCTGTAGCACAGGCATGCGGTCCTTGTGCGCGTGCCAGCATGGCGCTCGCGCGGGTGCGCGCGCGCGGCGGCCACCGGGTAGAGCGGCTAGGTCTTTTAGATAGCCCACGGCTTCTCGCCTTCTGTCGCGCTTCGTCCGCGCATGCTAGCTCCTAGCTTTGGTTGGGCCCGCCGTGGCTTATCGGGACCACCCGCTCCACGCGCGGCGCGCGGGGGTCGATCCCGCCGCCGCGACGCGCCCTAGACCTAGACATGTCCCTGCAGTCAGCACCAAGCCCCAACTCCGTCACGCCGTCACGCGCTCCGCGCACCCCAGTGCGCGCCCGCCCCGGCACGAGTGGACGCACTCCCTTGAGGACATCTAGATTCTGCGCGTCTGCGCAGCATGCTGGTCACCAGAGAAAACCCATCTCGCCGCGTCAGGTGTCGGTAGTCGCACCCCCCCCAGTCGCATTAGAAGATCTTCTCGAGCGCGGCCTTCTGGTCGTCGTTGAGAGACTTCGGCATCTGAATCTTGAGCTTGACATACAGGGAGCCGTGCTGCGAGGGGAAGTTGTGGACGGGCATGCCCTCCTCCTTGATCTTCATAATCTCGTTGGGCATCGTGGTGGTCTTCTTTGCAATGGTGACCTGTTTAGTGTATTTTGCGCAGTGCAGGCAGCCAATAGCACAGTTGAGACAAAGGAATGAAACGCACGGGCGAGTAGTAAGCGACCGACCTCGTGCTTGTCTAGGTGCTCAATCTTCTTGCTGAAGCCCAGGAGCGCCTCCTTGAGAGTGATCTCCATGTCCATGTGCAGGTCGTTCCCCTTGCGCTTGAACTTTTTGTGCGGCTTCTGCTTGACGATCAAAATGATATCGCCGGGAATCTGGCCGGGCGTCTGCTCGCTCATGCGCGGGAATTTGATTTCAGAACCAGAGTCCATTCCCTGTTCGATTTGCGCGTCGAGTTTTGCTTCAGCCTCTTTGCACCGATGCTTGGATGGCACCTGCTCCTGCTGCTGAACCACCATGCCGGGTCCCATCTGCCTCTGCACCATGCGCACTTCCGGCGGGCACTTGTTGCACTCCTTGCACTTGCCCGTCTTCTTCTTCCCCTTGCAGCCCTTGCAGACCACGCGCCTACTGATCTGAGCAGTGACCTCGCCGCCAGAGTACATGTCCTCCAGAGAGACGCCCAACTCCACCTGTGCATCCTGGCCCTTCTTGCTGTTTCTCCCCCTACCACCACCGCCGCCGCCGAACAGCATGCTGAAAGGATCAGCGCCGCCACCACCACCAGCCTCCTCCTTCTCGTGCTCCTTGACGGCCTCCATGCCACCAGTATCGTAGAGGATTTTCTTCTCCTCATTGCTGAGCACCTCGTAGGCATCGCGGACCGCGTTGAACTTCTTCAAAGCCTCTTCGTTCCCTTGGTTCTTATCAGGGTGGTACTTGATACTCAGCTTGCGATAGGCCTTCTTGATCTCTCGGTCTGTTGCCTCCTCGGTGACGCCCAAAGCCTCGTACAGGTTAACCTCGTCCTCCACCTTGTCAAACGTGCTCACATACGTTGCATGGCATTCATCCCCGTCTTCGCGCGTGCCGTCCATACGGGTGCCTTTCTCCGCCTTCATTTTGCTCGCCTTAAGGGTGTGCAAGCCAGCACGCCCCCACTGGACGTAGATGTCTTCTTCGCTCGCCGACCAGCGGCAGCGCCCTCGCTTGCACTGCTTGTCGGGCGCCTCGAAGCGGCCGTCCTTGTGAAATTTCACATTCCTCCAGTCGTTCCAGTGCCATTCGGTGCCCTTGAGCCAGTTGTACTCGTGCGTGATCTCGTCGGGAAAGCCCTGGCCAGCGGGCTCACCGCCGCCCATTTGACCGAACATCTCGGCAGGGATTCCTCCCATGCCGCCGCCCATCTGGCCGAACATTTCAGCCGGGATCTCGAACTGGAATTGCGCCAGCGCGCACCACAGCGACGACGCTGCGGCGATTGCCCTCATGATGGTGGTGACAGACGGGCTTCAGAAGCGAACGCGTGTCTCATGCAGAGACCGAAGATGTCCGCGCCCTTTTCTCGGCATCTGGTCTAGGGCTCTTCAGCTCAAAATGATGCCAATCCCCGCGCCCAGGGCCGAGGAAAAACAGCTATCTGCCCTGCGCAGCAGGGGAAGCCGCGGGAAGAAAAGGAAGCCGCGGCGAAGCCGCGCCGCTCTTAACCGAAGCCAATGGGCAAGAGGCCGGAAGCCACCGAGAAGAAAGCGGAAGCTACAGCAGCGCCGCAGGAGGAAGCTGCGCCTGTTTCCTCGGCCCTGCCCGCGCCCAGGCCGCCCCGGCCTGGCCCCCGGCCGGAGCAGCGCGTTTCCGTCCAGCCTTACGTGGCGCTGCCCATTCACCCGCTCCCGCGGTGTGCTCGCAGTAAGCAGGCGGCGACCCTCGGTTTTGACCCCCTTTTGGTGTTTGGATCTCCTATTGTCAGTACAAGCAAGAAGCATACTGGTCGCTACATTGCCTCCTGTGCTGGCCGACATACCGGCAATGACCATCCTCGAGAACGCGCTCGACATTGACAGCATCCTGGAGGACGACAACGCGGAGTTCGACGACCTGATCGACGGCGACGGCCAAGCTGCCTCCTCTCCGGCCAAGCTGGCCAATGGCATCGATGACCCTGTTGACGGCGGCGAGTCTGCGGCAGACAAGCTGGCCTTCGTGGTCTCCGAGCTCGATCAGCTCAAGGGCGAGCTTGCTGATGCGCTTGAACTGGCCGACAGCTACCGCAAGCAGCTCACTGACGCCAAAGCGGAGGCCGTTAATTGGAAAGTGAAATACGAGCAGCTGAAGGCTGCCGAGGAAGAGGCTTGGATTGCCAAGCAGCAGGAGATTGCCAAGAAGCAGGCAGCTCCGGCACAGGTCACCCAGCCGGCTCAAGCGCCTCAGCCTCCAGTCACAGCTCCTGCCTTCACTGTCACCGCCCCTGAGCCTGAGTGCCCGCCTGAGTGCCCGCCTGAGGCCCCGAAGCCGGCCGCCATCGTCGTGGCCGATGATCCGTTTGCTTGTCTTGGCCCGACTTTCCAAGTGGCAACACCTGCAGCCGTCCCCCTTGCTGCCTCCTCCCTTGCGTCCGCTGAGGAGCAGGAGCAGCAGGCTTCACCTTCGTCCATGTCTTTCTTCGAGAACATGGACGACTTGCAAGATGATGAGGATGATGAAGAGGATGATGAGGATGAAGATGACGAGGAGGAGGATGAAGAAGAGGAGGATGAAGAGGAGGGCGAGGAGCAGGGCAATCAGGCAGAGGAGCAGTCACAATCAAAGAATGCCAAACCCAAGGAGGAGGAAAACGGCGACGAGGATGACGAGGAAGAGGACGAGGACGAGGATGAAGCAGAGGAGGTGGAGGAGCCATCAGCAAAGACTAAAGCCGAGCCAGAGCCAAAGAAGAGCAAGAAGAAGGTATGTAATGCTTGGTGCATTGCCCAATGCGACTTGTGACCAGTCTTCACACACGCGCAGAGCAAGAGCAAGAGCAAGCCCAAGAAGAAAAGCAAGGATGTCGATTCAGATGAGGACGATGACGAGTCCGCCGACTCAGACGATTCTGAAGGCAAGAAAAAGAAGAAGAAGTCAAAGAAGGTGCGTTTGAAGACATCCGTTCATCACGAGCACAGACTCACGGAATGTGTTATCTATATGTAGGCGAAGAAAGAGAAGAAAGACAAAAAGAAGAAGAGCAAGGACAAGGACAAGGACAAGGACAAGGACAAGAAGTCAAAGAAGAAGAAAAAGAAGAAGGCGGATGACGGCTTCGGTGATGAGATGGATTCCGAGATGCAGCGCCAGCTTGCTGCGAACGTGCAGCGCCAGTCTACACTGACTCTGCGCCAATACCACGAGTTCGAAGTCACTTCGTTCGGCACGCCCACGTCATGCGATGTTTGCGGCAAGATGCTTCTCGGCTTGTGGAAGCAGGGCTACTCATGCCGCGGGTGCAACCAGATGAACGTGCACGAAAGCTGCATGCATGCGATGGTGCAGTGTCACAACCCGAACGCAGACACTTGCCGGGTAGGAGGCGCGCGTGGCGCTGTGGTGATCCCAGGCTCGGTCGGAGGTTCGGGTTCGCCTCCTGCTGGCATGGGTGCGGGACAGCAGCATCAGGTACGGACGCCCTTTGGCGCCCCAGCAGGCGGCAACTCGCCGATCTACAGGTAGACGCGAGCAAGGGAAGCTGTGCTGCGAACCAGTGGGCAACGCCCGCGGGCTGGTGACCAGACCAGTTGTAATCCATCCGAGATCGCATCACCAGTCGAGCGCATGCGCATCGCGCATTGTCAGCGGCAGCGGCATTGTCAGCGGCAGCGGCAGCAAACCCAGCGCGCTGGGCGTGCTGGTGCTGGTGCCGATGCCGGGTGCTGGCAGCTGCTGGCAGTTCAGAGTTCAGAGTTGAGTGACTCGGAGCTAAGGAGCAGCCAGAGAGGGAGGAACTCAGCGAATGGTCAAGAAACGGCGGAATCCGGGCGCAGAGGGCACTGGCTGCCGCCCAGGTGACCACTTTTGTGACCGAGAAAGAAGCAGGGCGTGGGAAGTCGATTTAGTCGTTTGGTGCTGGCTTATCTGCCACTGTGCGTACGTTCCCGGGCCTCGGCGCCCTGGGCCTGCGCGTTGCTATTTGCTCCACGAGCGCTGGATTTGCTCCGGCGACGAAAAGCACTGCAATCGATCGATCTCGCGGAGGGGGGCCTCCCCCTTTCTCCGGCGAGCGGCCCTAAATTCCGGCAGCGAGATCTGCCATCTTCTCTGAGGCGGAGAAGATGACCTTCGTCAGAGCAGGTCCTCCAGCTCCGTCGATGGTCAAGTAGTGCAGCTGATCTCCTCAATATGCATCAACAAGATCGTGAGGTCGACTTTACGCGACTGATGGGCCAGATATTGTGACGATCCGCGACGGATACCGCGCAGCAGCGCGCGCTTGTCTCTCGGGCAGGACCAGCCGGCTCTTCCTCCCACTCCCTGTCTCTCGCCGCGCTTCTGCCTGTTATGGCACCATTTACTATCACGAGGTTCTCCCTTTCTGCGCGATGAGGTCATTTTTTTCGCTCGGCGCAAGCGCCGAGTTCATCAAGACCCCAACAAAGCACGCCGGCGAAAGCGCGCCGAAAAATGAAGCGATTTTCTGTGGTCAAGGCGGGATAACGCGGCCATTTTCGTGCCTGCGGCGCTAATGTATGTTTTCAGCAGCGAAAGCTGGTCGGGCGCCGCAATTTTGTGCTCTTGCTCTGATGTGGATGGCAGAGAACCACCACGGCAGCGAAAGCAAGTGCATCAGCAGGAGAAAGGACCATGCAGGGAATGAATGGACGGCTTCGCAATCAGGGGATAAGAAAGATAGAACGCATGGGCAGCAGCAGCAGCAGCGGCAGCAGCAGCAGCGGCGGCGGGAGCAGCAGCCAGCGCCGGTGATCGACCTGCGTGTCGCCCACGCCATGGCAATGCAGTCCAGCCCCTCCGCATGCGATGGGAGCAAAAAGGAGGCGGAAACAGAGCGACTTCGCGTGATTTAGCGCGCATTCTAGTACAGTACACGCCCCTCCTCGCCTTTTTTTGGGGGGTCTAAAATTTTAAAGCCTGCGGCTGCTCAAACACCATTCGCTGAGCGGCGGCTGCTCCTTAGCTCCGTTTCACTCGTTTACAGGCAGTCAGGCAGCGGATGTAACCAATAGCATCGGAGTAGGGAGCAGTGACGCAGTGCGCGGACTGCGCGCAGTGAACTTGCTCTTTTACCTTGTTCTTTCTGGCTATCAGCTATCCTCTACCAAGCACCAGCAGCAACAAGCAACTATAGATATCTAGGATACGTGCTGCTGCGCCGTCGTGCTGCTACGTGCTACGTGCTGCGTGCTGCGTGACTGCGTGCTGCGTGACTGCGTGCTGTGTGCTGCGTGCTGCGGCCGAGGGGATCGTGCATCGTGCATCGTGCATCGTGCTGCGCAGCGTCGCTGAGCTCAAGCGCTGAGCTGCGAGAGCAGGCCGACATTATCAGAGATGACATCAGCATGCATCCTCAGCGCGACGACTCGTCATCATCTTGAGAGGCAGGAGACCCGCCCGTCGCAATATTTTGGATATCCTTCAGCATGTTCATGACGGTGACAAGCTGCGATCCTCCCTGCTCGTCGAACTTCGGGCCCGCGCCGTATGTCCCAAGCCAGTCCCAGCAGCCGGCGTTCTGAAGCTTCGGGTTGTTCATCGACTGCGGGAAGAGGACGATCAGATCGTTGGCCTCTGCGTAGCCGTTGTAGCCCGACTCATGCACGTACTTCTTCTGCAGATACGACTCGGACTGCCCGCACCCATGATATACGACGTGGATACCACAGCTGCCAGGGGACCTCCTGCACTTGGCAGGAACATACACAAACGCCCCCGTTGCCATGCTGATCGAGTTGATATTCGACACCCCAGCCGGCTTGTACTTGCTCTGGTCGACCCGATACACGCGCTCCTTGCTCCAGGTGACCTTGGTCTGTTTGACCACGCCGAGGTGCCGCAGCATGTCTCCTGCCAAATCGAAGTTGCAGTAGTTGATGTATGGGAAACCGTAGAAAGAGCACTGGTTCCCCCACTGCTGCTGGTCAATGACCCACGCATGCCCAGAGCCGATGTCGAACTTTGTCTGCAAATTCACGCCATAATGCTCAAAGTACGTCTGCGTGCTCTTCATCACGGGCATGGCCACCTGTGTATCCTGTGTCCCAGCGTACAGGTAGACGGGCGCGCCTTTCATATTGGAAGTCGGATCAATAACGCCCTTTTGCGCCTTCTGGTCAGTGTAAGACCAAAATTTCTTGACAGCGCCGTTCCAGACCCGAAGTGAGTACTTGCCGCAGTTTGTTTCCGCATTCTCGAGGATTGCGCAACCGTAGGGTGCGCCCGCGGCGACCCCGACGCCCTTGGTGACTGATGAGTACGCAACGAAGTGATCGACTGCCATGTCTGCTCCCGAGGAGAAGCCAGAGACCGTGTGGGCGGGGATTACCGCGCTCAATGCCGTCTGATTGGCGCCGGTGGCGTTCAGCGCCGCGAGGGCGGCGTTGAGAGAGGTGACCAGAAGCATTGCTTGTTTTGACTAGATGCAGAGGGCTGTCTGTTGTGGTATGTGACGGGCGGGATGCGCCGTTGATCGCACAGACCGACTCTGTCAGCTACTTTTTGGCTACACGTACGTGTACACGTACACGTACGTACAGCGGACCAGAGCGAGAAAATAAAATTTTGCGACACGAAAGCCATGCGGGGGAAATGAGCGCATGCGGCCATCAGCCATCTTGTTCGAATCGGCTCGGCGAGATCAGTCGATTGGCGGCGTTTTCGCTGTTTTCTAAGGAAAAAGGTTTTTACGCCCGCCTGCTGGTGACCCCTGCTGGGATTATTTGAGCCAAAAATCCCTGCTGAGGTGGCTACTGATCTTCCTAAGCCCATTTACTACCCCCTACCCCATCCTGGACCTCGGATCCGGCCTCAAACCATCACAAAACAAGCACGCTGACACTCGGCCGTGACTGATGATGGTACCTGATGCACTGAGAACAGAATCAACGAGACAAGCAGCACGCGCTTTTGCTCATACGGCCAGAGACAATTCCTGCTGTTAGCCTGGTGCTCCTACTCATCTGCTATGGCTCCGAGAGCAGCTGGGTGGAGGTCCGGCTTGTTCACGTCCTATGCGACATCGCGCGTATTTCCCGCAGATACGCCACTACGAGCAAATCGCGCTGAAGGGGGCGCGCTTTCCCCCAGCAAGCAGCAGGCTCGGCCACGCTCTCGTCCACTGTATCGTAGATCTTAGAAGTGCTCCTTTGTTTGCGAGCATCTGCAAGTGGCCGTCACCATCGGCCGCGTCACTGCCAGCTCCAGCCGATCGGTCACTCGGCTGGCCGTAGACAAGCTCGTACAGCTCCTCCGCACTCGCCGTGCGATCGACAGCCTGGCTCTCCTCCTCGGGCAGCAGCTTCGCCGTCTCGGTCACCTCAGCCGTCGCCTGCTGGTCAAGCGAGTCCCTCTGGACGTCGCCACGCACCTGCTTTGGTTGATCAAGCCGCAGCCGCACTCATACCACCTCCCATCAACATCGAGCTAGCCGGGGGCGTTCCGGAACCACGGGCGGGAGCAGCGGGAACGGCCGACGGACGCGCGCAGGTCGTGCAGGCTATGGCCTAATGCAGCTTAAGGCGATTTATCTATACTCGAGGTGGGGCCGCTTCCACCCAAATCGCCGCCGGCCGCTCCGCCAAAGGGGCGCACGGCCCGTTTCTGCTGCCCAGCACCCGCCACAAACAGGCTCGCCACAAATCACAAATCACATGGCCCTTATGATAGGCAAATCGCATCACAGTCGCATCACAGCGGTCGCTTTGTGCGGGTGCGGAGCAAGAGGGGGGGGCAATCGCGCCTACCGGCGCTACACCGCTATCCCATTAGCTGATTGCATTGTGTGAGACGCCGCACGCCCCCCCTGCTGCCTCGCAGCTCACACCACAAGCCTCTTCTCGCCAGTCACTGCCAGGTTCCGACCTGCTTGCTGCTCGCTGTCATGGCTGTTGCCTTGCTTGTTCATCAGTGAATCTGCTGCTTTTTCCTGTAGCTTGTCTACTTGTCTGGAACAGCAGTCCTTTGCAGCGGTGGTGAGGACCACGATGAAAGCCTCAAGTGGCACCAGCAAGGTGCTGCCGATCAGCATCGCGTTCACTGTATCAGTCGTGTAGCCATCTTCGTAGATGCCGGTGGCCAGAAAACCTTGCTCGAACTTGACCATCAGGGCGCCAAGGAGTGTGAAGAAGAGCATAAGCTGAGTCCAGATGGCCTGCACGTTGTCTACGTTCTTTTTGTATGGCTTGAATATACAGAGGACATGGCCGTACACGACCGTAATGATCATCGCTGTGATCAACTGCATCAACGACCCTGGCTGAAAAAAATTTGCGAAGCCCATCAGTAGCAGCTTTCGAAGGCACTCGACGGTCTCCCAGTAAAAGAAAAGCTGCTCATACTCACGGTAGAAAAAGGCGAGGAAAGCCATTTCCTTTCGCGGATGACCTGTGTTGTCGTGAAGCCGATCGCAATTGGCCCACAGCATTATGAAGTACAACATGGGCAAACCGACAGGGAAAACGATGACCATGAAACCGGCGAAAGCCTCCGCCATCCGGTGCTTATCCGAATCACAGCGAATGCGGAGGTCCGTATGAAGATAGGGCACACCGCTCACGGTATCACAGTTGAACGTGGCGAAGATGAGCTTGCATGCGAACGGGTAGACCAGATACGTCAGCGGCAGCAAGAAGCCAACAGCCTGCCGAATAGTACTCTTTGAATCCGCGTGTTTAAGCTCGCACACCAGGCGCGCTAGGCCAGCAATGACGATGAAGAGCAGTAGAAGGAGCACAACGCTGAGCCCGTACATGGCCGTGTGCCCGTCGTAGTCGACGAAGCACGGGACCTTAAAGATTCGCAGGAGGTCAAATTCGAAGATCGAGAAGAAGCCCAACACGTTGAGGTACTTGATCGGAAAGGATACGTCGTACACATCGCCGATGAGCAGGACAATTGAGAAGTAGGCCGTCATGATCTTAAGCTTGCTCGTCAGGTCTTTTGCCATTTTCTGGGGCAGCTCGCCATGCTCGACAAATCTTTTCCATGCGAACATAAGCAATGCACCGGCGAAAATGAAGAGCAGCGTAACGAGAATCATCAATACCCAGCCCCTCTGCACGAAGTCCTTGCCATCAGCAGCACACTTGTCGCATGTCTTTGTGATCGTCATCGTGTATCCGACCGCGCATACACCACAGAGCACGCCGTAGTTTCCCTCACTGCACGTCACAGATCCGTCGTAGCGGTCGACGGTACACGTCGCGGAATGTCCTCGGCAGCGGTAGAATTTAGAGCGGTTATGCAGAACCTCGCCGTCCTTGTACTCGTAGCGCAGTCGTCCATCCGTCGCGTTCTTCTTGGGGTGTGTAAGGTTTAAACCATCGTGCCAGAACCCAGGCTTGTACTCAAGGATGCCGAACGAGCACACAGCCTCATCCCCAAGCGAAAACGGACAGGAGAACTCCTGATTGTCGCGCACGTATGCCGATCGTCTCACGTCATTGCAGAACGGCTTTCCCCTTTCTTTTTGCACCTTATCCCGCCCGCAGTGGCGACAGTGCTCGATGGACGAATTCTGTGGCCGTATACTGTCGCCAAATCGACCAGCGGAGCACTTCGCGCATTCAGTTGCACCTTCAGTACTGTATTGTCCGACAGCGCATGCGATGCAGGCCACCACACCGTCGACGTTCGCATATCGCCCGCCAACACACTCAACGCAACTGGTCTTGCCAGCATGGACCTGGAAGCGGCCAGCCGAGCACTTCACACATCCAATCGAGCTGGTAGTATCACTGTAGCGGCCAGAGATGCAGTCTGCACACTCCCTCGAGCTGATTCGGTTGGTGTACTTGCCAACCTCGCACTTCGCACACGATTGGGCGTTCGGTAGCGCCTGGTACAGCCCAGGGAGGCAGGGAGAGCATTCGATTTTTTTTACCAAAGTGCACGTTCCTTTGTTGAGCATACTCTCCAACGTAGCTGCCAGATTATCCGTAGAACATTTTGCAACGCTTGTGTCAGCGTCTGAGCTTTTCACTTGGTAAGTGCCTGGTGAGCAGCCGCCTATGCATTTGGGCTCTTGAGCAGTCGCCGACTCCTTGCATGATGCTGTGTCCGGCCAGGTACCAGCATTGCATCCAACGCTTGCGCAATCAAAACACTGATGGTTACCTGTGGTCGCAGTGAAGTAGCCAACTGGGCAGTCGATGCAGGAGCCAAATTGGCCAAACCTTCCGGCGTTGCATAGCTCACAGGACATTTGCCCGTCCTGCTCCTGGTACTTCCCACTTGGACACATGATGCAAGCATCGTTTGCATTGCTTGCTCCGGTCACTCCATACCGTCCAGCGGCACACCCTGTTCTGTTTGCACACAGCGCCTGGCGCTTGTACTCACACGGCTCATCATCCCACCATGTATTAGATTCAATATTGAGGCAGTCACCATTGCCATTAATCCTCCAGTTGTCTTTGTTGTAGCTGAGCAAGCTGAGTGGCCAGTTGACACTGTTCCTTCTAATGTTGATCCACACCCGACCTGCTCCTGCCTGCGCGATAGCGGTGTTCTGCTCTTCTGAGGAGGGAACGTCAAAGCTCATGCCAGTCTGAGCGCACTTTGGCGCTGCTTCTGACCAAGTGACAGCATCAATCACTGCCCAAGACGTCACAGCAAACTTACACGCCGCCTGCCCCTCCTTGTCCTGATACTTCCCAACCGAACAGGCGGTGCAGGAGGTGGACTCAGCAGCGGGCTGGTGGTAGCCGGCAGGGCAGGTGGCATCAGCATCTGCAGCAGTGACCAAGCCCAGCAGTAGCCCAAAGATCAGCCAGCTCTTTTTCTGTGTGGCAACTTTGGTGAGAAACAGCATCAGCGAGGCCTCCATCTTGGTCCGATTGTCGCCTTCGCGAATCCGCTGCAGCGCCAGCGTCTGCCCCTCTTTCGCGCGTCTCAGCATCGTGACGTTACTCATCTCAGCAACGAGCTGCCCATTGTGCATCTCCGGGCGGTTCTCCGCGCCCGCGACCATTAGGACATCGGTCACGACGTACGATTTGTCTTTCTTGTCGCCCAGCGAGCCGGACGAGTCACTGCCAGCCAGCCCTGCGACTCCTTCCGCAACAGTAATAAGAGAGTCCATCTGATCTGTTCGCTGTGGTCGATGTCCGCTGACCCGGGCCCGTACCCCCTTTGGGTGCGTGTTAGTTTTAGAGGCAAGGCCAGGCAGCTGGGTCGGCGCGAAGGGAGCGGCGGCCAGCGACGCGTGGCAAGCTTTCAGAGAGATGTGCGCTACTGTACGAGATCTTAAGACGCGCTGCCTCCCCAGTCCCTATGTGTCGTTGGGACACACAGTAGGCAGGGGAACACGGGGCGGCCGCGCAGCGAGGCGGCCTTGCTAGGGAGTAATTAGATGATA
>JACLAD010016592.1_pt1 | contig 15031 bp, 16 predicted proteins | sample 8027901 | NCBI WGS metagenome assembly JACLAD01 (sample SAMN15725071, study PRJNA655200) | protist metagenome | isolation source: fluorescence activated cell sorting (FACS) single amplified genomes of... | place: Spain: Blaines Bay Microbial Observatory, Mediterranean Sea | collected 2016-07-05 | reverse complement strand
CCGAACCGGTCGGCGAACTTACCTGCGATCGGGAAAGAAACCAGCGCCCCCACCCCCATGACCAAGAGCAGCAGCCCAAGTGCGCCTTCATCGAGACCGAAACCCGAGGCCACGGCCGGGACCCGCGCGGCCCAGCTTCCCAGCAGCACTCCGTTCAAAGCGAAGGCGGCAGCGACGCTGCGCCAGGGAGTTACGATATTAGGCATTTACGATCTCCAATCCCGTCGAGGCCAGTGGCGCCGTTGCGTCCGCCTCGGCATCGGTAATCAACATGTCGAGGGCATCGCAGGTCACCACGCGGTGTCGTGCCCGTCGTCCGAGTTTCTCGGCACCGGCCAGAGCCACGTTGCGGTGACTCGCGGCGATCATCGCGCGTTTCGTATGGCACTCGTCGGAATCGGCGGCGCTCAAGCCGAACCCGGTCTCCAACCCGCAGACCCCGAGGAAAGCGACGTCCACGGCGATCCCGGAAAGCCCCGCTACGGTGTCAGAGCCGACGGTGATCGCACCTGCGGCAGAGAGGCGTCCACCAACGAGCTGGGTCGGGATGCCGGCGGCAAGAGTCGCCAGCGCCACTGCCGGGGCCGGCGTCACAACGAGGCCGTTTGGCAGCGCGGGCAGGCGCTGTGCCAGCGCCAGCACGGTCGAGCCGCCGTCGAGGGCAATCACCATGCCGTCCTCGAGCAACGACAGGGCTGCGGCCGCCAGCCGTTCGGCCAGCACATCGGTGGTCGCCATACGCTCGAGCGCTGGTCGGACCGGACGGGTCACGGGCAGAGCGCCGCCACGGATGCAGCGGGCGACGCCCTGTTCCTCCAAGGCTTTCAGGTCACGGCGGATGCTGTCCGTCGAGACCCCGAACTCCCTCGCGGCGCTCGCGAGAGACAATGCCGAGCCTCGCTCCAACCGGCTCCGCAGCGCGTCCTGTCGCAACTCGGGGCTGGGTTGATCTAACTTCATGCCGCAACCTGATTCCATATTTCGCTGCTACGTGCAGGATATTGAGACTATGCGCAATGTTGTGCCAGGTCGTCGGCCTGTCGCGAAGTGTATGAAACAATGGCCCCGCAATTTTGGAGATTGGAGGTACCGTACGATGGCAAATCCTCTGACTTACGATTGACAGAACTTGGTCAATCCGGAAGCGCAACATGAAGAGCCTTCGAGCTGAAAGTGAAGCTTCAGGACCTAAAAAATATCGCCACATATAACATAATGCAAATTATGGGCGCAGACGTTTGTCGCGGCAGGGTGGATTCACGTTCGAAGTGCAACTTCTGTATAGAAACAGATGGTTACATGGAGAGCAATCGATGGGCACCTGCTACGCACATTTGGATCTCGAAGAGCGTCAGAAGCTCGCGCGATGGCGCGAGGCGAAATTGCCAATGAAAGAAATCGCACTGCGGCTCGGCCGCGCGCCCTCCACGCTCTATCGGGAAATGCAGCGCAATCGCTTCGTGGACGATGAGATCCCTGAGTTGAGCGGCTATTACGGCATGACTGCGCACCGGGCTTACGAGAAGCGTCGTGCCATCCATCGCAAGCTGCTCTGGCTCCCGGCCATGAAGGCTGCCGTGGTCGACCGCCTCAAGGCCGGATGGTCGCCCGAGCAGATCGCGGGCCGGATGAAGCTTGAGGGCCATGCCAAGTCCGTCAGCCACTAGACCATCTACCGCTAGGCCTATTCCGGAGATGGCCGGTCCGAGGCGCTTTATCGGCACCTGCCGGAGCACCGCCGGCGTCGTAGACCACGCGGCACGCGACGCCACCATGGCCGCAGATTCAGCAATGAACACAGCATTTCGCTGCGGCCCGTGGAGGTCTCCGAGCGCCAGCAGTTCGGCCACTGGGAGTGTGACTTGGTGATGTTTCGCAAGGAGTTCGGCAAAGCGAATATCACCTCACTGGTCGAGCGCGTCAGTCGCTTCACCGTCCTGGCGAAGAACGCCGATCGGACCTCCAAGCCGGTCATGGAGACCCTGATCTCTGGCCTGAAGGCCCTGCCCCAACCAGCCCGCCGCTCCATCACGTTCGACCGGGGCACCGAGTTTACCGCTTGGGCGCATCTCAAGGCCGGTCTCGGCGTGGCTCCATGGTTCTGCGACCCGCAGTCACCATGGCAGAAGGGCACGGTCGAAAACACCAACAACCGGATCCGAAAATACCTTCCTCGCAAGACCGACCCCACGGCGATCACAGATCGAGATCTGACTTCGATCTGCGATCGCCTCAACGCCACGCCTCGGAAGTGCCCCCCCCCAGACCTGCTTCAGCCACTCTGCAGGTGAGACGACTGTTGGACAGACGATCAGTGCGGTGCAAAATCCGTCAAACTCCGGCAAAACCATGGAGTTGCTTGCCTCAGGAAGCGCCAGCAGCGCTTCATCAAGTTCCTTGAGGTCTTGATCACTATGCCAGGCCAATGGCCATCCTCCTGTCTGAAGCCCGCGCTAGGACTTGAACCAAGCTGCCTGTGACTACGAGACCACGATCGCTGGTCCAACATTACGCCACCCGCACACCGGCTTACTTCCTCAGAGGCGTCAAGCCGATCCACGGCTCCACATCGCGCGATGAACGGGACCCATGAGGAAGCTTTGGCTTCAAGCCATCAACGCCGCCGACGTCAGCCAGAAGTTGGCTTCGTCGTTTCCGGCGATGACGTAGACGTGGGGCAGCTCGCGCGGATCGCCTACGTTCGAGTAGAAGAACACGCGCAGCGAAGCATCGCGCATTAAGGTCGGCATAGCGCAATCCATGCCGCATGATTGCATGCAAGGTGGTGTGTTGCATTATTCCGTGCTCTGCGCCTTGTAGGCTTGCCACATCTTCAAGAAGAGTTGCTTCTTGCCGCCATGGGTATAGCCGAACTGAGATGGCCCCCATTTTTCGGACAGGTTCGCGGCCGCTCTGAGCAGCGGTGGGATCGAGGCTGTTATCCCGCTCAAATCGAACCGAAGGTATCCAGCTGAGTTCGATAAAGAGGCCTACAAGTGGCGCCACTTGGCCGAGAACTTCTTCGCCAAACTCAAGGAATACAGGGGTATCGCCATGAGATGCTGCAAAACTGATGGAAGCTTCGGGGCATTCAATGCCCCCGCTGCTACCGTCATTCGGCTAAGGTAAACATCAACAGACTCTAGATGGAAGGACGATACCGCCTCCTCATGCCGCCAGATGCCGGCTCTACGATCCCGCCAGCCCCGCATCGCGCAGCTGCTCGGCATCCGGCAGGTCGCGCAGATCCGCCAGTCCGAAGGCCGCGAGGAAGCCCAGCGTGGTGACGTAGGTATAAGGTGCGCCCCGCCGCGGCGCGCGCGGCCCCGGCGCGATCAGGTCGCGCGCGGCCAGGCGACCGATCAGCTCGCGGGAAATGTCGTGTCCGAAGATGTCCTTGAGGCCGTCACGGGTGACCGGCTGGTGATAGGCGATGGCGGCGAGCACCGCGAGATCGCGCTCGGTCAGGCCGATTTCCCGGTCCCCGACATCGGCGGCGGCGCGGATCACCGCCCCGTAGGCGGGCCGGGTCCGCAGCATCCATCCCTCGCCGACCCGCACCACCTCGTAGGGCCGGTCGGCCAGCTCCGCGGCGAAATCGTCGAGCAGCAGATCCAGCGCCGCCCCCTGCCCCACGACGCGCGCGAGATCGACACGCGGCACCGGCTTGGGGCTCGCGAACAGCACCGCTTCGATCCGCCGCATCCACTCGCGCCAGCGCAGCTCGCGCGGCAGCTCGGCCAGCTCGCGGTCAATCATCTCCATGGTCAGAGCCCGTAGAGCCGGAAGCTGTCGCGCCCGGTCAGCTCGCGCAGCGCGCCCAAGCTCACCAGCCGGTCGCAGAGCCGCCGCGCCGCGCGGTCCGACATCAGATGGGTCAGGGCTATCGGCGTCAGCGCGTCCTGCGCGAGAAACAGCTCGACGGCCGCTACGGCCCCCCTGGCCCGCAGCTTCGGCGCCACGGCGTGCAGCCGTTCGGCGCGACTGGCCAGGTCTTGCGCCAGACCGGCCGCCCTGACCGCGGCCCGGGCCACGGCCTGATGGCAGGCCAGTCGCAACCCGTCCCCCTCGCGCCGCAGGTCGCGCGGCACGAGGCCCGTCGCCAGCAGTGGCACGAGCCGGTCCCAGCCAAGCGCCTTGGCCAGCGCCGCATCGGCGAGGATCAGCGCCGCCGTCTCGCCTCGGGGGGCCTCGGTCAGCACGGATTCCAGCGTGGCCGCGGTCCGCGCGATAGGCGCACCGGGCCGCGCCAGTTCCCGCCGAACCAGCTCCGGCGCCACGCCGGGGAGAGGCGTCAGGCCGCGCGCGGTCAGGGGCCGGGTCACCGCGCGGTGCCAGGCTTGGCCGATCTCCCCCGCCGGTCCGAGCGGATCGCCTGGTCGCGCCAGGCACAGCGCGTCGCGCAGCTCCTCCAGGCCTTCCGATCGCCCCGAACACCTCACAGTTGCCGCGGCGGCCTCGAACGCCAGCCGGTCGCGCCACAGCGTGAGCGGCAAACCAGGCTGGACCATCACGCTTTGCAGATGCGCCAAAGCCGCCCCAGTGCGGAACGCCGCCTCCTCGGGATCGCCGACGCGGCCCGTGACGGCCCAGCCCGGCGGAGCGGGCCAGGAGGGGGCGGAACGGTCGGGATGCAAGAGGACGGACATGGGTCGAGCGCTACCGGTGCGCGGCGCTTTTGTCCATCATTCGACTCCATAACCGCCGCGCTGTGCAGCCGTTCATCATGTCCGATAATCTTCCCTTATCGGACATGACCGTGCTACGCCCATCACCATGCCGGACACGCCCCAAATTCCCGCCCCGATCGCCCTGCCCGGCCATGTCGCCGGCTCCGGCCGGCTCGACCGCCTCGTCGACACCGCCCGTGGCTACGCCGACCATGCGCTGGCCGAGAACACCCGCAAAGCCTACGCGCGCGACTGGGCCGGTTTCACCCGCTGGTGCCGAATGAAGGGCGCCAACCCCCTGCCCCCGTCGCCGGAGCTGGTCGGGCTCTACATCACCGACCTTGCGGCGCCCTCGAGCAAGGCGCGCCCGCTTTCAGTGGCCTCGATCGAGCGCCGCCTCGCCGGGCTGTCCTGGGGCTACGCACAGCGCGGGATGCGGCTCGACCGCCGCGATCGGCACATCTCGAGCGTCCTCGCCGGCATCCGCCGTCGCCACGCCCAGCCGCCGGCGCAGAAGGAGGCGATCGGGCCGGACGATCTGCGCGCCATGCTCGCCACTCTCGGCCACGACCTGCGCGGGCTGCGCGATCGGGCGATGCTGCTTCTGGGATTTGCCGGTGCGCTGCGCCGCTCGGAACTGGTCGGGATCGACCTGGCCAAGGACGACACGATCGACGGCAGCGGTTGGGTCGAGATCCTCGACGCCGGCGTGCTCGTCACCCTGCGCGGCAAGACCGGCTGGCGCGAGATCGAGATCGCACGGGAATCGAGCGCTACCACCTGCCCGGTGCAGGCACTGGAGCGCTGGCTGGATTTCGCGAAGATTGAACTGCCCCGGCTTTGCCGGAGAGCGTTTCGTTCTGCGCTTCAGGCGACCTTATCGACTGCTTGAAGCTGTTCAAGGTGCCGCTGCTCGGCTTCGGCTGGTGGGATGTAGCCGATTGAGCTGAGAAGTCGCTGCGTGTTGTACCACTCGACCCAGTGAGCGGTTTCCCATTCGACGTCCTGCATGGTTTTCCACGGGCCGAGCTGCTTGATGACCTCGGTCTTGAACAGGCCGATGACGCTTTCTGCGAGCGCATTATCATAGGAATCCCCGACCGTGCCGACGGATGGATCGATCTCGTGATCGATCAAGCGCTCGGTATACTTTATGGACAAATACTGCGACCCGCGATCGGAGTGATGGATCAAGCTCTTGTTTCCAAGTGGCTTTCTTTGCCAAAGCGCTTGTTCCAAGGCGTCGAGGACGAACCGGGTCGTCATCGAGGTCGAGACACGCCAGCCCACGATCCTGCGTGCGAAGACATCGATCACGAAGGCGACGTAGACGGTGCCTGACCAAGTCGGAACGTAGGTGAAATCCGAAACCCAGAGCTGGTTCGGACGCTCGGCGTGGAAGGCACGATTGACCTTGTCGTCTGGACAGGGCTGCGCGCTGTCGGGCTGGGTCGTCACCAGCTTCTTGCCGCGCACCACGCCCTGGAGGCCCATGTCGCGCATCAATCGCTCTACCGTGCAGCGCGCGACATCCATGCCATCTCGGCGCAGCGCATGCCAAACTTTCCGAACGCCATAGAGGCCGCGATTGGCTGACCAGATCTCCAAGATCTGCTCACGCAGCTCAGCATCCCGCTGGGCGCGCCTGGAAGCTCGCTGTGGATTTTTCTCCGTGGCCTTGCGATCATGGTAGGTAGACGGGGCGATCGGCAGTACACGGCAGATCGGCTCGACCCCGAACTCCCCCCGGAATTCGTCGATGAAGGCCATCATTTGCGGAACGGGCGGTCGAGCTCCGCCTGGGCAAAATACGCACTGGCCTTCTTCAAGATTTCATTCGCCTGCCGTAGCTCGCGAACCTCGCGTTCAAGCTCCTTGATCCGGGCTTTCTCCGCGCTGGTCGGCCCGGCCTCCTTGCCCGTGTTACGCTGCGCCTGCTTGTACCAGACCCGCAGACTGTCAGACGAACAGCCCAGCTTCTGAGCTATGTCGCGCACCGCCGCCGACCGGCTGCGATAACTTTCCAGATGATCCTCGACCATCTGCACTGCCCGCTCGCGAAACTCGGCCGAGTAAGGGCTTGTCGTATGCGTCTTCCTGTCCATAGAGAGCAATCCTTCGAGAGTTTTGCTCTCCGGGCAACCCGGGGCGGTTCAAGTCGACTTCGGGCCACTGTTCACCGCAGTCAGCCGGGACGGGAGCCGCGCGCTCGACCGTCGCCTGAACGACCGCCACGTCGCCCGGCTGGTGCAACGCACGGCCCTCGCGGCCGGGCTGCGGCCCGAACTACCTGAAGCCGAGCGCCGGGCGCTGTTCGCCGGGCATTCGCTGCGCGCAGGCCTCGCGACATCGGCCGAGATCGACGAGCGCCATGTGCAGAAGCAGCTCGGTCACGCCTCGGCAGAGATGACGCGGCGCTATCAGCGCAATCGGGACCGGTTCCGGGTGAACCTGACCAAGGCGGCCGGGCTGTAACAGGCCTCCTTGCCTCAAAATTGGCGAAGAAAGGGTTCACAAGACACGGGGCTATTCAACACACCCAATTAGAAAAGCCGACCTTGGCGATGAAATAGGACGCCGCATCGCAGCTTTCCCGAAGCTGCCATTGGCGCAGACAGCAGCATACTGGGCGGACAAACGTCAGCGATGCGAGACGAAGAGAGTGTCCAGTTGGTGATTTCTTGTCCGCTTCGGGCAGCCAAGCGGCCATTTAAGACGAGAATGCTGGGTCGGCGCCTGAAGCTGTCAGATCGACCCAAGGTAGTAACCGATGGCTTCCGCCAATTCGGTTTCCTCGTAGCCAAAATGAGAGCGTATGACCTCCTCCAACTTCCTGAACGTATTAGCGGCCTGAACGAAATTCGCATCATTCGGGTTGTTCGCCAGAGCATCCGCAGCCTCACCGAGGCGGATGATCAACTCGTGGACGACCTCGTGTTCTGCCTTCAGCTTGGCCACAACCTCACGGAACTTGCCGCCGCCCACCGCTTCGATCCGCGGAAACATGTCGGCGCTTTCGATGTCATGGTGAAACTTCAGAATTTGGCACTCGCGCCCGCAAAGAGATCCGAATGCGCGAAAGTTTTCAGCCATATCCAGCGACAGAACGATCCGCTTGAGGTTCTTGGGAGGACTGTCCCCGGCTTCAATCCGCGCAAGGACCGCAGCGATCTGGGCGATTTCCATCAGGTAGTGACGGTGGATCGCCGCCAGCTGCCGCCCTTGATGCCGGTGGCTGTCCATTGCCTCCGGCACCGGAGGCGCTGCCGGTCGGGTGGCCTCGTCGAGGCTCAGTTCATCCAGTGATTGATTGGAAAGGTCAGGCATGGTCGACAAGAAAGCCCTCGCTTAGGCTAAGTCAAGGACGGCTTCCGGCAGCTTCCTATTGTCTCCAAAACCACCAGAGCACAGCGGCCCCGAGCACGAAACTCCCCGCATCCACGAAGAGCGCCACCGGGATCGAAGAGGCCCAGATGTGGGAACCACGGGTAGCCTCGCGTCGTCATCTCGACGGATGAAAGCCCGCTATTCTCCGGCCTCGGCGACAATCCAGTCCTGGAAGGCTCTGACCTCGGGCCGGCCACGCGCGGAGCGGTCGACCACGATATGGTGGTGCAAGTCCGAGACCGTCGCCTCCTCGACCGGCCTCTCGAGCCGCCCGGCCGCCAGATCGTCGGCGACGAGGGACGAGCGCACCAATGCGAAGCCACGCCCTTCGCGGCAGGCGTCGAGCATCTCGGAGAAGGAATCGAACTCAGCGACCGACCTGTCCGAGAGATGGCAAGCGATCTTAACCTCCTCGGTGATCTTCTCCCCATAGATCTGGACGAGCCATCGTTCCCAGTCGAGCACCGTGTGACGTCCGCCCCTGTAGCGCAGCAGTGGCGCGGCGCAGAACGCCTGACGCTCAGGCAGGCGTTTCGCGAGATCGGGGGCGCAGACCGCGAACTCCTCCTCGAGACCGAGGCGTTGGCCGTCGAGATCCGGACCTCCACCGCCAAGCCAGACCGCCAGATCCGCCTCACCGGCGCGCAGATCCGCGCGGCGGTAGTCCATCGACAGGCTGACGGTGATGTCTGGATGGGCGCGCAGGAACCGCTCGAGGCGCGGGGCCAGCCACTGCGAACCGAACTCGGGCGTGGTCTGGATCACGAGGCGGCCCGCCGCGCTCTCCCGTCGCGCAGCGGCAAAACCGTCGCGCAGCAAGGCAAGGCCGCCCTCGACCGAAGGCAGGAGCGCCCGGCCCAGCGGTGTGAGCACCGCGCCCGACCGGCCCCGGACGAAGACCGGTTGTCCAACGAAGGCCTCGAGTTGCGCGATCTGGTGGCTCACCGCCGTCTGCGTCAGGCCGAGCGCCTCGGCAGCCCGGGTGAAGTTTTGTAGCTCCGCCACCGCTGCAAAGGCACGCAGGCAGGTCAGGGAGGGAAGTGCAGTGGATCCGAGTATCATGAGCCAGATTGATGGAAGCCATGCAGCCTATCCGTTTCACCAAAGCGCCGCCGAGGCCGATGATCAAGCGAAAGAACGCATCGAAAGGAGTGCAGCCTTGTTCATTCGCTTTTTCCAGAACGTTCGACCGAAGCGGCCCGATCTTTGCTCGTGCAACGATCACCTGCGACGCGATATCGGCCTTCCATCGAGCTGCCATGAAGACATCGCATGGCGGACTTGGCCACATTGCCTCAGCGGGCGGAGAACTTGATCGGGGGAAGGTCAGAATTTACTATATCCGCGTCGGATGTATTCTTCGGCAATGACTGCGACGCCCAAACCCCTTACTCCAGCCGTGCTGCATATCCTCCTTGCCCTCTCGACAGGAGAACGACACGGCTACGGCATCATGAAACAGGTCGAACGGGACTCGGATGGAAAGATCAGTATGGGACCCGGCACGCTCTACGGCACGATCGGGCGCATGCTGTCGGCGGGGCTGGTCCAGCAGAGCGATACGAAGCAGGATACCGAGTTAGCCGATTCAAGGCGGGTCTATTACCGCCTTACTGCACAGGGCGAAGCGGCGCTGAGGGCAGAACTCGGGCGGTATCGCGCGACGTTGGCAGTGGCAGAGCGGAAGCGGAAAACCTGGGGGCCGGCCCATGGAACGTGAACGAGAAATCGCCTGTTACCTGACGCTATACGCCAAGTTGATCCGGCTGCATTCCGCTCCCCACCGGAAGCGGTTCGGAGAAGAGATGCAGCAGTTGTTCTGCGAGAAGCAGGCTGACGGCGACCTCGTCCGTGAGATGCTGGCTTTCGCGGCCGAGCGGATCATGGAAGCGGAGGTAGAAGAGCGAACCGGCGCGGCAAAGGGCGCACGTTCGCCCCTGCGGGAGGTTCAGCGCAACGGCTACCGGGACCGCGACTGGGACACCCGTGCCGGGCGGATCGCGCTGGAGATCCCGAAGCTGAGAAAGGGGAGCTACCTGCCCAGCTTCCTGGAGCCGCGCCGCACAGCCGAGAAGGCGCTCGTGGCGGTGATCCAGGAGGCCTACGTCCAAGGTGTCTCCACGCGCTCCGTGGACGATCTGGTGAGGGCCATGGGCGCGGGCGGCATGTCGAAGAGCCAGGTCAGTCGCCTCTGCGTCGAAATCGACGAGCGGGTGAACGCCTTCCTCTCTCGCCCGCTCGAAGGCGCTTGGCCCTATCTCTGGCTCGACGCGACCTACGTGAAGGTGCGTGAGGGCGGACGGATCGTCAGCCGCGCTGTGATAATCGCCGTCGCGGTCAACGAGGACGGCAAGCGCGAGGTTCTCGGCGTCGCCACCGGTCCTTCCGAGGCAGAAACGTTCTGGACCGACTTCCTGCGCTCTCTCGCAGACCGTGGCCTGCGCGGGGTGAAGCTGGTGGTCGCCGACGACCACAAGGGGCTGCGGGCTGCTGCACGGCGAGTATTCGATGCGACGCACCAGCGCTGTCGCGTTCACTGGATGCGCAATGCGCTCGCCCATGCCCCGGCGAAGCAGCGCACGGCCGTGGCCGCGATGCTGAAGACGATCTTCGCCCAGGAAAACAAGGCAGATGCCGAAGCCCAGTGGGAGGTCGTGGCGGACGCACTGCGCGAGAAGCAGGCGAGGCTCGGCACCCTCATGGACGCCTCGCGCGACGACGTTCTCGCCTACATGGATTTTCCCCGCGAGCATTGGGCTCAGATCGCGTCAACGAACCCGCTCGAGCGGGTGAACCGCGAGATCAAGCGCCGATCCGACGTCATTGGCATCTTCCCCAACGACGAGGCCACCGTTCGGCTCGTCGGGGCGCTGATGCTCGAGACCAATGACGAGTGGACAGTCGCGCGGAGATATATGTCCCTTGAAACGCTCGCGCGCGTCACCGACAATCCCGACATCAGGCTGCCCGCCGTGGCCACCTGATCAGCTTTGGACCTCTCCGAAGGTCGGCGATCCTACACCATTTCCCGGGACACTATCAAGAACCCCAGCTACAAAAAGATCGGCCGGCCCTTCGCGAGCCACCACACCGTGCAGCACAACAAGCGCCAGTATGCCAACAAGAAGACCGGCGCGCATATCAATACCGTCGAGGCCGTGAATGCGATTGTCCAGCGTGCGCTGATTGGTGTCTATCACCGTCTGGGCCGGAAGCACCTCCAGCGATATCTGGACGAGATCATCTGGCGATGGAACCACCGTGTCCCAGAGGCCAAGGTGCGGATGCGGAAGTCTGCGTCTGGTCTTCCATCTACCGAGACCACAATTGTCTGGAAGCCGATCCCGGTCGTGGACCAGATGCGGGGGCTGCTCTGCGCTGCTGTCGGCCGGCAGGTGCGCCGCACCCTTCTTGGGGGCTATGCTGGCCGTGAGAAAAGGGCTCTATGCCTCCGACGCCTCTGGCAGTCGCGCGCGCGACTTGCTGAAGCCATGCATCTCTTTCGCCCACTGGTAGCCGACCATCAGCCCTTTCATCCTCGGCAGCATCAACAGAGCGAGCACCGTCGCGATCGTGCAGAGCACGAGCGCCAGCATCAGGGGATCATCGGTAGTGTCGCGAAGTTGGTGGAAATTTGAGGGCGACGTAATCTCCGGGTGACTTGCAACCACCCAACCGGCGGCGACAACCGCCAGGGAGATCACGCCATGAACCAGATTACTGAAAGCGCGCGCCTTTCGCTACTGGCGAACGACGACGGCTACGACCCGATCGAGGATCGCCTGCGGGCGAGCGTCCGGACCACCATCGAAGCGATGTTCGAGGAGGAGCTGGCCGACTTTCTCGGCCGCCTACGCTATGGTCGCGGGGAGGGTCAGGCGAAAGGCTACCGGCATGGGCACCGTGCGCGGCAGCTCACCGGCACCTTTGGCACCGAAACCCTGCGGGTGCCACGCGCCCGGATCGAGGACGCCGAAGGCAAGGTGACGGAATGGCGGTCCAAGGCACTGCCACGCTATCGGCGTCTGACACGAAAGGCCGAGGCACTAATCGCCGCGGTCTATCTGGCCGGCACCAACACGCGGCGGGTCAAGCGGGCGTTGTTCGGGCTGTTCGAGGGCGCGGTCAGCAAGGATGTCGTCAGCCGAGCCTGGCGCAAGGTGAAGGTCGACTGGGACGCGTGGTGCGCCCGCAACCTCGCTGATGAGGACATCGTCCGGCTCATTCTCGATGGCACAGTGATCAAGACCCGGCTGGATCGGAAGGCCACGAACATCTCGGTGCTGGCCGCCATCGGCGTGCGCCGGGACGGTCAGAAGGTGTTGCTCTCCATTAGGAACATGGGCGGCGAGAGCACGGCGGCGTGGGGCCAGTTTCTGGCCGAGCTTGATGCGCGCGGGCTGAAGCGTCCCGCCTTCGTCATTGTCGATGGCGCGCCGGGGCTCGAGGCCGCGCTCGTGGCGCTTTGGGGCGACGACCTGCCCATCCAGCGTTGCACGGTTCACAAACACCGCAACCTGCTGGCCCACGCTCCGAAGCGTCTGCACGATGAGCTGACCGAGGACTATCGCGACATGATCTATGCCGACACCCCGGCCGAGGTGGAGAAACGCCGCAAGGCCTTCGTGCGGAAATGGCGCCTCAAGTGCAGGGCCGTCGCCGACAGCCTCGAAGAGGCCGGAGCCCGGCTCTTCAGTTTCACCCGCCTCGATCCTTCGCAGTGGAAATCGGCGCGGACCACCAACGCCATCGAGCGGCTGAACGAGGAGTTCCGACGCCGCATCAAGACCCAAACCGTGCTGCCCTGCGCGGAAACGGTGCCCATGCTGCTTTGGGCGCTCTTGGCCTCCGGCCAGATCCAGATGCGGAAGGTCGACGGCTGGGAGACCTTGTCTCAGCCCCTCGAACCCATGCTTCTTGACCTCGCCGCCTGAAGGGCCGAACTTTCACAAGCTCGGAGAAGGCCGCCGGGAAATTCCACCACATTCGAGACACGACCGGATCATCCCGCATGTAGCCAAAGAGGCCATGGAGGGCGAAGCCCATCACGTGCCCGACGATCAGGATGGTCAGGTAGGCCGGACCGTCGTCCGCGCGATGATGGTGTAACTCCTCACCGCATTCGGAGCAGGTGTCTTTCACCTTGAGATAGCGCGCAAAAAGCTGACCTTCGCCACAAGCGGGGCAGCGATGGCGCAGGCCACGCAGGATGGCCGGCTTCGTCTCGCGGGTTTCGGAAGTGGTCATTTCATCCCTTTCGACTCGGATTATGACAGCTCGAATATAGGGATCATTGATCGGTTGTTGAAGGCATATGTTGCAACTTGTATCTGCGACATTATGCGCATGTATGCGGCGTTCCTGAGGCAGCAATGCATACAATCATACCTTCAATATCCTGAGGGGTGACCTTATGTGTCGGGAGAGGCATGGAGTGGTGGCTATGAACGACTGGTGTCCCGAGATCTCGCAGAACGGAAGCCCACGCTATGTCGCGATCGCTGACGCCATCGTGCGGGATCTGGAGAGGGGCGTGCTACGTGCGGGAGATCGTCTGCCGCCACAGAGAAAGCTCGCGGATCTCCTGGGTCTGGACTTCACGACCGTCTCCCGTGGCTATTCGGAGGCCCAGAAGCGGGGGCTGGTGGAAAGCCATGTCGGGAGGGGGACTTTCGTAACGGCGCAGCTGGCTCGAGCATCGGGGCCTGACCCAGAACGAACTCGGGACGAGGACCTCACGATGAACATGCCGCCGGAGCCGCGCGACGAGCGGTTACTGCGCCGCATGCGGGAAGGCCTCGGGTATGTTGGCGACAACATGATGCCTTTGCTTCGATACCAGTCTTCCACGGGAAGCGATCGAGACAAAAGCGCAGCCATGGCCTGGCTCGGCAAGCGGGGACTGAGCCCGAGCGCTGAGTGCGTGGCGATCACGCCCGGGGCTCATGCGACCATCCTTGCGATCCTGACCATTCTGGCCGATCCCGGAGACACGATCCTGTGCGAGGCCGTCTCCTATCCCGGCTTGCGCGCCATCGCGGCGCGGCTGCGGCTGAACCTCCAGGGTCTGCCCATGGACGAAGAGGGGATTGACCCGGACGCGCTCGACCGCGCGATCCAGGAGCACAAGCCAAGGGCTCTCTATCTGACCCCTACTCTGCACAACCCGACCACCCTGACCGTTCCGGCGGAGCGCAGAAGGCAGATCGCGGACGTGGTGAACGCGCACGGGCTCCACGTGATCGAGGATGACGCCTACGGTTTCGTTCCGTCCGATGCGCCTGCGGCCCTCGCCTCTCATGCGCCAGATCTCACCTGGTATATCGGAGGGTTGTCGAACCGCCGGAAGTCGCCGACCTCGGCCACCACCGTCACGGCAACAATGAAGGCCACGCCACGCATGGCTTGGACAGCTTCGACCACGGGCGCCAAGTCCCAACTCGGCAGCAGATCGGCGATCTGCCCGGTCAACTTAACAACACGCGCCTCGGCATCGCTCACGGCATCGACATAGTCCTGGAACACGATCTGCTGCGCAGGATGCTGGAAGCGCACCGTCGTCAGCCATCGCCGATAGGCAACCGTCCAGCCCTTCTTGCCCGGATAGATGCGCCCATGACGGAGCAGGAAACCCTGTAGATGCTGCCGCGCTTTGCCGAGCACTCGCATCGCGGTCGCCCGGGCCCGAACCAGATCCCGCATCGCCTCATGCGCCGCGTCAGGCACCCACACCGCCGTCAGTTCGCCCGCCCTGTGCAGCTTCGCCAGCATCACCGCATCCCGCCGATCGGTCTTCACACGGTCGCCTGCCTTTACCGGTATGAGCGAGGGCGCGACCACGATGCAGTCATGCCCCAGCTCCACGAGTTGGCGGTGCAGGCCGTATCCGCACGGCCCCGCCTCATAGCAAAAATGCAGTCGGCGCCCGCCAGTGCCCAACTTTTCCGCCAGCTTTCGGACGTGGTCGGGTCGGT
>JACLAD010001914.1_pt1 | contig 15031 bp, 4 predicted proteins | sample 8027901 | NCBI WGS metagenome assembly JACLAD01 (sample SAMN15725071, study PRJNA655200) | protist metagenome | isolation source: fluorescence activated cell sorting (FACS) single amplified genomes of... | place: Spain: Blaines Bay Microbial Observatory, Mediterranean Sea | collected 2016-07-05 | reverse complement strand
CGACGATGGGAGCGATCCATGTCCATTGAATGCGCGCTTGTAAGCTGCGGCGTCATTTTCTTTTGCGTTGCAATCAATCGGAAAAGTACGTGAAGACCAGTGTTGAGGTGGAGGGACACGGACACTGGGTTCCTACTGTAACTGTTTATAAAAAGAATAAAAGTCGAAGCGTGCGCACTTCTTCTCCTCGGCGAGAAACCGATTTCGACCCTTGTTCGACTATTGGCGATCTAGATCTTTCCATTAATTGTCTCCCAAATTCAAATTCAAATTAAAACGAAAATAAATTAATTTGATATCTAAACCGTCGACTGGAGTACGAGTGCGACTACTTCGTTTAAACGATACGCACGAGGTACACGAGGTAGGTATACCGGTACAGTACACTATTGTTGGGGGCAATTACAGAGTGACCTGTCATCATCCCCGCCCACCGCTATTATGTGGTCATCCACAGACCGAAAAAATCCGTAGTTCCATCCCAAAGGTGAAAAATAGCCGCCTACATTCCCATTTGCTGTGAACCGGAGTGATCCTTCACCAAGATCATGCTGCATGGACAGCGCCTGCGATATTGATGGCAAAAACTTCAAGTTAAGAACAGAATCTGAAATACTGCTAGCCGGAAAAAGATGCAGATCGTTGTCCTGGACCGTCGCCACCTTTTCACCCTTGTATGAAAGAGAGATGTCGATATCGTTCACCGCGAAATCAAATCGATTTGGATTATAGACTGATAAAACGATGTCGTATTCGGCCTCAAGAGACAGGTGCTCCAAGCCACGAAGAATGGAGCGCCAATCCAGGCCCGACGAGCAGATATTGTATGAAGGATAGTGCGGGTAGAACGCAAGCAGTAGAATTGCGATGATGGTGGCCACTAAGCTCGTTACCGCGCAGCATACGCCCATTATAGTTGGCAGCCTCTTTGCGAGTAAGTTGACGGTGCGCCTCTCCACTTGTGGAACTAACCACTCGGCATCAGGATCGACGCCAATTCCTGGTGTTTTCGCTCGTGCTTGGCCATCTTCAGCATACTCCATCTCACTCAATGACACGTAACGTTCATCTCGCTCGCGTGTCACCTCAGTGGACGACGTGCGATACACTTTGGCTGCAGCTGTACAGCAGGCCGCACAAACGCAGACGAAAAAAGCCACGATCCCGACCGAGATCACCTCGCCGAAGGACGGTATCACAGTAGCTGCCTCCGTTGGGTCTTTCCGCATGCAGTCGTACTGGTAGCATAGTGTTCCCACCGTACAACCGTAGATCGACCCCAGGGCGTGGCACTTGCGGTCTGGGCAGAAGTGACAGAGCGCGGAGGCGTTCACGCACTCCCCGCATGTGAGGTGGCTCGCGCACGCCATGGTTCAGCGCAGCACCTGCGAAACCGGACGGGGCGCCATGAGGTCGCCTCGAGACGGGACTCCGTACACTCTAACTCTGACTTAGTAGTACTCCGTTCTCCGTTACCCGGTCGACCAGCTTCAGTTTCGACTGACCCATGCAACCCCAATCTAAATCTATATTTGAAATTTCAATTGAAGAATAAAATCCTCCCAACAAACTTTCACGATCTGATAGTACCGTATGGGTCGCAACATTAGTAGAGCTGGCTACTGTTGACTGCCTCCAACAAACTTTCAAATGGATAAACCGAGATCTAGAAAGTAGAAAAGGTGAAGGAAAGATTTAATATCAGATCTCCCTAAGTCGAAACTGTCTCAAACTACTCTCAACTCTCCAATCTAAATCGTCTCTCCGTCTCTCCCCTACAGGCGTATTCCTAAGGGAATTTTCCTCACTGACAACTGTAACAAGTGGGCGTCCCGTCTCCCGCCTGAGACACACCGCCATTTAAGAGCCCTGTGGATGGGATGACCGCGCGCCGCACGACCCCTCTTGGGCTCGCGGTGGCAGGCGTGTGGCTCGGCCTCGCCTCGTTTTGCATCTTTGGTGCGTACGGAAATGGCGCTGCGCCTGCTCCGAGTTTCGGGGGCAACGCGACGAGTGGAGAGGACGGGGAAGACACTGGGATGGCCGGAGGTAACGCTCTCTTCGCAGCAGCCGCAGTTTTGGGCATCGTCGTTGGGGTTGCCTTGCTTTTCTGCGTGTCCAGGAAACTCGAACGACGAACAAACCTTCACCGGTTTGATGAAACGACTTTGCAGTGGTCGACTTTTGTAGAGGTGGAGAGAATGCTTGAGGAGGATCATAAGTTGTCACAGCGTCGGCAAATGTTAACGGCACAGCAACACAGAGGTGTCGAGGGCCCCTCTTCGGCGTTTCGTGACAGGACGTCAGATTTGGCGCCGTTACACAGTTCGCACCTGCGGACGTTTCGAAAATCTGAAAACATTTCTCATGCGCTCGCCTCGGTAAAGACGTTCGCCGTCAATTTGGACCCAGCTCTTGGTGAGCTCGTACGAGACCATGCTGATGCTCTTGCAAAGCTGTGCAGTTTTGGAGTTGTTTTCGTGCATGCAGACGTGAATGTTAGGCACCTCGTCCAGGACTGCGAGATCTACACTAGGGATCAATCTAGTGTCGAAAACTTCAACTTGGTGGCTGGGGGGAGTTCAAAATCACACCTTGCGAAAGACGATATGAGTGACGACGTCTTGGTGCTGCAGAATGCGGAGAGGCCAATTTTCCTCTGCACACTCTCACTGCAGAAAGCTGTCGACATGCCCTCCATCAGCGGATTTTTCAATCGTGGCTTTGAAGGGATATTCTTGACGGGGATACACGATTTTATGAGGCAGCTAGGCAAAACGAACAGTAGCACGGTTTTGTACAGCAGCTCGGACGTACTCAACGAACACCTGTCCAATTTGGCAGACGCGGCGAAAGCCGCCGTAAAACCACTTCTACTCGAAGTTGATTGTGATAATCTAGATGCTGATTTTGCAGAGAAGGTGGACCTAGAGTCCCTGGATGGCATAGTTTTGAGAAACCCAGTTTTTGATGCCCATGGAAGTGCACACGCAAGCCATGGAAAAGGGCATGACGCGCTGATATTCTTTGCGAGACGCATTAAGCAGCACATATCTCAGACTGCAGATTTTTCTCTTTTTTCGTATCACTGCGTGAATGGCGTAGATGAAATACGCCCGGAACTTGTCCAACGCTTTCACAGCTGTGCATGGGCTGAGAGCGCGCCTTTTCTGTGCATGTCATGCACGGACCCAGAACTCAAGGACCCGCAGTCAACCATGACCCCCTGCGTGCCTGACGATCTACTGTCGCCTCTTGATCTGATGAAGCAACCAAATGTAAGGCCTTTTGTCGATGTCATGAACAAAATCATTGCAACGATTCCAACAAAAGATTCACTTGCACTTGTGCGGTCCCAAAAAGCTTCAGATCTTCATGTTGATGGTGTCAATTTAAATTGGGACGCTTTTGATACGTTGCCAGCAAAAACGGGAGCAGACATGGAAAATCTGGTAAACATGCTCGTGGAGGTGTCTCAGTCAACTTTGAACACTTCCGCACCCACAGTTGCTACGGTTGCGGAAGCCGAGGAGAAGAAAGAACCAGGGGTTGGCGCTGCCACGACAAAACAAGACAGGAGTGATTCCATAGACACTTTCGCGATCGGATACAGCACCAGCAGAAATGAAATCGTCGTAGAGAGAAATGCGCGAACCTCATTTTTGCGTCCTCACCACATACCGCAGGATGCTTCACAAGGTGAGGAACCGATTTGGTTTGACACGTCACCAATTGGTAAGAAGGAGGAAGACTACGGAAAAGGCAGCAGTTCGCTAGGTCAAAAGTATATTGGTCATGTTTTCGATAAGGCAATATATAATACCATCATGGGAAGGGTAATTTCTCAGCGGCTCACTTTGCACAATGGCAAATGCCTCCTCGAAAACCTTTCTTCCACTGAGGTTAGAGAAAAATTTTGTGGCAACGATAGACAGAACAACAGTGCCGAGACATTTCATCCCATATTTCTTGACATCGTTGCAAACTTGAAGATGATAATAGAAAACATCGATGGCGATTTAGCTTTTGCCGTAGCACAGATGAACATTCGTCATACCATAAACAATCTGCTCGTGGATATGTACGAGGACCTCGACCAGTACAAGATGGTGCAACTCTGGCTCTGCTATCCTCGAGCAATGTACAGTATGACGCCGGGTGATGAAGAGAGGGGATACCTCGCCATGCAACAGAGATCACAAAACGTATTGCACATATATATATCCAAGGCGCATCCGTGTCCAGTAGAAGCAGTACTTCACTGCTACTTTGAGAGCCTGGGATGTACACATCAAGAGTGCGTTGCGCTGGAGTTGTTGTGGCGCCGATGTAGAAAGTGCGAAGATAATTTTTCAAACCTCTCCTTCCGCGCCGAATGGCAACTGAGGAATGCCTCTTTCTGCGAGCTTTCCCGGTTTGTGCAGAAAACTTCGAAGAAAACTGAGTGCATCAAGAACGGCCTCGGTAAGACACGGCCAGCGCTCTGCCGCATTTTGAAGGGCACAATCGACGACGTGCACGCTTTTTGCAAGTACAGACTTCTCGAAGAGACCAAAGCCACATCGCGAGCAGAAACCTTTAAAGACCAATGCTTCAAAGTTGAACGTCCCTCAAAGCAATTCATCCTACTCCTCAAATTGGTGCGGCGTGCTTGTTGGCTTCCTGTGGTTCGTCAGCATCTTTACAAACTTGTGAAATACTTTCAAGCAGTAGATGTGGAATTACTCGTCGCAGATCCATTCAGTTTAAAGATAGCGCTCGAACTACTAATAGCCTTTCGCAGCACGGTTATCGACAAGCTTGCTGTACAAATAAGGGACATGGACCCCTTCCCTCTTCGCGATCCTGATCTCAGTACAGTCCTTCTCGAGATGATTGGCATTTCCGAGAAAGATCTAATGTACATGTTCGGGGTGCCTATGAGGAATGTCGCCAAATCTCTGCATTGGCGGGTGCAGGAGCAGGTGCGAGCAGATAATCCTCCTCCGAGTATTTTTCAGCCAGGGAAGCACTACGACGACGCTGAAGATGAACTTGCTATAAGTGACAAGCTCCTCAAATATGGAAGCGGAATGTTTTTCTCGAGTAGTGCTTTCGTTGAGCAAGTGCTGGTCGTTATCACTGGAAGTGGGCTTTTTTCTTCGACAAGAATGTCTCCCGCAGAACAGCTTACTGTCAGCGTCGCTATGCTTGCCTCTTTTGTATGGGCTGGTGGAATCAATGCATCTATTGGCGCAACATCGTCTTTTTACGTGTTTCAGTGGTCGTATGCACTAGGCTCTGTTGCCGCTGTGGAACGACTCACAGCAGGAATAGTGACAAGTGTACCCATTGCGGTGATAGGATTTGTTTTTATTTCTGCTTTTATGCAGTCTGCACTTTTGGGACTCTACTTCATGTTTTCAGCAATTCTCTTCGTCATTTACTTAAATCTCATCGCAGCTCTCAGCTCCATCCGTATTAAGTCTATATGGCAATCAAGCGGCGGTAGGGCAATTTTGCTTAGTTACGCAATTCTGGCCATACCCAGTATCTTTTTGTCCGCTGGTTTCTTGGAGACGGTGACTGAAAACGGACACCTCGGGTGGTTTTATTTACTTTTCCTATGTCTTGCAGACGCGGAGATGTTTGTAGCACTGCACTATGTGTGCTTGCAGCGTTCGCGCTGCTTTGAGGAAATACACGTGGCAACTGACGAAGATCTCGACGAATGGGCTGTGGGTCGCGTTCCTTCCCTGCAAAAAATGCCGATGCCGAGTGATGCGGATCCGGAAATTTTTAAGAAAAAAGAATCTCAGAGGAAGCACCGATTAAGAGCTCTTTATGCTCTTGCTGTGAGGAAAGGCCTGGCGAATCGAAGCAGCCTTTCTCCAATTTCCTGTCAACAGAAGAAATCACAAATCGAAATGTTAGCGAGAACTTGGCTCGTCAAGAAGAGAGCTCATAATTTTGGTCGGGAACAATTACTCATGGAATGGTATCTTCTGCAGTCAAGCAAAACTGCCCCGTCTCCGCTCAGTGCGGAGTGGGAAAGTACGATTGACGAGGCGCTTCTCGCCATGCGGCAAAAAAGAATGACGGATATTGGTATTCGACCAGGACTCTTGTTCAGCTTTGAAGCGCCAGAAATTGTCTACGGCTGGCTCTATTTTCTCTTTATATTTGTAGATCGAATAGTTTACATGCTATGTGGGCTTGGATCTTTCCTATTTGTGGGAGATACAAGCAATAGCTACACTGTGGGAATGGCATTTGCGACCCTTTACCTCCTTTTTTGCACAGGAATGCTTGAACTGGCTCTTGCGAATCTGATTCGGTTCAATGAAAAGTTCACGGGGCGTAGACTTTGTGCCGGTGACAAAGTAGACGATCAGCTGCGGGAGAGGGTTAGGAGAAAGCAACAGCTGTACCAACGAGAAAAAATCCGCTTTTTGCGAATGATTTTCTTAATTTTCATTCTCGTAAGCGCAGTATTCATTATCTTGCACATGGATGCCCCATGGGACACGCAACACCCAATCATACCTTTTCTTCTGGGATCGTTCGGCTACATGGGGTTGCTATTTGCACTCTTCAATAAACTGTACATGGGGAAACGCACAGATGTAGCAATTAATATGGTTGCAATTGCAATACTTATTGGTTTCCTCGTCGCAATTTCTGCAGTACTTGCAAGTGGCTATGTACCGGGCACTGCTCTTGCAATTTTTGTCGCCGGCAACACTTATGCCTTCTTATCCTGGCGATGGCTGAGTCATACAAGCGAAGCAAGTCTACAGAAATGGGGAGAAGATCATAAACTCTTATCTCCAAATGTGTTGACGTCAGGGCAATCGTGGATTGGGTCTACAACTGCTAAGGATGTGCTTGCACGCCAAATTGTTCTTAAAAAGCTGCTCGACCTCCCGACCGACCGACGTATAGGATTCTCTGCTGATTCCAAGCGGGGAGTGACACTTTTACGGCGCCTGAAGAAAATTAAAGCACGCGTTGTTGACGACGATGTACATCCCATGCTCACTGATGCATTCACGACCCCAGGCGGGATACATGTGGGGGAAATCATAGATAGATGTGAGAAGGCCCTGGTCGATCTTGAGGCTCAAATTTTTCTTGTACCGAGTAATGAAATGCGCTCAGGTAGGTGTGAAGGATTTTCTGCAATTTCCTCTCTCTCTGAGACCTCGTTGGTCGTGTACGTCGGAATTCCTTGGCGGCAAAGACACGACGAGGATGTGGTTTGCCAGCTTCTATGCGAGGCATATATCCATGAAGTAGCGGAACACTTTTTTGGATTCTCACACAGCATGGCATCACTTCTTGAATTGTGTGTGCTGCCTGCATCTCTTGTCAACAGCGTTTCCGCAACGCTCAATGTATCAAATTTTCAACGCATTCCACGACGTGTTCTGGCGCAAATAAATCAAATGACACCAGCGGCACTTTCCAGAATTATTGCTTCCACAGATGCAGTAGTTTTCAGAAATGCATGCCTCGGCATAGACGTAGCTAGAGAATGGGAGACCATGTTGGAAGAAACGCGAAGTCTGTATTTATGGATAATTGAATTTCTTGGACCGGCAAATTTTGCAAAAAGCACCCTGAGTAAGTCTCTCGACGCAATTCGGGGGAAAATGGGAGGAAAAGCTTTTTACAATGCGGAGAGGCAACTGATGCATCTTATGATGGCCAAGTCACCTCCTTTGTTTGTTCTTCCCAGTGAAGTTCAAAACTTTAAGGAGGAGGGAGAGGTTCCAGGCCTACTTGCGACAATAATTTCCCGAGCTGAGCTTTCATGCTCCCTTGCGGTTTCGATCAAACACGCAACAAGAGTGGTACTAAATCATAAACAAGCAATGTTATCTAGAGACTTCGACGGACATGGGCGGTGGAGTTCTGCTGATACCAAGATGGCTACGTTCGGTATGTTTGATGGTCAGCTTTTGCAAGACTTTTTAGATCGGAAGGCGCAGCAGGAGCAATGGTCTGCAAGTACCCAAACAGTTGCGTTTAAGTTGCGCATGGTAGCAGAAGTCATGTATATTGCAGCAATCGGTAGTTCAGATTTCGGTCAGGAGGCTCACTGGCTGATGAAAAGTGGTCAATTGGGTTTTTTCCTCACGAAACTGGTCGGTACTGTGGGCGTGTTTATGGCAGTAATTTCTCGTCATTTGAAATGGATTCTTGTGAGAAAAATATTATGGTCTGGACGCAACGATGTCCAGCATTTTTTGAGATACGTGGAATCAGGACTTAATCGAGTTATTCACGAGGAAAAAAACATGATACATGTGGAGGGCTGCGATCCCAATAGTCCTGAGACGGCGTGGGTAACTGCCAACAATCGAGTTGCTACAGCTCGACATTATCGAATCTCCCCGATATATCTCTCAGGGATGTCAAAAGCTTCGAAAGGGTTCTCGAGAGTTCGTGCTTATGAGCCAGATGATAGGAAGAAAATGTGCGCTCGCGTGACATATAGTAACTACGCTCTCAGTGGAGAAGCTTCGCATCAGCAGAGACAGAATGTGGCGTCGGTGTGGAAGCTGAAAATGCGGGAGGAATTTGAAGGAGGGAAGCTTGTAAATTTGATCAAGTACGAGTACGAAGGTCGCCGTTCGAAGTTTCCTGCAGGTGCCGAAGTCACCACCCCCGACGGAAACTTTCTTGAAAAGCGCTTTTACGATAACAAAGGACGGCTGCAAGGCGAAACTTTAATGCGCGCCAGAAAACTACACCACCGATCTCCCGCGGTCACTGAAAGCGGATTTTTCAGAAAAGGCTGGTTGTACAAACGGAAGAAGAGGAGATTTGGATGGTCTCGACGGACGTATCGCTTTTTTGTGTCTGATCCTGTGAAGGGAAAACTCTTGTTTTTCGACAAAGATATAGCTTGGACTATGGGCGACACTGCACGGGGTGTATTGGACTTGGCTGGCTGCGGGTTACAACTGAGATCTGCCGGTATATTTGTCTTAATCGACTTGGTAGAAGAAACGGAACTTTACGAATTTTCTGCGGATTCTCCTCGGGAAAAGCAGCATTGGATTGCAGCAATTAGAGGATGTATTAAAATCGCAAATACTTTGGATTCATCCCGTATCGCGCAGGTACAGTTAACGACGAAGCGTGTCAGGGAAAATGCAATGGCACGAAACAGAAAAGCACATAGGGGAGCTGGTAAATCACCCAAACATTTCAGTGTCAATCCGCTTGCCCGAAGGAAGTCGAACGCAGATGAAGTGAAAATTACTGCGATATACGTGCACGAAGAAAATACTTCACTACATCCCGCTGATAGCCGCGCAGTGCAGTCGATTTATGAATGCAAAGAAGAGGACTGGGCTCTTGTTGTTCACAATTGCCACCACCACAATGGTGACAAAGTGTTTTCCAGAAGGGTTACAAGCGTTACGCTGAGGTGGGGAAAGGAATACTACCACACACAATACCAATATACCCACGCAGCTCATCGAGTAACGCGTACGTGGCGTATCAGATCACCCGGTGGTCCGAATAGAAATATATCTAAATCAAAGCGAGGGACTTTTCAAGAAACCGTACGGCAGAATATGGTGAAGCACGAGCAAAAACGTAGAGAGTCTCGATGGGATAGAGATAGGCGGGCAGCGGTAAGCAAACAAAAGAAGGCGAGAGTGGGAATTCAGACAGGACAGAGGGTAAGTTTAAGTGAAAGCGGTAGTAAGAGTGCGTTCACAACGTCAAAAAGTGGAAAAGTAAAAAACAAGAGACGCCATCGGCGTTCCACCACAAAAGCACTGCAACGAGTGCAGACTCATATAGGAAAACTCATGAATAAAATGAGTAGCATCAAACACGAATCTGTGCAGAAAAGAGCTTCCAAAATTTCTGCGCTAGATTCCGCGGCGAATCTAAAGGAAGAGCAGGCAAGCGTGGAAATTTCTACACCAGATGATCGATTAATTGACGATTTTGAAGATCAATTTGAGGATGACGATCCAACAGAAAATATACATGAAACTCCTTGGTTCATCCAAGAAGATCCTTATTCATTGATCGATCGTGAGGCAGCATCTTCTATCTATACCGAAGACTTGGCGATGCTGAGTTTTAAATCTAATTCGAGGCGATGTAGCGCTTGCTGCAAGAGGCGTCGTGTTTATAACTTTCGAACTGGGCGCTATCGGACCGGGGCTGCACGCACTGTGCTATGGAAAATGTGGAACCGACTATCAGGCAATTTGGAAGGAGTTCATGCTCAACACCTCGACGAATATTTGCTTCGTAATGAGGCTTTATTGAAGCCATACTGGCGCAAGCGTGACCGCGCTCTTCTTGATTCTGCACGTGAATATTTGGATCCACAGGAAACTCATCATAAAGACAAACTAACCGGACAGCATAAGCTTGAAATTTTGAACGCGTGTTTCGTCGCAAGCGAAGTTGGTACTCGGTCCCGTCTTTGTTACCGCTTTTCTGACCTATATAACTGTGGAAGGGGAGGGCAAAGCAGTTTTGTGGACTCTGATCATACACACCTTGCCATTGCCAGAGATGATCAATATCTTAGAGTAATGGGCCTAGATAGCGGGACATGGCCGATGGATGGAGGGGGAGTAGCCTCATGTCGTCGTGATGTAGTGAACCGCATTGGAGGTATCCGGTGGGAAATGGTGGCGGAGACTGGTAACGACATGAAAATTGTTCATAAATCTTACCAGGTGGAGGAACATGTGATGTCGGTAAATTTTGTTCCTCTCTGGGGAAACGACATGGGAAGTCCAATTCAAAATGTGCGATCGTCTGAACCAGTGTTGAAACTTAAACTTCTTGATTGGAGAGTAAACACACAAGCGATCAACGATTACTTTGTGCCATTGGTAAGACAATTAGTATTGGGTTGTGCAACGGTGAAGTTATCTAGAAGCGACATAGAACGCTTCACTAATCTATTTGTGAACTTACACACATTTTTCCAAAACTATGGCTGGGCACAGGCATGGGAACATCCTGCAACCATTCGCACATGGTGCTCGACGTGGTTTGAAGTTTGTGGAGTGATGTTAGGTCAAACCAATGATCATGCGCTGCGTGATTCGCTCATATCTTCTGATGAAGAATATGCACCTTTGATTCTTGCGGAATGTCCTACGATGGAAGACATGCTCGTTTCACTCTCGCTGATGACTCATTTTCTCATGCCACTGTGTGTACCACTCGATGGAAACCTCGAGGTTCCAGTCACTCACGCAACTCATCATGGGATCCAGACGCTGCTTGGAGTTATAGCAAAGCGTAAAAATGGAACTGCTCTTGTCATCTGGGATCATGGTATACTTTGGAGGGAGAGACTACGTGCATTCTCAAATTTCCGCGGTTTCCCTCTTTTTGCACGTAATGCTCTGGTGGGGTTGAATCGCTTGGTTGTGCAAGTGAACTTTGCAAATGCCGATATTGTTGCGCCTTGCTGTAATACCAATGTCTCATGGGAGCAATGGATGTCAGGATTGCGGGGAGACAACAGTCTTGCAAGCCAATGCATGCGCAAAATATTTCCGGTTTTGAATGGCATGGAAACAGATCGATTTCGAGTCAACAGAGATACCGAGGAAGGGCGGCCTACGGCGGTCATGCTCTCCCATGTATACGAGCTCAAAGGGGTGAAGATCGCCATCAGAGCAGCTGCCGTCATTGTTGACAGATATCAGCAATCACAGTATCAACTTTTGATTTACGGATCTCTGGACAAAGATCCCGCTTACGTATCCGAATGCCGAGCATTGATTGCATCCAATAATCTTGATGACAATGTTAAGCTCATGGGCCTGGGCAATGCACCAAAAGTTTTGCCTCGTGGATGGATTTTTGTTAATTCCTCACTTTCGGAGGGTCTTCCACTCGCCCTTGGGGAGGCAGGCCTTTGTGGTATGCCGGTTGTGTGCACGGATGTTGGCGGATCTCGTGAGGTTATTTCAAATTCCGAAGGCCAAGTCTATGGACGGGTCGTTCCTCCACGTGACCCAACCAAACTGGCTGTTGCTCAACTGGAGACTCTCGCTATGCTAGGCGATCTCGATAATTTCAATGGCACAGAGGAGGGAGATCCTAAGCAGCTTTCAGATTTTGATGGACATCCTGGTAGACTTCTAGACCGAATATACGACCAAAAAACGAACCGGCGACTTTTGGGTATGAAATTTCGTGAGTTTGTTCTGAGTAACTTCACTATGGCTCGATATCTTCGCGAGCATTACGCCACCCTTTGGATTGCTCGATCGATATACGTTTTTCGTGCAAGAGATTCAGATATGCAGGCCAAAGACTATGCGCAGGAGGTCAATAGTTCAGTCATCCGAGACGAGCTGCTTGCATCTACAGCTACTTTGGACCACGCGAGGAACATTGGAAATTTTCAAAAGCCAGATGTTTCTTTGCTCAGCCAGCCTTGGGTTGAATATATCGCCGCAGCCCGTTCTGTAGCCGATGGAGAAAATGCAACCGCCCACCATATGGGTGTTGGACACGGTCCGCAAACACAGGCCGCTATGACATGTGCTAGACTCGATGAGTCCCTCAAGAACCTTCAAGAATCAATTAATCACGTCCAAAGGAATGTTAATGAACTGAACGACCTTGGCGAAAAATTTAATGGTGATGCTGCGGAAACCAAGAGTCAAATGCAACGAGGCGAACCACGCGACGAGGAAGCAGGCCACACGGCCCATGGAAAGACCCCTGATGCTGAAGAGAAAGCCTCCGAAGCGTCTCCTGTTCACCAGGAAGTTGAAAGTATAACCGAGACAGAGACCATACCAAAGAGGCCAGTGTTGAAGCCAAATCATTTATCGATTCAAACCGACGTACGCACCTTGAATCGTATTGTCTCGGCATATGATGTCAAGGCTGATCTACCACCGAAGAAGTTACAAAGGCGTGTAAACATCATCGACGAAATAATTCATTCCGAGGAGTCATATGTGGCAGATGTCGGAACACTTGTTGACTTATTTCTTGTACCAATGATGAATTCTGACGACGCAAACATTTCCGAAATCGCTCAGGACCCTTTCGTAAACCAGATTTTCAAAAATGCCGAAAGCATACTTGGCCAGGCAAAAGTTTTGCTTAGTGCACTCCATGAAGTAGGACTGATGTCGTCTGTAACGGAGCAGAGTAGCTATGTCGCGGAGACCCTTCTCAATTTCTGCTCATTTCTGAAGATATACGGAAAGTATACTGCCGCATACGAATCAGCCCTCCAAAAACTTGACAAGGCAATGAAAGATGTGGCAAGCTTTGGCAAGTTCATTACTGACCAGCAATCTCGCGGTCGATGTCGAGTGGATTTTCTTAGTTATCTTATCATGCCAATACAGCGCCCCCCGCGGTATCGTCTCCTTGTCCGCGAATTACTCGCGCATACCTCTTCCTTACATGGCGATTACGAAGTGCTGAAGAAATGCGAATCCGCGCTTGAAAAGGGTGCTCAACGAATAAATGATTCTATCAAAAATATAGAGCAGGATTTACACATTCGTAGAATAAGTAACCTCCTCGACCATCCTCTCGCAACAAATAAAGAACAGACGTTTGAAGGCGAGTATACTGTGCGGTTGCGCGGTGGTACGATTGTCGACGACGACGACAATGGTGTTAATGTTCTATCAAACGGGGCGCAGCTGCTCCACCTCATAGTGTTGAGCGATTCGTTGGTAATTTGTCAGCCATCAGCGTCTGAACAAAAGTGGAAAGAGCTGCAGCGCATTAAGTACGACCCTTTATTCAGTATAGAACGCACGGATAATGACTGGTTGTCAATCTCATGGCCTCGGACAAAGACAATTATTTTGGAAATTGTTTCCGGTAATAGTAGCAAAGACGAAGACGAAGCAAGTCTTGTGGAAAATCTGGCAGAACTGCTCGATGACCTCGCAACTGTGTACATTAATCCCACTTTCGACGGTACGCACCGTCAACGGCTGCGAGTGAGATCGATCGCAAAGGGACGAAGTGGGCGCGCACGCCGACGGGGTACTTTCTTTTCTGCAAATAATAGTGATGAGTATCGAGTACCTGTCATCCCCGAGACACCATCATCCTCCAAGAGAGAGCCGAGCTTTATGGCGGCAAGAGTGAAGCGAAGTTCGCATGCCCGGCGCCTCTCATCTCACTCTCATCAGAGCTCACCACGAAAAAGGCGATCAGTTAGTTCATTCTCCAGTGTATTCAGCCCTTACACGCCGCAATCGACAATATCAACACCTGGCAGCAAGCAAGCAACAATGGAAGGACTTTTTACTCTCAAAGCACTTGCTGAATCTCGCACTCCGCACACTCCAGAAGGGGAAGAGCATGTTGCGTTGGATGTCGATGGGGAAGACGAAAGTTTTAGCTGAAAGTCAAATAGTTAAAGTTAAAAATATAAACTATTATAAAAGTATAAGTATAAACTAGTTTCTGCCACCTTCAGTGACTGCGCAACCATTTTCCATTGAAATTAGGTATACCTTAATACTGGGAGGTTCTGAAAGAAACGAAAGCTCCCCCTCATCTTTACAAACAGAAAGGTCTAACTCTTCATCCGGCACATCATCTACTCGAAACATACTTCGCAGTGAATTGACGAAGTCAAGTTCAGCTTCTAAGATCCTTTCTTCATACGCGAAAAGCATTTTCGCGCCGGAGGTAACTATAGATGATATGGTTTCTCTAAGTTCACTGCACAAGTTATCCCGAATTGCAATGAATAGCAAGTCGCACGCTGTTACAAAAGTACATGGCCCAGCCAGCGGGCAGTTTTTTGCGCCCCAAAAGTATTCCCGCACACTCATACGTCCAGAGAGGCTCTCATTGTAGCCAAAATTCAACTTCGTGAGCTCGACACACTCTGGTACTTCAGTGGCAATGACATGAGAATCTCCCAGCAACCCTAAAGCCAGCGCAACGAGTCCATTTCCCGTTGAGAGATCCCCAAAGCACCCGCCTGTATCGTCCTCCTCTGCGTCCTCCTGCTTCAGAAAACGTCGCACATTCTCTTCCAGCCAGCGAA
>JACLAD010007333.1_pt1 | contig 15034 bp, 15 predicted proteins | sample 8027901 | NCBI WGS metagenome assembly JACLAD01 (sample SAMN15725071, study PRJNA655200) | protist metagenome | isolation source: fluorescence activated cell sorting (FACS) single amplified genomes of... | place: Spain: Blaines Bay Microbial Observatory, Mediterranean Sea | collected 2016-07-05 | reverse complement strand
ATTTATTTAAATAATCAAATGCTACGGCTGAGCCTATATAAAATAGAGAATCAATGAGCTTTGCAATGTACAAATTATCAGAAGAAAACGTAACGTATTTTTTGGTCCATTGAAAACGATTTAAAGCCGGTACATAAACAGAATGATATAAATCTCGGTATATATTTATGATTTATATATACTGTATCATCTTTTATTTCCGTTTCATTTCGCATATGCGCCGTAATTCGAATTCTATTTTTAAATAATATTATTCTTTTATTTAATATCAATTTTTTCATCGCATGCGATACACCATAGCAATTAACCAAAATCGTTTCAATTGATGAATATGATAATACCATCGACATAATGTCTTGCGGCATATCATGAAACATATAATCTTTTGAAAATAATTCATTCCATTCCATTAATAATTGAGCGGATGATGTTGTTGCGATTATATTTGCAATTAAACTCTGTTTTTGTTCCATATCTAAATGGTGGAATAAATTGCCAGTTATATCTGTTATTGCATTGATTTTGGGTGTGTTTTCGCTGTCAATCAATTTTTTAAATGATGCTAAGCATTTTAGTCTAATTGGTAAAATGTCCATGCTTTGCAGGTAATTGATTGAGTTTAAAAGGATCAAAAATAGTTAAACAAACCAGTTCATTCAAACAGAGGAAAAGTGTTTGAGGATTTTTAACTGATTTGATTTTTGTTCTTTTTTCCCTCTCCAAATAGCCCTCAACTGTAGCTCAAAAATCGAAATGTTTGCCATTCTACAAATAACCATTCCAATCTGCAACACAACACAATAAATCAATCACTCCAAAACAAACATAAAACAATTCCTATTGATCGAATTATCCATTGCAGGAAACACCAAATATATTATATAGTCATAGAGCATCATGCAATGCAAAGAAATGTTAATCTGGATGGAGGAGATACTTATTATTATTAAAGGACATTCATAATATGAAACAATTAACATTTTCGGTTGAATTAACTAGCATAGATCTCACTGATGGATATCAACAGATAGTTTATAATGCAATCATTAATAACCTCAAACCGATCCAATTACCTGTTATAAGAAATAAATGGTGTATTAAACTGAAATTAAATGTGAATATATAGACTGTTTGGGTCCAATATATCGATAACATGAATTTAAATGGTATTTGAGACTTTGTCAATTAAATAATGGTCGAATAAAGTTGTATTTATATTTTATACCATTTCCAAAGTTATTTCATATTTACAAGAATTAAATAAAAATAAGATTGCAGACTGTCTGATTGACAAAAAACATTTTTATCGATTATATTGAACCATAAAAGACACGCAAAGTATTACAAAAATTAAACAATTGGATAAATTGAATATTTTTATAGATTTAGTATTCTCTGATGTATATGATAAAAATATGGATGTTACATCAAATTACATTGAAAATCATGCATTAAAATTTAGCAATAAACATATAAAAATACTATGAGATGTTATGAATTATGAATGGATCATAAATGATCCAATAGAAAATACTTCATATTACAGTAAACCATATCGATATAATCAATTTAAATGGTATTTACGATGTCGATATTTACAAAATGAAAATATTGGAATATATTTAACATTCACTCCTTTCGCAAAGAATATACATTCAATCGCTGTCAAATTTCAATTTTATCTCAAAGATTTAGATATATTCAGTGACAAAAAACCTGCCATATTTACTATGAATGATTTATCCTTTGGATGGAAGTTTAATGATACAAAGATATACAACAAATACTAAAATTGGATGAATTTAATATCTATACCAATTTTACCATTCTTGAGGCATTAAGAATATTATTAAAAATATTCAAAATACAGTGCTTGGTAAAGGGTTCCAAAGCAATGTTTTTACCGTTGTGGATTTAAAATGGTTTTTGTCAATATTTCCAAACGGATTTGATCAACGAACAAAAGGTTAATTTGTGGTAAAAGTGACATCGATTACTTTGCCGCCCACATTATCCAAATCAGTCTGTCATACAAAAATTATATGCCATGAAATGGGTATGTCAAGGTGTTGAATATGAAGACATCTTTATATCTCCGAGATACAGTGGGAACATTTGAGAAAATCAAAAATTTGGAAACATTTACAATTTCTGTCCATTTAACGATATTAGAGGGTCATGATAAATATAATATAATTAGCAATAAATATACTGATAAATATCAATTTAAACAGTTGGTAAATTTAACAACAATTGATTATGAATAAACATAATAATATAAAATCCATGGATAAGTAATGTGTTTCTGATTCAACGGACCTACCTTCTTCGAAAAAAAAAACTCTTGCTTAATGAACTAAAAGTTTCTATGTTTTTATCCGTACGATATCACAAACTAACTGAGATGAAGGGACTTTCTGTTTTCCCAAAAACAAATTGGTTGATATCATTACTTGCATTCCATTCCCTTTTATTTTCCCGCAAATCTAAATATCCAAAATTTGATTGATTACCATAACAATAAAGAATGTGTGGATTATCATCCATCCAAACTACAGGTTTCCTCTCACACAGAATCTTGTTATTAGCCACATCATCCAATATCATCTCCCATTCATTTTTATTCAAATCATATTTTGCTGTATAACCTATATTTGATACAATATATATTACATTTGTTTCATAATTATTATTCTCACAAATTCCAGCTTGGAATACTTGAGAATGTCTTTCATGGTGAAACCTCTTTATATCAATCAATTGATTCGTATTCAAATCCAATATACCACACTGTTTATGATAATTCTTATTCACATCGGCTCCATTTGGAGTTATTTTTATAGCAAAATAATACCACATAGGACCTTTATCTACGAATCCTTCCATTACAAATAATTTTTGTGTATTTTCAATATATCCGACCGAACCAAAATTATTTGTCGTTTTATTTCGTGGTCCAAAAGAAGTGAAATTAAATTGTTTTGAATGAATATCAATATCTTTCCATTTTAATTGATAAAGTCCATGATTTGAATATATGACACCATGTTTATCACAAAGTGTTAAATACGGGAATGTATAGCTGCTAAATTTTGAAACTGAAGCTGATGATATATATAAATCATAATCAATAATATCATTATCTCTATTATCCGAATCAAATAATAATACAAAGGGATTAGCATTAACATGATCTTCCTCATTCATTTCAAAATAATTGTTGTTTGCTCTACAAATTCCAATAATACCATCAAAGTCATTGCTTTTATTATTAATATCAATATACTGTGAAATATTTGGTATAAAACATGATGACAATACACGAAGATTTGCATCTTTTAATGCAGACATTTTTTTATCTGTAATATTTGCAATATATATTTTTGGATCGGATGTAGTAATAATTAATCTTAATGAGACAGAATAAAATGCACTGCAAGCTGTAAACAGTTCCAATGGAATTATTACATTCTCTTCCAATATTCTCTCGATGCTACGAATATATCCATAAATCAATAGCTCTGTTCTGATGGATGTGTCCATGTTCAGTTGTAAAGTTTTGGAAATGTATTTACTTCGGATCAAGCTGGTCCAACCAGTCGCCACAAATGCTCCATGGGAAGAACACAAACTAAAATATATCAAGATGGACACAAAAAAGCCAACATTTTGTTGGCAAATACCATCATTATCAGATAAAGAGAGTCATTTTGAGTAGTGTTTCGCTGATGTATAGAGCCGAACAGAAAACGTTACCAAATATATTGGTTATATACACTTTAGTTTTTATATAGTCATGATATACACTCTGAAATGGTGTTCTGTTTATACATCACCTTCTGGGTGTTGACCTGTTGTCTGTTGACCTTCATCCATTTGTGTGGTAGATGCATTTTTTGTGGTAATTACTTGGTGTTTTACATATAGTTCCTCACTCTGATTATCATCTGGGTATGATAGAACAGACGGCAATGTATCCACTTCAATTGATCCAAATGATTTTATTTGATGCATTTCAGTGCCATTGTTTCCATCATTTGATACATTATGTTCCATTTTAACTTCTCGTAATTGCATTGTATCATAGTTATCATTATCATTGGGACTCCATGGAGTTATCACTGTTTTCATTATATTTATCTGATACATTATCTTTTGTTGATGCTCTTTATTAACAATACCTATATTTTCTAATTCTTTCACATTCTCTATTTGCTGTATACCATTTAAATCTTTATAACCATTCATAATCAAAGTGTTCAAATATTGTGGTAATTCAACTTTACAATTTAACCAATTTTGGATATCTATATTCTCCATATTATCATATGTCTCTATTTGTATCTGTTTATCTGTTTCTATATCGGTTGAAGACGGAACATTGTTTAATTGAGGTGATGAAGCAGATGATGGTGATAACTTCGAATCACACGAGCTCATATTATCTATTTCTTTCTTATTTCCAACCTCTATGATACCTTCCATATGAACAGATTCTTCATCCTTCTTCAGCCATTTATAAATCGCAAAGAGACATATTACAATGCAACAACATGACATCATTGTAATTGCAATATATATGTAAATCAAAGATGAGTCATTATCACTTTCAGCATTTGCTTTATCCTGATCTTGAGCCATTGTTTCCTCTATTTCTGATATTTCTCCTTCTCCGGCATATGATTTAGTAGGCATTTCTGTAGGAAATGCTGTGGGTTTACTTGTTGCTGAAGATGACCTGGTTGTGTCAGTTGACGATGATGTCATCGTTGAGTCACCAGTTTGTGATGTAATTGATTCGTTTGTGGGAGATACTAAATATTTTAAAAATATACTTGTACTCATATGGATATACATAATCTGTTATTGATTGCTCATTTGATATTCTACAATCAACATACAATAAAATCACATTGTAGTTGCTCTAAAACAGATTATTTTATATCTATGAGTACATGAAATCTTTGACGAAGATGGTTGTATTGTAGTGGGAAGGGATGTAGTTGGCATAATTGTGGGTTTATAAGTGGTGGGATGTGATGTAGTTGGGTTAGATGATGGAAACGTTGTTGGTGTAGTTGTGACACGTAAGTTATACTCTACATACACTTCAGATATTGTATAATGTTCACCAACGCCAACTGTTGTCAAATATATATTATGTCCAATATCAGTTAACATATTTTGCGCAAAACCACAGCTGATATTATAATCACTTGCTGAAATTCTTGATATTGTCCGGTTTTGTAATGGATAATTTTCAATGATAAATGTAAGTGGCCACGAATTGGTGGTAGCAGGCGGTGCTGATGAAGCTGAACATGGATTATTTTGACTTTCATACAAAGGTCTACAGAATCTAAGCTGATGAATTTGAGTGTCATTCATATATGAATATACGTCCCCAGTGTTTAATATTTCTGATGGATTCATCAAATTTGTATCGCATCCTGGAGATAGTTCATTCCAGTCCTTTCCATCTAATCTAATGACCATACTTAAAAATTTAGAATGAGTATCTGCTGAGCCTCCATTAGTAATTGCTATGATCAAATCAGTATTATCAGGATTAACTGTTCTTCCCGATAATGTGAGTGTTAGTTTAGATGGTAATGTTGGATGAAATCCCCATGTGTTATCCATATTAATCTCTACTCCCCATGGATCGTTATCTTTTTCTATAGTAACATCCCAATTATTACCATCAATGGTGACGGGAGCATTTCTGGTCACTGTCACACCATATTTATCTGATTCATTTGGGGTAAGTGCTATACCGTCACAAAATACGCGTTGTAATAACCATAGTAGCACAACGACATGATGGAGAATCATTGGTTTTTGTGTTGTTAGGATTTTGTTATCTGTTTTCCTGTGCCGTGAATAACATTTGGTTGTAAATAATAAAAGTAATACATTATATACAGAGATACACAGATCACATTAAGCATATCACCAATACAATATTTACTAAATTCTCATTTTCATATGTTCCGCCACATTTTGTTTGGATGCGCAACGATAATAAATGTTCCAGTTGCATTATCTTTGAATTGTTTATCTGTATCCTCTATCCTTTCTGTTCATATTCTTTGTTTATTGAATCATTAGAAAATTCACACACCAACATAAAAAAAGAAGGTAATTATTTATATTCCCATAATTCAAACAAAATCCATACTAATACATATTGATGGTTTCTGGATCGTGTTGAAAAGACACTATGCCGTTTTTGGATATCAATTTAATTGGAAACTAATAACGGATTCATAATATTCCCATAGTATTTAGCCAAAATTAAATAACTCAGTTTTTGACCGGTGAACTTTAAACTCAATGGCAACAGGAATTCTTTGCATTGGATCCATCAAAAATACATTTTAATTCGTTTGAGTATTGGCCAAGTGGCTTTTGAGCATCTGGTCAAAGGAAAAGCCACTTGAAATTTAACTCTTACAAATAAATATTTTGCACATTAAAATATTCTGGAATTCAGTTAAAACAAACAATGCAAATGAAATTGCTAATATATAGGCAATATCCGTTATATTTAGACATAATGACATTAAGAGTTTGGTTATATTTGATACATTGGAGAATACATACAAATTGAATGCATATTATACGAATTCAATGTATATTAACGAATATAATCACAATTTATATAATTGCAATTTACAATGTATATTATGCATTGATTTACTATTAAGCTGGGCTGGTAATAGCAAATAATTAAGCACAATATGTGCCACGTAATGATCGAGGTTGTCTCTCATTCAATTTAATATCAACAGTGATAGTAGCAATTATACAAAATCTGTATAAACTTTGTACCATTCATGTTGTTTCTGTACTGAGTATAACTTCAATGTAACTCAATTTTTTCAAATGAATGTCTGATATCAAATTTGTATCAGATTAACATTCAAAAAATTAAATATAAAAGAATCGCACTCCTCAGACACGATGATCACTCTTTACTTGAGTTTGAAGTTCAGTGGTCAAATTTTGAGTTAATTAATTTGGCTTTATTATTTCATAATTTGAATTGGAACGATTTTGATACATAATTCGTCTATAACACGATCCTGTTTGGATCATTCATATTTTTGAATTGTGATGGAGAACACATTGTAGATCCAAATGACAGAAAAAATTTATATTGCCGCTTTATCACATACTTTAATCCTGTTTTATTCAAAAACCCTCCATTTCACATTTTTGTATGCATATGTACACTCTCAGAATACCCAAACATACTCAACAATCACCAATAAAAGATCTAAACTATAATATTATCTATCAATTATTCATCATTTATTATTATCCGTTATGATGTATACTTGATGTTATTGAAGCAATATCAGCTATTTGATCACTTGAGTGTATTGTATTGATAACTAACTACTTTTCTATCTACAAATGCATCCAAATAGGGAGTATTGTAGATGATTACTTGATGCAAAATATATCCAACGAGTGTACCAAGAGTTAGCGTTGGATTACCGGATTAAAGTTATACTACAAAAGTGAAACTGCTCTTCATTTACCATGGTCCCATCATGCAGTGACCAAGACAGATTCTGTTAATTATGAAAAGAGCATTACAGCTGCATGATCGCATTCTATGCTGCTGCACTCTATTAATAACAATTAGCTCTATAAATACAGTCTATTTTTAACTTTATACCAAATCCATTCTAAATATATCCCCATTGTTCTATATCACCAACGAAACACATTCATCACAACAAACACCATCGTAACAAATGTTATATTCAGCTCTTACAGTTAAGCAATAATATCCAATCTCAAATACGACATCATTTAAAACAATACACATTAACTTCACAGATATGGGCTTATTTATCAATCGGTTTATTATCAACCACATCCGCAAGAAACACACATTCAAATCATGCAAGATCACTCAACTCAAAATATGATAAAACAAAAATTGAAAATTTCTTAAAACAATTTGAACAACAACAAACTTCATCTACACAGCAATTAGAAACGACTCAAACTCCGGAAACACCGCAACAGCAACAACCTATTTCAGAAACACACGACAATAAAATGGAAGAGTTATTAAAACAATTTCAACAGCAACAAACTCCATCTACATATACCACAGAATCAAATGAAGATCAACAACAATCACAATATTCATTAAGTGACACAACCACTACTCCATCTTATTCAGAGCAATTAGAAATCAGTCAAAGTCCGGAAATACCACAACAACAACAACCTATTCCAGAAACGTATGAATTATCACAATCCGATGAACAGCAAACAACAGAAACACAAGATCAATCCACAGAATTTGATTTCAATGCTTTCTTGACAGAACATGCAAAAGATTTTTCAGTCGCTGATGAAGTACAAGATGCTCCAGAAATGTTATCAATGGTATCATCGACTCAAACAATGGTTGATAATTTAGTAAATCAAAAGGTTTATGATGTAAATGATATACCAGGATTACAACATAATGATGAAGTACCAACAACAGTATATGAAAACGATAATGATTTTGGTGTTGACAATATCATGGAATTATTACCAGAAGATATGGAATCAGAAGTTATTGATACACAGAATGTACAAATGGTAGATCCTGTATTTGAAGATACAAATGATTCCGAGCAATTAGTATTTGAAACAGATATGGATTTAGATAATGATAATGTAGAAATGGTGCAATCTGTAGATGTTGAACCACAATTAGATGATGCAAAAGTTGATGAATATCAACAATTTATCCAAAAATGTATTGATGCTGGTTTCTCTGAGCAGCAAGCTCGATTATTTGCAAAAGCTGAGAATATACCTAGTGGTGATCAAATGGAATTATCCAATGGGAATGAAGTGAGTGGTAATTATGATAATGTACATGTAATTGAGGAAAATACAGATCATGTTGGTGTAGAGGGTGCTATTCGTATGGAATCAATTCCAAATATGATGGAAAATGAAGAGCAAACTGTTGCTGATGCAACAAATGACGAATTTATGGATTCAATGCATGGTGATGAAGATAGTGAGGAAATGAGAGAGATTGAACAACAATTACCAAATTATGTGGAGTCTGAGAATATACCAAATTACATTGAGTCTATTGAAACAGTTGAGGATTCATCAAATGATCAGGTAATGTCAATGGATACTGATCCGTTAAATGATAATCAAGATAATGTCGATCGGATTTCAGCTCAAATTGATGGATTGGATTTTAATGAGAAAAAAGCAATACTTCAGCATTTATTAGGAGAAGAGGTACAAAGTGAACAGTTTAGTGAAGAAAACGTGGTTGGTCCAAACTTTGAAGATGATCTTGTAACAGAAGATATAATTGATAGTGATGAGCAAAGATGGGATCCATTTCAAAGTAATGAAGATCTAATTATTGATGATTCAGGGAGCGATGAATTTGTAGGTACTGAGAATGAAGTATTCCAGGTACCATCATCAGAAGAAACTGATGAATCAGCAAATATTGATGATGAACCAGCATTTGAACATCAAACAGATGAACAACCAATGAGTCAAAAAATGGATACAATTCAAGCATTTCTCTCTCGTTTTCATGGCGATCATGTATCAGATGATGATGCATCGAAAATTGAGGCAGCAAAAGAAAGCGTTTATGAGTTAATGAATCAAGAGGATGTGAGTCCATCACCAACAACAGCACCAATGGAATCTGACGCAGGTTTTGAATTTGTTGCTGAACCAGAATATGATGATTCAAGTGACATTCGACCATTAACAAGCAATGTTGAAGACATTACAACGAGAAATGATGAGAAAAATGAAGAATATGGTGACGCATTTACAAAGAAAATGTTTGATACTTTTGGTTGGTAAATATCATTTGCTTTTACTATACATATATTAACCAATGTATTAACTTTAATTGACCTTACTAAATATTATTTCGTTACATTTTATTGATGTATTTTGAACTAAACAAAACAATATACGGATCCATTCTCCACCTTGCGCCAATATTATGTACACGTCAGTTTGAACCTGTGGCTCAAGGTGAAGCAAGGAGATGTTACTGCTTTGAAAAACTCTTCAGCTGATGACTCAGTTTGAAGAAACGTTGAATATTCAATACAAACTTTAAAACAAGTTTACAATTAACCAATCATTCTTTATTAATTATTAAACAAGTATTTTCTTGTTACTCTCTTTGTTTATTGAACGTTCTTCGTTACATTCTTTCTGATCCATTTGATTTCGTGATATCATGAGCATTCGTCAGTTTATTGACCCATTCAACGTATATCGTGCACCATATATTATCAATCGTAGGAGGAATAAGAAAAATCAGTCAGCCCATATCAGAAATTAAGCCAATACAGAAAAAACAGAATCATTGACACACCAAAATACAAAAAAGAAGGTAATTATTTATATTCCCATAATTCAAACAAAACCCATACTGATACATAATTGATTGTTTCTGGATCGTGTTGAAAAGATATCCAATTAATTGGAAGTGCTTGAAACGAATATATTTCCATTATCGATATCTCAAATTTTGACATAGTATTATTCATAATTCGTCTTTTATAACACGATCCTGTTTGGAACATTCATATTTTCGATAAAAGCAATGTAATAATTTATTTCCCCATAAATCAACCACAATCGAGTCTGAATAACCAATATCATTAATTTGGTGAACATGTACCATCCAATGTAAATGCATCAAATTTTAGACTAAGACCTTTTAGGAATACATCATCACTTAATAATACATCAAAAAATACATACAAAAATAATACCTCTTCTTTATTCAATTAATGATGCTGATGATGATGATGGTGATAACAATGAAATAATCAAAATAAGAGATAGAAATAATAATGTGATCAATTGATAGAAATGATTCGTACATTATCGGCAAAATAAAAAATAACGAATTGCCAATATTCATGGAGTGTTTCATTATTCTTTGGATTTGATGGTGTTATTGATATAATATCATTTGATTTAAAATTAAATTTCTTCATTATTTTCTCAATTTCGGCTGAATAATGTTTGAATATATCATCATGTGAGAGGTTATGATGATTATCCAATGTTTTCCATTTCTCATATCCTAAACCTCTTGATTCTAATTCACGTGTTATATCCTTATATGTTGAATATTTTCCTTTCGTTTTTGTTGGATCTGATTCATCCCATATCATTATTTCACCTTTTTGTGTGTGTTATCATGATATATTGTAGCAAATAGTTGATACACGAAACTGTTAAATGATCTTGATTCAATTTCTACAAAATCCAAAGCAGCGTCAATTGCTTCAAGTGACATAGTCGAGTTGAACTTGATCAAGTTTTTCTAGCGTTTGGAATTATTCAAAGTCTGACAATGGTATTCAATTTTTATTTTGTACACAAGAGATATAGCTCTTTAGTCCAACAGAACACTCATGCTTTTATTGTTGCTGATAAGCTGATTCCATTCATGGGTCAATGTCTTGATATTAGCAAGTGAAATATGGCCACCAATCCCACTTTCGAAACAAAGTTTGGTACTCATTATGAATTGAAATCATATGATAGAAATCAGTTGCTAAAAGGCTATATATGTTATAAGGTAAATATCCATCAGATAATTTGATATTTCTAGATATGTACTGAATGTTCATTATATCTATTATCAATTTATCGTCTACATTTAGTGATTTATTTTAAAGAATATAACACTCCGAAACACATACATTAATAAAGAATAAAAACACACACTGTACATATACATAATTAGTATTATCAACACACGATTTAATTGGTATCAATTGGAACTTGCACAAAATCAATTAATTTGACTTTGACAGAAGAACCGTAGATACAAACTGCCATTCCATTTTTTAATCCTTTTAATGATAATGATATCACATTGTTCCCATCATGCACATATCCATAATTTACGTCATTTACATTATATCTCAATTTATTATTGGCAGTGTTTAGTTGCATTTCAATTTTATTCTGTTGTCCCCATTGATGTCTGTTAATATCATTACCTTTATCCACATTGTACTGTTTATATTGTTGTCGCCCATTATGATAATCATAATAACTAATTGCAAAATTTCCATCACAAGGGTTTGAAGTAGGATGTCCTTAAAACAGTAATTGGTAATCATTACCAAAAACATTTTGTACAGTCTGACAAACACTTTGCTCTGGAACGACTTTTAGATCGCCAACGGTTATGTATAATGCCAAATGCGGTTGGACTGTAGATCGTTCGTTATGTATGGTTAATTTTAGTATTTTTTGCATTGCTTCAAGTATTGATAGAATTCAAAATGAGAGGACCTATGATGGATATTAAATACAAATAAATACAAATTTGTAATTATTCAAAATGAGATGATACAATGATGATATGAATGTGATGACAGATAATTTAAATATTTCTCTGTATATTGGATTAAAAACAGTTAATGTTGATGTGATAATACATTGGATGCAAATGTGGACATTATAGCTGATAAAATACAAAACAATCCAACACAGAGCCCATCGGTTCCAGGAATAACTCGTCCATCAACAATGCATTCATCACGTTCTATATTGCCTATAAACAGAATTATTTCCGGACATTATTGACACAGCAATTTGATGGCAGATATTCTGATATTTATATTAATACCAAGTAAAGATAATTAATCGTGCTGTCATTGCAAACACAAATACTACGATATAGAATAATATTAGCAATGTATCTGATAATGCAATAAAAAGAAAATGTGAGCATTTGTTTTTATTGGTGATAGCATCATTGGTAACTGTAAATTGTGGCGATATTATATGTGTCATATTCTGTGTATTGACGGTAAAATTAGACTGTCATATAGATGCCGTGATGGATCGTGAATTGAACCAATGATTAAATGAATATACTAATAACAATATAAAAATGCAAATTACTCCAAAAACAAAAAAACAATGATTTCACATTTCATTAACTGAATGCAACATATCCTATCCAATGAATTCTGTTTGGTTTGTGTTGTACTTGCGACGGTAGTCAAGCGTTGTTGGTAATGAGTACAAACAATTACCGAAATTTCAGAGAAAACAGAAGCGAAATAATGTTAAAAGTGAAATGTTATTTCTTACATCTTGGTTGGAATGTTAACAGGTTCGAAGTCATAAGATATTTACGTTTTCATGAAATATTATTTATCACATTATGGACTTTGAAAACAGAGTCCCAAAAACACACAAAAGACAAAACAGATGCAAAATATCAAAGCAAAAGTTTCTTCGCTGCTGCTTATAGCATGGCATCTTGAGCAGTGGCTTCAAGGCGTTGATCGGCATTAGCGAGTGTCAGAGACACTCTGTTGAGCCAAGGTCAACAAGAATGAAAATGTAATGGAAATGGAATTGGAAATGAAATTGAGAGTGATTCATTATAATTATTTTGGTGATAAAATATTGCAGTTGGTGTTGCAACAAATAATAGATATTTTGATCATAAAATGTATGGAGGATATGCTACATTTGGTATTGCAGCGAATAATAATTATTCTGATGATAAAATAGATGGATGATACACTGCATTTGGTATTGCAACGAATAATAATTATTTTGATAATAAGATAGATGCAGGGCATGCTGTATATGGTATTACAGCAAATTTTAATTATTATGATATAAAATAGGTGGAGAATAAGCTGTATTTGGTATTGCAGCGAATAATAACTATTCTGGTTCTAAAATAGATGGAGGACATGCTGTGTATGGTAATACAACAAATAATAAATATTTTGATGATAAAGTGTATAGAGGATATGCAGTCTTTGGTATTACAGCAAATTATGGTTATTTTGACTGTAAAATAGATGCTGGATATGGTATTGCAGCAAATAGTAATTATTTTGCGAATTACTGGCATTCAAATCACCCATATCCACATCATTTGTCTCCAGATCATGCATCCTGATCCAATGCATCCAACAAAGTCCCTCCACCAAATGCACAAATAATTACTGACAGATGCCTCTCCACCAATTGCTCCAAAACTTAACACCAAATGTCCCTTAACCGAAAACGCCAATAATTGCTGGCAAATCTCACCACCAAATGCACCAATATGAGATGGTATTATTAGTAATAAAATAGGAATTTTATGGTGAATTGCTCACCAAATGAAGCAATGCGAGGTGGTAATGTTATTGGTAATATTATTGGTAATCAAATATTTAAATTATGGTGTATTACCCTCCAATTACAAGCAATATGAGATGGTGGTATTACTGATAATAAAATATTGAAATTATGGTCAACTGGTCACCAAATGCAAGCGATTAAAGGTGGTATCATTATTAGTAACACAATGCTGAAATTATGGTGTAATGCTCACCAAATACAAGCAAGTAAAGGTGGTGTTATTATTGGTAATAAAATATGAAATGTTAGGTGAAGTGCTCACCAATGACAAGCAATAAGATGTTGTATTAATGTTGGTAATAAATATAAAATTATAAATGCTCTCAATCCACCACAGTGTGATCATTCCAATGCTTTGATATTGGAAATGGTCAAATATTTGTTGAAAGATACACATTTTAACTATTTGACTCTATTCATTATCAGGACATGAATTATTTACTATTTATATTTTTTTCTGCATTTTTTTTTCTTGTTAATTTTGTATTATTTTGTAATCATTCAAATTACCTCCATGTATTTTTTTTATTACTTCTTAATGCATCTGATTCTCTCATGCACTCTGAATATTTTCGTTTCTAGATATGTGGTTGAATCTGAATCTGTTTCATCATTTCTCACATTTTATTTCATCATTTCTCACATTTCAACTTTTGATTGAGTTGAAACTCAATCAAAACACAACAAACTGACAATAATATTTTTAACATTATAAGGAAAACTGTAATCACATCACTAAGAAGTGTTTGAGCGATGTTATAAATAACATTTCACTTTTAACATTATTTCACTTCGAGAAAACAGCTTTGAGGACATCCTACTTCAA
>JACLAD010008160.1_pt1 | contig 15035 bp, 10 predicted proteins | sample 8027901 | NCBI WGS metagenome assembly JACLAD01 (sample SAMN15725071, study PRJNA655200) | protist metagenome | isolation source: fluorescence activated cell sorting (FACS) single amplified genomes of... | place: Spain: Blaines Bay Microbial Observatory, Mediterranean Sea | collected 2016-07-05 | reverse complement strand
AATCTCTGTCGCTGTACGTCGGTCATCCACGCAAAACGATCTCGCGCCGCGCTCCTTCGATCCGCAAACTTTCATTTCTACCTGCGCGTAAGTATCAACATCAAATGATGTATCGTCCAATACAGTAACTCATATGGAATAATATTCCTCTTTATACTCTTCACATGGTGTTACATATATTATTTTTATTGAATATATTTAATATATCTATTATATTAAATATACAAATCAATGTGTAAATTTATGTTGTTCATGAACTTACATACTTTGCAATCTGCATGTCTCTACACCTTTTGAAATGAATTAGGTCCAGAAAAAAGCTTACACGACTGGTTGTGAATGGAATACCACCTAGTACACAATCAATTGCATTGTTAAGAGTTTTGTTGACAGTTGACAAGCAACAACTTTCTTTTGCTTTGAATGTATAGAATTTTAACGAATTCTTTTCCCGTTTTCAGCCAGAGATAAGATATCACTTTCCATATCATCACGACATTCTTCAGCGATTCCATAATATTTATACCCAAGGTTTTTAGTGCGTTAGACGCTTTTTATCCAGGCACTGACTGGAAGCTACTGTTGATACCACCCTGACACAGTGAAAAGGCCCCCAAACTTTGGGGGCCTTTAGGGGTTGCAGGGGCTGCACATCCCAAAAAAAAAAAAAAAATCAATTTTCTTGAAAAATTTTGTAGAAAGTTGGTCCTTGTACACTAAATTTGTCTAATTCAACTAACCCAAAAATCAAGATTGAGTAGATTACCGCGCTCAACTCTTACTAAAACTGTCTTTACCACTCCAAGCCTGTAGATGGCTTGAGTCAAAATTAGTAGTTTAATAAACATAGTTACCTAAAAAAGCAAGATAGTTGATAGTCTTATCTTAGCCTTCACTCTGTACCAAATTAAACTGTTAATGATCGTATATTAGTTGTTTTCATGTCCATATATGCTATGGATGCGGCTAAGTTCTTTGATATTATGGTCAAAATGACGTTCATTTTCATATATGAACCAGTGGTGGTTTTAACCATCCATGAGCACCAAACTATGAAAGATAGGTATAGGAAAGTGGGTATGAGGGAGCTCCTCTTTTTATAAATTTTTTCATACTAGGTTACAATCTATATGAATTTAAGTAGAAGGATTGAGCATTTGATTCCTGGATGAAGTAATCGATTGCAAAATCTCAATTTCAAATACATGTATTTGCAACGGTATTTTTTCGAATTTTTGAAGCGCTTGATCACTAGAATACTGGGCGCATGGGGTCCCCAAAATATTATAATTTGCCATTTTTTTTATGTTTTTTCTTCTGATCTTTGTTTCCTCTAATGAGAATACTTGATGAGGCGTATTATCAGCCAATCAAATCAAGGCAAAACATGGATATATGTACAGCTATTATAATCAAATTACTATTATACAATGGTACCAATATGATCAATGTTAATATTAATGCTGCTATTCTATATATTGTTTGTTATTTGTGTTATCTGACATACTTTTCCCAATTATTTGTGTTCTGTAAGAGACCATTGAAATTACGGCGCTGTTCTTACCGCTGCTTTTATTTTATCATCTATGATGCATTTCCCGATTGTTTGTGTTTAGTACAAGATCATGAAAATTGGGATGCTAAATATTAAGTGCTCCTTTGATTTGTCATCAATCGATCAAATTCAAATCCACAAGAATGGTTATTGTGTGTTTTGTAGGTCTTTTTTTATTTATTCATCATGTATGTTGGGTGACATTCTTATTGCTGGCATAATGATCTTTTGCATTCTTGTTTTAATTTAATTCTGTCTATTATAATTCAATCTAATGCGCCTTTGTTAAATTCTTGCTAAAATATAACCACGGTAAAATAAGTGACCAGTATTTGGTGGTCAACCAGCGCTCTGTATGTAGAAATAAATGAAATATGATTGATTGTGATCGCCTAATTTTGCTAATATCTCACCTAATGTACAGTGTGCAATCTTATACGTGGTATGGTGATGGATCAGTTTTTTACTCCCCCGGTAGTCAAGAACCAGGATCCCGTGTACTGAGGATGATATCAGAAGCTGCAAATGAATATTAAAGAATACGCAACCAATTGAAATAAAACTTTGAGAAAGTGTTGATATTACCATATTGCATCGAATAGAAGTGAAGCTGTTGTTTTAAGTGCTGTCGTTTTCGAGAATTCCATTGTCGAAAAGCAAAAAAAAATTTAGCAATTTTGCCCGTTGATGTTTTGTAAAATTTTCGAGTTTAGAAGGCTAAAATTGACAAACTTTGAGGAAACTACTAACAAATCACACCTGTCCCCTTTATATTCTGAAGGGATTATGCAAAAACGCAAACGTCGTTGTTATTTTCAAAATAATAACAAACGAAAGCTAGACTATTATACCATCGAATGATCAACCAAGGTTATTACAACCGGAAGAGAAGTGCGCACTTAACAATCAAGTCCAAGGTTTGAAGATTGTAACTAAGCAAGAGTAGAGAAAATAACATAGTCATTCCGTACGAAAGACTGAGTAGTCGGAAGAATACGTGATTACTGTATTCCCATCGAAAGACCGAGTTTATCCTACAAGATAAGTGAGAGAAGTACGAGATCCCAGACCTCATAGAAGTATTTTGGAGAACTAATCAACCACCGGTATACAACACAAACCCTAGCTACGACATCTTTAAAAAAGAAGCACAAAAATTAAATCAATGAATTAATTTTCGGAAGAGTAACCTAGAAACTTATACTACAACCTTTAAGTGATGGACGGAAGACCTGGTTAAAAATTAATTGCGAACGAGCAAAAAATGACGAACCAGTCTTCAATCCCCAAATTTATTTGTGATCCGTCTGGAACAAGCTTTCGTGTTGATAAGAAAAGAACAATTTTGATGAATGCATTTATCAAATACGGACTTTTCTTTTCTACTTTTGCTTCGGATAAACCTACAAGAAAGTTCAGGAATCAACCATCATGTATTCCAAACTTTGTGTGTGATCCTTACGGATCTGTTTTTCGTGTTGATGAAAAACTAACGAGAATATTGAATAAGTACATACACTTAATATCAATCCTCGTCAGCTCTATCGATGCAAAAGATCTAAAAGAATCAACTACATTGCAACAACACGAACCGCGTCATGATCATCATCAAAATTTTGCGCATCGTAGCCCCATCAAGCAACGACATCGTCCATCTAAACGCTGGCTCATTGCAATCGTTTTGAAACAACTGTTAGTTGTATGGGATCTGTGGACCTACAAGAGAGGATTCTATGTGATAAGTGCGAATCCATCACTGGAATATCGTAATAAATAGATACACAATCGAGGTTTTATTCATTGTTCAAAAGAATACTTTTCTCAATCACAAGTTATCGGTTGTCACGGTCTACTGTTACAAGCGGAATGGATAGCTGGAATTTTATGCTATCAAGACTTCACAAGTGCTTAGATAATGTCAATGGTTACGTTTCTTTTGATGTTTTAGGTTTTTACTAACTCATTGATTTACTAATTCACGAAGAAATGATAAAAGGCAGTTGGTTATCTACAACTTACGACAGGCAGGCACTTTGATCACGTTCCTTTTGTACCACGACGATTGTAACATTCAATTTCTGGGAAACGCAGATATTAAATTGATACAAGGAGAAGAAATTAATTCATTTATAATTTTATTCACGACAGAATGGCAGTATCTACACGATTGCAAGGAAATTTTTTTTTGGAAAAGTTACTGAGTGATGACTTTTGGAAGTGAATCTGAAGCACTTTCATAATGCTCTATCTCTATTGTTGAAGTAATTATTTTGCATCCGAAATTTTTTCTTAGCTTTTTTTCGGAAGTGAAATTGAATTGCTAATACTTTGCAAATATTAACTATTGTATACGACTAACCTCGACGGACGAGGTTTGGATAGTAATATTTGCATTTTCACAAATAAGAATATTACATGCTTTGCGGTATTGTCAAGTTGCGCAAAAAATCTTTTTCAAGAATTGAAGAGAACTACAATGTGGGATTAGGGACCTGACATCTACTGTCTCAAAGGCTGCGGTGCTTTTTTTACGTTCAAGTTTTTGCTAAGTTTTTTGGAAGTAAATTCTGGTCACAAAAACAGCCATGGGTATTAACGGTAACTACCAGAGCAGCTTACTTCAATTATTGGGATTTGGGTAGTGATACTCATTTCATTTCACGAAAAAGAAATTGGATGCAACGATGATCACAAATAGAACTATATGAATGAATTCAATTTTAACAATTTGATTCTGACATTAATGTCTCACCAGTTTCATTTGCAGGACACTGGCACTTTTTAGTGTTGGACAGTGTTTTTCGTGCTTATTGATTGAAAAAAAACGGTATCCTCCAGACACTTAAAGGATTTTAAATAACGGTATGAAGCGGTGAATCTTGACAACAAGGAAGGTTGGTAACATTAAGTTCAGATTGAATCACAGCCAATCTGAAGCCGTTTCTTGCGCTTGATTTGGGCTATAACATAACAAGATTTTAATGATAAATGAACGTCACGTAACGCCTGAGTTAATGGCACCGGTTCGCCAGCTGATAGTATAAACAAAAATAAATGGCACAGTCGCGCTGACCACTATTGCAGACTGAGCTATCGACTTGTGGTAGACAAAAGGTGGGCGACTAGGCAATATCAAAAAAAGTCACTGCAAGCAACACTTATTGGAAATTGCCGTTAAAGAATAACGTCTACTATGCTTATTTCCTGCAATTTACATTTTTCAATAGTTTATCTATTGTCTGAATTTAGATAATTAATGTAGGGTAATCATAGTAAATCTTTGAGTTAAAGTTAAAGGTGATGGATCAGTTTGATCAATGTAATGTTTAAACTTAAACTCAATAATTTACTATGATTACCCTACATTAATTATCTAAATTCAGACAATAGATAAACTATTGAAAAATGTAAATTGCAGGAAATAAGCATAGCAGATGTTAGTCTTTAACGACAATTTCCAATAAGTGTTGCGTGCAGTGACTTTGTTAGAAATTACCTAGTCGCCCACCTTTTGTCTACCACAAGTTGATTGCTCAGTCTGCAATAGTGGTCAGCGCGACAGTGTCCTTTTTTAAATCATTTGATCAATGTAATGTTTATTCTTTAAAGGCTGTTAAATTACTATGTTATTGCTTTGAACAAAGTCAGAAATAAACAATGATTGATCTTTGCTTTTTATTACTTTTCTCTTCTTCCCGCGATGGTCCGTTTAGTGTCATTGCTCCTCCTATTATCCTACATGCCCCTGGTATCATATCAGATTGATTGCAACCTTCCTACCATCCTTGCGGAACTTATAGGGTTACAGGCTGCCGGAGCAAAGGGTGTACGTCATCGATGACGTACGCTAAGACCTTGGTACTCTATATTTTACAAATTAAAAACTTCAATTTCTTTCACACTCCTACGGTGACGTTATCGTTGATAATGTCATCGGCATTTAACATTTGGAGGTTGTTATTTGTTTTGGTTGGCCCGATACTCACAGTATAGTGATGATCCGTCAGCTGGTTCCAATCCCATCAGTGTGTCCCTGTGTTCCCGAAACAGTTTGCCTGTCAGGCCTTTGGTATGGAAGTCTAACCACATTTCTTCAGTCGGTTGATGCACCGCAGATACGTCTCCGTTGTTCACTTTGTTGGTGATGTAAAAGTATCTGCACGCGATGTGTTTGGTGCGTTTTGTGCTCAACCGTGCGCCATTCCATTCCTGTTGGATCGCACTTGTGTTATCCTGTTCTATTACAACGTGCTTTCCTAAGTTCTTGCACTTCAATTTCTCAGGCAGTTCTTTCACTTGTTCCTCACTTTGCCCACATTACGAAGGTGAGCACATCATCAACGGCCACTAGCTCCGCTTCCTTTGAGTTGCAAGTTACGATCTTTTGTTTTGTGGACATAGATATAAACGTTCCGTGTCCTAATGATAATGCTCCTCCGGTGTGACTCTTACAGTCAGGGTGCACAGCGTACGATGCGTCAATGTTCCATGTCATCGTTTCCCTCCCGTTCAAACCTAGTATCAAGGGCAGGTGTATTGATTCCTTCACGTACCCTATAAGCCTTCCAAGCTTATTGGAATCTTCTTCGGTGGGTGCTTTTACCCTGGTGCAAAGGAATGTTACGCATACTGCTATGTCAGGTTGCGTCCGCTTTGATAGGTATAGTAGTCTCGCTACCAATCAATGAAAGAGGTCCAATTTGGTGTTGTCTAGCAGTGGCAAATTCTTGTCCACGTTGAATAGCTTGTTGTTTGTTGGGTACTTGCAGTTGTTTGGTTTCAGTTCATCAGGTGCCTCCACGACGATATCTTCAAGGTAATTGAACATGATGACCGCAACCCGCTCAGGTAGCGAGAAATTGATCTGCATCCCCAGGTAATCATGTAACATTCCGGTGTCCTCCTTCAGTTCCGCTTCTTTTCCGAATTCGGCTCTCAGTTCGATCATTAGGTTGTCTAGTACTTGTTGGTCAACTTGTGTGGCCAAAATGTCGTCCACGTGAAAGATGACTCTTAACTGTTCCCCGTTCTTGGTCTTGTTCCAGCAGCATTTGTTGTACTGGTTCTGTTTGAACCCCCATCCTTTCAGCACTCAAGTGAGTTTCTTGAACCACAATTGCGCCCCAAGTAACGTTCCATATACGGCTTTGTTGAGTTTTCCTTACAGCTTCTTTCGCACTTTTGAATCAACGTATATACAATTTTTGTAGTTCTTGTTGATCCGGCACAACATTTTGACCATTACGCCGGTGAACTCAAGGTAATTGTTGTCTTCTTAATCTGCCTGGAGAAATGCACCAGGCAAATCAACACTTAGTACTTTTCTATGCTCCATGGCACTTATGATACATACGGCCATTAGAGCATTGGTTGATATAGTTGGTGCACTCGATACCTCCTTGATTATGTACTCCCACTGAGGCCTGCCGTCCGCGCACAGAACATCAGGTATCCAAGGGCCTTCTTACGTATCTTCTTCGTTAATTCTCCTGGTTTCAACATTGTGACACAGTTACAACCTATCAGATCCTCGTCTAGCTCCTTCACCGTTGCTTCCTACCCGGTGTCACCAAATATTTCTAGCCCTTTTTGAAAGCTGTACTGTGGCATTGCCAGTGACGCTGTCATTTCTGCATAACCTGCCATTGTTTGCATTGCCCTGTTCTCTACGTTCATTGCTGCTCCAACCAGTGAGCCGTCCCAATAGTTACTGAGGGATGACTCAATTTTGTATAGTATTCTTGGTCTCTTCACCTTTGGCGCGTCGTTGGCGGTATTGTCCTCTACACTCTCTTCATCCTCTGTGGGATCGTTTGCATCTTCGGTATTGTGGTTATCTGTACTCCATGCTTTGTCGGAGTAATCATGTGGGTAACGGCCATCCTCTGATTCGTCGTCTTTGCCATCAGTTGTTGCTTTGTCGGTGCTCTGTTTGTCGTCTGTGCTGTACTCAACTTCTTCTTTGACTGCGCTCTTGTAGTCGTAGTCGTCCGTTTTGATGGATACCTTGTCAATTGCCGTGTCAAAATGATCTTGTTGCAACTCTTTGTTGCCAATTATATTCTTTTCTTCTTTGTCAATCTTTTCATCCTTGATCACCCTAGCATTATCGTCCTTTTCTTTTAATTTATAGTCAGGGTCCGACGCATTACTGTCGTTGTCATCATCATCATCATCATCATCATCATCATTGTTGTTGTCATCCAGCAATCCGCGGTGTGAGATTCCAAGTTCAATGTTGTTGATGGTTATGCTCCCGAATATATCCCAGAACTCAATTCCTTCTTTTTTTCCCTCTTCCTCGCCCATCTTGTTCAACAGATTGATTATTGACTCCGGCATTGGTACCGCCGTTATCCTCAGTAGCAATATTTTCTGCTTGGTGCTCAATTTAAATATGTAGTGTCCACTTCCGTTGCCGTTCAGACCCAGGTACAACCCTTCCACGGTCCGCGGTTTACCAGTATCATTGCTAGTGGGTTTGTGACCATGTACGTATTCACCCATCCCGCAGGGCGGTATCCTTAGTACTTTTCCTGTGACAAGTTCTCTCGCCGACATAGCGTCATGCACGCCTCCACATCTTGGGATGGAGTTGATTAGCTTCGTTGCTTGGTTCACTGTTTTTATCACTAGCCTTCTTGGTATCCTTGTAAATGGCATATCCATCCTGATGCATTGGATCCTCTCCTTCAGGAAGCGATTGGTTCGTTCGATTGCTGGAACATGGGCATTTGTGTCACAGGTCTCCAGACTCATATCTTTCTCTGTCACCCATTCGTTGAGTGGGGCAAACTCGTTGTCTCCGTGGATTGTTTGCACTTTGAATCCCCTTTTCTCATACACGGCTTTGATACTTTTTAATGTTGCCTTGATCTTCTTGTTGGTCCTGTTTCTGATCGCTTGCGCATGTATCATGCGTAGGTCCCGTGATATTGCTGTCAGAAATGCGATTTTATTCACAAATATTATATCTATATCTAAGTGCACGTCGCAATGTTCGCTCATCACTTCAGGCGGCAAGTCTTCCACCACGTGATCTTGGCGGTCCATGTTTGCTTTGCATTTGGTGCTCTTGCCTTCTATTGCCGCTTTACTTGGCCCAAATATCTTGTGCGCGATGCGTATATCTCTCCGGTTGTATTGACACGTCCCTAGCACGTTGTATTTGATCGCCTTCGCTAAGTTGACGTCCAAGGGATAACCAAGCCTCCCCTATAGCAATCGTACGCCTGCTTAGTCCTCTGCCCATGGGTCTTGTGGACTAAGAACACTCGCCCTGATCTTACTGTACTTTCACCGATGGGCAATAGGACTGGCAGGACAAACTGACGGTGTAAGAGCTTGGTATTTCTAACAGAGCTACTATCTACAGTGAAAACAAGAGAAGATACTAGTTTTGTTTGGAAAATCGAGGTCTTACTAAGGCTTAATTGATCATGAGCCAGCACCATGAAGGTGAGTAGTTTGTCTGTGCAATTGTTGAGCGTAGCCAACCTGATGACCATTGTGACTTGTGCAGTAAGAACTGGGTGCTTTGAGGTTTTTTTTTTTTTTTTAGGGGCCTTATTTTAGATTTTATTCATTCTATTTTATTTTATTTTTATTTTTTTTTGTAAAATTTAAAAGTTTATTGATTGTGTGAACGAAAGAAACAGGCTGTAATATGTAATTTTTTTGTTACGTATTGTACGTTCATCTTTGTACTGAAACCGGGATTTGTGCATTTGAGTTGATGGAAATTTTTTGTTATGAAAAAATAATGGTTTTAGTAAGCTTGGTTGAGTTGAAATAAAAATTGGCTTGTACCTTTATGTGAAATAAGAAGTGAACTTGTAAGAAGCGAAGTACAGGTACCGGTACTTGTACAAGTACAAGGTACCGGTAAAGGTATTATTGTACCTGGTACGGTACTGTACCAAGTACTTGGTACTTGTACTACCGGTATGTGACATACTTATTGTACCGTAGAGGGTAGGTTAATCAAGATCAACATCTTTGTCGTCTTTGTCTTTGTCGTCCGAGATGTAATTGAAGTTTTTGTATTGGTTGATGGCTGATTCTATTACCGCTTTTGCGTGGGGCGCTGCCAGAGCTGGTACATTACGGTGGTACATTCTGAATCTTGTCGATTTGTATCTGAGTCTTCCCATTATGTTGGTGTCATCCCATCTTTTTGCAAACAGAATCATTGCTGCTCCGATACGAATACTGCGGAGAGTGACTTTTGCTGGGGATTTGCTTAGAGTTTCGCATTCGGGATAATAAATTTTCCATGCTGCTGTTTGTAGCTTGAGCTCCACTCCCCGTTTGAGAAGGTAGCTTGGTTTTTTGCTTCCTCGTTTTTTTTTTTGTATATTGCGAGTGGGGTGCCGGAGGCTGCGTTCATTTTGACGAAACGGACTGCTATGTTGTGGGCTGATTTGACTGGACATCTGGTGATATCTGGGGAGAAGGAGAATTTGATTTCTTCACCGTGGTTGCCGTTCTTTTGAAATCTCCATTGAATGGTTACTAACTGAAAGGAGTTGTGTATACGGCTTTTTCGCTGCTTGTTGGAGTGAGATGGAGCGGTGTGGTGGGGCTTCTAGCTTAAATTTGAAATCTTTGTCACAGCAGGCGTAGATTCAATTCGTGAATTTGGAGGATGGCTTATTGTACAAGGTGAATCCGTGTTTGGTTGGGTCCTTGGTTTGGCACCATTCTTTCCCTCTGTATCCTGTGCTTTCTCCTAGAGTGCACCAGTCTGCTGTGGCGTTGTCATGACAGTGCGTATGTTTATTGTAGGCTGCTTCTCTGAGAAATTCAACCATGGAGTGTGTGATTGGGTCTTGGCGGTTTGGTATGCCTTGCCATTCTTTTGTGTCTTTGTAAATTGCTTCTATGAGAGGATATAATTTCCACATGTATGGAGGCGCTCCTGGTAGAAGTTGGAGTCGAATATCGCGTCCAGCAGATTGTTCTACGTAGTTTGCCATTGCATCCATGTATCCTTTCAGAGTAGGGTATTGTAATTGATATCCGTTTATGGTATGTCCTTCGGTCAGAAAAGCACGATAAATAATTACTATCGCTGTCTGCATAGCAGGTGTGAATTTGGTTAGTTTAGGATCCATCGCCAGTTGGGAAGTGCAAAATCTAATGTAATGCTTTGTTTGTGAGTGAACTGTCCTAGATTGTTTTTGTTGAGCTTTGGTAGAGAGGTGGTATCTTGAAGTAATAGTGCTGAGCAAATCCATGGTTTTACTTCTTTGCTGAATTGATAGTGCTGTAGGTAGATCTGTTTGGTTGATAATGGTACCTGTAAAGAAGAAAGAGCAGAATCGTTAGAGGGGACTTTTTGTTTGAAAAGAGGGTCTAAAGTATTAGCTGGTGATCCTCTGCTGACGGCATCTGTCCAGGAGACATCCAAGTCTAGATCTGTGTATTTTTGTCCCATGGCTAATATTTTTGTTAGTCTTCTTGCATGTGGTTCCGGGTTTGAGAACTTATTGTACCAACCTACTGCGGATGAGTTATCTCCCTGGCAGTATACTTTGGGGTGCCAACCCCCTTTTGTGGGATTTATTTTGAAGTATAGTGCGGTGGCAAAGAAGTTTACTACTACGGCTGCTAGTTCAAGTACGTTGATGCTAATTTTTTCGTCTTTTATGAGCTGGGATATGTCTTCTGATAGATCGGACCATTTAACTTGCCACCAGAAACCCAAGTCTGCGCTGTATCCGCCCATTCCCCAGTTTGTGCATGCGTCTTGACGGATTCTTCCGTCTAATACTCTTTTGACAATGTGACTGAGGTGTCGTTCCCATCTTTTTGTACCGTTAAGGTGTTCCTTACATTGTTCCAGTAAGTATTCGATTTCTTCTCGGATGTTGTTGGTGATGAATGCATAAACTTTTTGTCGCCAAACTGCGCTGGTGATGGACTTATTGTGAAAGATGCGTTTTGCAAATTTTTGGTTGTTAGGATCTAACCATCCTTCGTCTTTTTCTCCTAGCAGGCTTTGGAAGTGTTTGCTTCTGGCAAGACGATAATGTATTTTTCGAAGCAAAATCTTCATTTCGTGGATGATATGATGGAGTGACCATTGTAGCTAGTTGGCTTTTTTGGCCGCATCTATGACGTTGCCTACGCGTTTGGCTGCTGATATGGGTAAGAAACGCTTAATTCCTTTATTCCAAGAGCTTTTGATGAGTACTTGTAAACGTTCTACTTTGTGGTCTTGTTGTCCAATTGTTAATCTTGTGTTGATGAAGTCGGTGCCTAGGCTCACTCTTAAAGGTGCGACTGGTCTTTCGCCCATTTTGTCCCATGCCATTGTTGGGGTAAGGTAGGGATTTGTTATTGGTCCTGGGTATCCTAAAAGGACATATACTGATTCAATACATGATGCAATAAGGAGTTTTGTACGTTTCAGATGTCTGGGAATTGCTGATAGGAGGTCGTCTACAAACATTTTGAATTGTGGTATAAAATTTCCATGTTCGTCTATTACTTTGGGGTTGTATTTGTCTTCCACTGGAACTACCTGGCATCGTTCTTCGGTATTTTTGCAATCAAATGGTGATGTGAAAAGTTTCAAAGCTTCTTCATTGAGACCTACTTGGTACGTGGAGTTGAGGAATAGCCACTTAGCAATGAAGCACCTGGCTCTTACAATCGGTTCCCAGCTTGCTGGACCGAAGTTGCTTCCGAAGTGGAGTGCTACTGCCACTATCATCATATTGTTCTTGATGCTGACATTTGCTTTTGCTATGTCAGGGTGAAACACAATTTGTGGGAAAACACCGCTCACGTCATCGTTGTGGGAGTCAATAATGCAGTTGGGAAATGTGAGAGCAATCCTCCATAAGAATTGGCAATGTTTGTATAGGGTTGTGCCGTATCCGATTTCTGGTTCTGCAGAGCTGCATTTACAGGGCTGTTGATTCGGTGTATTCCTTGGTACGGTTGAAAGCTTCCGTGACAATACATTCTTATTTTTTTATACAGTCTGATAAGAATACCCAGAGGAATGATGCCTATGTTTGGGGTGTAGTTGGCTAGTAGTTTGCTGAAGGTCATCGAGAGATGGTTTCTCTCTTCTTTGAGGATTGCCTTTTCTATTAGTTCTGAAGTGATTTCACGTTTGGTAAGTTTTTTTGTTTTAACATTTCCTCAAGTTCTCTTTGTTCAATTTGAGCGACTAATTGATTGGGCACTCCATCTATAAGTGCGGCACCGAGTTCTAACAGCACCTTTTCCGGAAGGATGTGGGAGGTGGTCCGTAGGATTTGGTCCGTCCTTCTTTGTTCTCCGGTCAATCTTCCACCACAGAATCTTTGTACTGCGCTGAGGTCCATGTTGTTTTATGAGGGCTGTCTCTCTTAGAATCCTTTTTTGTTTTCTCACTTTTTCTGAGCAGGTATCAGCTTCTACATGAAAGTCGAGAGGTAAGAGCTGTAGAGCTGAGAAATCAGTTCTACTTAGTTTTTTAACCTTCTTGAATACTTCAGTACCTGAAGGTAGAGCTTGTGCTAGTGTCTGTTCTTCAGATGCTTTCTGCTTTCTATTTTTATTTTTGTGTTCTAAGAATCCGCTTTTCCAGAGGATCACAGCTATATTTGCGAGATTTGGTGTTACATTGTACAATTTTAAACAATTATTCTTACCGAACGCTCTTTGCTGGTGTAGTTCCGTGGCTGTTGGATAGAATTTGTTCGGATCAACTTCGGGTGGGAGGTCACTGACTCTGAAGATATCTTCTGGGAATTTGTCCATTTGTTCTTTGACGTGTTTATAGGTTTTTGCGTCCTTTCTCATCTGAGATAACAGATTTTCGAAATAGGTTATTACAGTTTTGGTGGGTTTGGGCTTGTTTGGGTCTGCAAGAGGGACATTGCTAGCTTGATTATATCTCTTTTCTTGAAGCCTATCAAGTTGTGACAGGCACTCTTTGGTTCTTCTATTTTGGTTTCTTTGACGTTTTTTTCTTGAGGTTGCGTTTCTTTTGCATTGGTTGTGGTATTCTTCGAGCCTTTTGCGGCCATCCTGCATGTTGTTCCATGTAAACTTAATTTTAGAGTTGACGTTGACAGTCTTGGTTGGTGTATGTTCTTTAAGATATTCTTCTAGGTCGCTTTTGTCAGCCGCTTTACGGTCATTGTGAGTCTTCTGTTTCTTATCTTGGTGTTTGTTTTTGGGAGGACTAAAATGTGGTGCAGGCTAATCTGTGAATTGATAATAGAATTTGTGTAAAGAAGAGGAATGAAATAGATATTGAATATGTGAAAATAGTAGGTAAGATTCAAGTGTAGTTATTGGTTTGTTTTGTGTTTGTTTTGCTATGTATTAGAAAATATATGTACTAAAGGTTTTATGTGTACGCGCTTTGGATACGTCTTTTGCGCAGGTATTGATTTTGCATATATGTATGTACGATGAAAATTTTGTTTTGTTTTGTTTTGATTTTGTTTTAATGCATGTGTGAGTGTGCGCAAGTCCTGGCGCGCGGTATCGCGCGGTTCTATGAACTGCAACGGGATGCAGGCGCGGCAGCTTCCTTTTATATGGAGCCATACTCACAAAGCAGGCTTTTAACTTCCAACCATAGAAATAGTTCCCAACTAAACTTATAATTTCCTTTTTAGACTATTACAAACCGTATTTATTACAATGGTTGTATTCCTTGCATGCGGAGCCATCATATTGATGCGTTAGCATGCGTCGTTAAACAGTTTATCAGACCCAGACTCGTACGTCGGACGTGAGCGTTTCGGACGCGATCGTTGCGGCCGGTCTCTGTTATGAAAGCGACGATTTTGGAAACTAAAGGAATTATCACATTATAATCACCAATGAGGATGTTGAAAGGAGTTTTACTATAAAGTATTACGTCTAGATAGACTTCCGCAGAATAACATAATGAACGCTACTTCCTTGCGGTAGCGGCGCCGCCTCCGTCCTAGAGGACCACGGAGGATCGGTTGAACGATAAATTATTATGAAGTGCAGATCATCACACGCCGGAAGCGATGTTAAAAGGTCTGAAGTGGCTTCGAAGGCATTTTCGGGCATGAGCACAATTCTCAAGCGAACGGGTGCTAACCCTATACCGTTCGTGTGCTATGCTGCTAAGATGCGCATGTGAGAAATCGCCAAAGGGAGAGATAGTCCGGATATCTACAACACCTGCAGCGGGGTATGAACCTGAGGTACCCTTAACCCAACCCGATCCAATTACAGCAGAAGAGGCTTTGAGAGAGCTTCTAGCAGATAAGTATAGTAGATCAACTAGCATGGTGAGATGCTAGTCAGAGGATCGCCTGGTCCGCGCTCAGACCTGGTATTTTCAATGTTGCGCCATGGTCTTAAAGAGGAAATCGAGGTAGCCCCAAACGAACAGTCGTGTCAAATTGGTGAGCCAAGGAGTTTTACATACCGGTACCGGTACGAGGTACAAGTACGGTAGTTTTTTGGTCTCGCGTTCAAATGTACTGTA
>JACLAD010004825.1_pt1 | contig 15038 bp, 13 predicted proteins | sample 8027901 | NCBI WGS metagenome assembly JACLAD01 (sample SAMN15725071, study PRJNA655200) | protist metagenome | isolation source: fluorescence activated cell sorting (FACS) single amplified genomes of... | place: Spain: Blaines Bay Microbial Observatory, Mediterranean Sea | collected 2016-07-05 | reverse complement strand
ATACCCATGATACCGAAAAAATCGGTAACAATTGCTGCTGTCGTTGAAGCTACGCCATACTTTTAGCAGGCATTTCTTCATTCCTTCACATCATTGCCAGTGCAGCGATACAATCTCGTTAATGAAATTTATGTTTTTGTGGTGCATGGCCTTTGCCAAATCTGCCTTTGGTGCATGTGCGTGTAGCAAGAACACCAGAGGTGCCAAAGGTTTCACTCCCCCCATCCCCAGGCTCGCCCGCGCTCTCTGTCACTTTCCGTCATGGTTTTCGAATCCAATGCTTCACAGCACAGGTCGAAAACATTCACATACGCATTATGCAGGCCGGAGGCTGCAGTGCCATGTATCTGGCTTATCGCGCCAGAAATGTGCACTACGCATGTTTGACCAACCATGCTCGGCTCTTCTCGTCGTCCACAACTTCGTGTGGCGGGCGCTTACATGCCAAAAAGCAATCTCCCGATGTTCCATTGGGGTACGCAAGGTACATCCGCTCAAAGTTTGATATGAACTGTTGTGCAATCAACTGTTGTCAAACATGTCGTTGCACAGCTTGCACCTTGAGAGTTGTCATCCTCAAATGGGCGAAGGGGTTCAATTTGTTCTGACAACACAGCCAAACCGCCAAATGGCAGGTTTCCTTTTGTGGATGCCAGCCACGGCACAGGCACATGTTAGGAGGCGATTGTAGCAACGGATTCCATTGGCAAAACTTGCACCTAAATTTGTTATTTCAATGGCTGTAGCTGTGCGAACGTTCCCATTGTGGAAACAATCACTGTGCCAAATTGCATTCTATCTTTCGGTTCAAACAGCTGATGAACTTTGCATGAGACACGGCCCAGCTCTTGCGTTTTGCTAAGCGGGGTCAGGTGTACATTCTGGCAGCATCAAATGTCATGGAAATCATGCTGGATTGAGATGTCGTTTTCGTTTTTTTTTTGTTGCGTCGATCCCTACAGAATGTTTGGTTTGTGTTTGCGCTTGATTTGTTTCAAGCAGTTTTGGCGAACAGTTATTTTTCGCCTTAACTGGGGGCGAGCACGTTTGGATTCAGGGATTATGTTCATAATTTGATTCAAGATGTATAGGTGCCAGCTGAGAGCAGGCGCACGCGCATTACATGAGACAAAATCATGGACACGTGGTCATCGTGCTCACATCATTGCCCTCATAGACGTTGATTGCACAGCCCATGGTCGGGTACACGGGCAACAATTTCACAAGGCAGCAGCAGGCATCACTTGTGAGAACGATGGGATCGTGCAGCGAGACTTGGCATGTGCGTGTGCGATTTGGAAGAGCGTAGAGAAACAAATCAGCACCGGTCCTCCATTCAGCCCCGCATGTCCCTTGCATGCCATGTTCCGGCACAGGTTCGGCGTTCCGAGTTTCAGAGCAACCATGAGTCAAGTGCGAGGTCCAAGGGGAGAATTGCAATACACGTGTTGTTGGCGCACGCCGTTGGCATTTTGGGGCGGGCGTATGGCGCTCCTGTTGCAAAATTGCAATCGAAAATTGCTGACGATCGATTCAGTTTGAAGTACGCTTGCTCCAAGTTCATTCCTCTACATGTTTGTGGGTTGCATTTCATGCATCCGACCATGGAATGCCAAGGCGCGTCCCTGGCACGCGAGGGCACGCCGCGGGACACGCTTCGCCACGCCTTGCACGCCTCAGGGGTGCGAGGATTGCCGACGCATGCCCCTGGCATGCCGCGGTACGGCTTGCACGCCTCGGGAGTGCCAAGAATCCTGAAACATGCCTCTGGCACGCTTCTGGCACACCTTGGCACGCTTTGGCACGCCTTGCATGCCTCAGGAGTGCGAGGGGTGCCGAGGCACGCTTTCGGCACGCTTGGGCACGGCTCGCACGCCACAGGAGTGCGAAGAATGTCGAGGCACGCTTCTGGCACGCCTCGGCACGGCAGGAGTGCGCGGAGTGCTGGGGCACGCCTTTGGCACGCTTCGGCACGCCTCGCATGCCTCAGGAGCGCGAGGAATGCGGCACGCCTCTGGCACGAATCGGCACGCCTTGCACTCCTCAGGAGTGCGAGGAGTGCCGACGCACGCCCCAAACACGCCTTGGCACGCCTCGCACACCTCAGGAGTCATGCCTCTGGCACGCTTCGGCATGCCCCGCACGCCTCAGGAGTGCCAACAAGGGTGCCGAGGCATGCCAAAGGCGTGCCTCGGCACGCCTTGCGCGCTTCGGGAGTGCAGGAGTGCCGAGGCACGCCTCTGGCACGCCTCGGCATAGATCGCACGCCTCAGGAATGCGAGGGGTGCCGAGGCACGGCTCTGGCATGCCTCAGCACGCCTCGCACGCCTTAAGAGTGCGAGCAATGCCGAGGCACGCCTCTGGCACGGTTTGGCTCGTTTCGCACGCCTCAGGAATGCGAGGAGTGCCGAAGCACGCTTCTGACAATTCGGTACGCCTCGCACACCTCTGGAAAACGAAAGGTGCCGAGGCACGCCTCTGGCATGTTGTGGCACGCCTCGCACGCCTCAGAAGTGCGAGGAGTGCTGAGGCACGCCTTTGCACGCCTCGGCACGCCTCGCACACCACAGGAGTGCGACAAGTGCCAAGGCACGCCTCTGGTTCGCACTCCCCAGGAGTGCGAGGAGTGCCGAGGCACGTGTCTGGCACGCCTCAGCACCCCTTGCACGCCTCAAAAGTGCGAGGAGAGCCGAAAACACAACTCTGGCACGCTTGGGCACGCCTCGCAGGCCCCAGGAGCGCGAGGAATGCCGAAGCAACGCCTCTGGCACACTTTGGCGCGCCTCGCACGCCTCAGGACTGCTCTAGTTGGCAGACAGTCATGGTCATCGTCACGCGTGATCTGTGTTCGATGCTGTAGATTTGATCTGTTCCAGCACGGCTTTGGAATTGCTTCAGTGGATTCAGTGCTGGGGTGTCCAAGATGATGAGTGATGTAAAAGCGACCTCGCCCATCTGCCAAATGGCATAACGAAGCGGACATTAAACGCCTCGCAAATGTGGCAGCTGTTGACAAGGGGGTGACACAGCCACGACCACACGTCAACCTTCAGTACAAACATTGAACAAATACATGTAGATCAATTTATGCTGTTGCCAATATGATTCGGTAGTGTTAATATGATTTGAGCAATTTGAAAACATTCCAGCGGCTAGGGCCGAGGGGAGTCACACACAAAGCACGCAATCTCATCTTTGTACGGCAGCTTTTGTAACATTCATCGCGTTGATTGTTTATTATTTTTTCGGTTCGTTGCACGTTTTTGCAAACAAAGTTGCTTTTGCAGTGTGCATGCGCCTATCAGACTGCAATAACTCCGATGGATGCGGCGCACGTTTGCAAATGTGCAGGTCACACCATCATGCAGGCATGATTGCAAATCTGAATGTTCAAAAGTTGATTCCTTATGTTGCATTCTTGCTTGCTGCATGTGCCGTGAACATTTGGGTGGCATCCATTGGAAGCTTGGTCATTGTCGTTTCATCCATGATGCATGGGCGCAAGGCCAGCGAAAATATAATGGTTTCATGGAACATTTTGGGCAAATACTGCATTGTTCATGATATGGCACTACTTGAAAGTTTATCATGAGGCATGTGTTCAATGGCACTCCTTTTGAAACATGTGCTTAGTGGTTTGACATGGTGCATCGCAACCGATGTACATGCAGAGGGTGCAATGCCTAGATCAACGTGCAATTTGGTTTGCACATTAGCCATCGATGTGTACAATTGTTCCCTTCCAGGCCACAGCTGACCAAACACATCACGCATCAAATTTGTTACTTTTGCTTTACAGTCAATTCAAGACTGTTACATTAATCCATTGATAAGCGATGCTTGCCAACCAATTGAAACAACAAATAACTCAACATGCGCAGCCTGGAATCGGATACAATCAAGCACAGTTCATTCATCAAAGTTATGCGCCAGTGTTAGGTTATCATCACGTGTCGCATGCAACGCGGAGGACGTATCAAATCATATTGTTGGATACAATGATTCGTAAATTTGTGTGGGATGCAATTATTGCAGATGTCATGCAATCGAAACCCCAAGGCACGTTCAGACTGGGCAATAAGGCTTACCAAGCACAATAACACAAGGGCCAAAATCCTTCCCGGCTTAGGATTTTGGCATGAGCCAACAATGAGTTTCCATCAGTTTGGCCAAAAACAGTCCTGTGCCTAAAATTGTTCCTCGACTTTGCCGCGATTGCCGTGGCTATGCACGACTGGAGGTGTGCATTGGATTCGAACATCTTGACAAGCACAGGCATGCGTGATATGCCGAGGCGTGCTGAAGCGTGCCGAAGTCAAGATCTTGAAGACCCTAAACCTTGAAACAACGTAGAACCCGACAAAATTGCAGCATAATATCGATGGCGGGGGTGCTGCCGCCCCTCCACCCCCCCAGCTCACGTGCGGGCGGGCAAACTTAAACCCTTAAAACCCTAGCGCCCCTGAACCCTAAAACTACCCAAAAGACCACAAAAAGTTAAAAAAAATAAACCCAACAATAACGCAACATAATATATATAGAGCCAATGCTGTTGAGATTGCGCATGGTAGCGCTTACAAGGAGAAGGGGGGTGTGAGACAGAAATGGTATGGGTGTGCGGTTAAGCAGTCGGCGCCGACCGTGGGCGAGTAAGTGGGGCAAGCTCCTCCTATCAACCCCTAAACCCTAAAGACCCTGAATCCCAAACCCTAAAGGGCCTAAACCTTAAAGACCCTAAACCTTAAAGACCCTAAACCTTAAAAATCCTAAACTTTAAACCCTATCCCAAAGACCCTAAACCCTAAAGACCTTAAACCCTAACGACCCTGAACCCTAATGAGCCAAAATGTTCCAAACACAAAAAGACGCCATGCCCAACAACACTCAATCCAAGTATAGGTAGTGGGGAGGGGGCTGCCGCCGCCCCCCCACCTTCTGCTCACTGGTGGGCAGGTGGACCAACAACCCTAACAATGCTGACAACCCTAGCAAACCCTAGCAAACCCTAACAAACCTAACAACCTTAAAAAACCCTTATAACTTCAATAACCCCCACAATCTTTAATAACCCCAACAAACGAGGCTGTATTTTTTCCTTGTGAGTTGACGCACAGTTGCGCTTTAAGGAGTATTGAAGCAGCGGGAGCAGAGCGAAGCGGCACCATTGATCCTATGGTTCTGAGATTTGATCAGAACCAACTTACCATTACTTGAACCCTAAAGTGAAAATCTGTCAAGGAAAATGCGCAGAAACGTCAACACACAAAACACAACAAGAGCAACAACCGAAAATGTGTGATGGAGGTGAATGAATTGCAGCGGCGTCCCGCTCGGCCAACAATGAAAAACGTTGTTTTCTTTCATGAGTGCCGAGGCACGCCTCTGGCACGCCTCGCATGCCTCAAAAACGAGAGGAGTGCCGAGGCACGCCTCTGGCACGCCTCGGCACGCCTCGCACGCTTCAGGAGCGCAAAGAGTGCCGAGGAACGCGTTTGGCACGCCTCGGCATGCCTCGCACGCCTCAGGAGTGTGTTGGTAACCTGCCTCAAGGAAATCCAAGCCAAATCCACACAGCCCCAGGGTTCCCTAAAGCGCCCCATGTCACACTAAGCTTAGACTAACGCATGCCAAGTCGCAACCTAATGATGTAATCCATGAAGGAAACCACATTCATTTTATTGCACCCCGTGCAATCTCAACCATGTAAATTAGATTACGATTTGTTAGCCCAATCATGTGCAATAGAATGTGGATTTGGTACATGATCAACAAATTTGCACCATACAAGTGTCGACTAGAAGATCGTGTTGTCAAGCTGTGTTGATATGTTGCGCGCGATTGTTTGACGACAAACAAATTTAAAAACAAATATTGACTCAGTTTTGCTGACGGGTGTTACCCAGTTCCACCAATTTGCTCCCGCAAATGTTCCTTAACGTGGTTTCTACCTCGACAGTCGTGCATGGTTCACAAACAATTCGAAGCGCAAAGAATTAATGTTATGACGCAATTGATTTGCCTTGCATTTTTGTTGCATTGTGTGTGATCCGCATGAGGAGTGCCTTTTAATATTTGTTTGCATGGTGAGTGCTGCCCATGTATGCAGAATTGTTTTTGTTGAAGTCAGTTCTGGGGCATCCAGGACAATGCTTCATGCAAGAGCAAAGCTGCCCAGCTACCAAGTGGTGACGTGGCAAAGTCGAGATTTGTCTCTTCACAGCAGCACGGCAGCCACATGGCAGCTGTTTGTGCGGGAAGCATACGGCGACCACTGGACCCAAGCGTACAACAACATGAAGCGCAGACAGTAAATAAATGCATGTAAATCGACCAATGCCGTAGCCAGTACGGCAAAAGACAATATTATAATGATTTGTGCATTTTATTTGAAGGCATTCCAGCGGCAAAGGTCAAGGGGAATTAAACACAAAATACGCAATCACTTTTTTGCACGGCAGCTTCTAGAACAATCGCCGTGTTGACATTTTCACATTGTTTTGGTTCGTCGGAATTTTTTGTAGGGGAAATCTTTGTTGCAATGCGCATGTGCTTATCAGACCGCATCAACTCCGATGGGCAGGGCACATGTCTTCAAATGTGCGGGCCGCACCATCATGTCAACATGATTGCAAGTCTGGGTGTCCAAAATCCAACCTTTTACATTGCACTGTTCGTTGCTACATGCGCTGCGAGCATTTTGTCGGCATTCACTGGAAGCTTGGTCACTGTCATTTCAATTATTATGCACGAACGCTCAACCAATGAAAAATCAATATTTTCATTAATTGTTTTTGACAGATATGGCGTTATCCACAGTATCACGCTATTTGAAAGTTTATCATGGAGCATTTGTTCGATGTTCTTTTTTTTGAACAACGTGCTTAATGTTTCGGCATGGTGCGGGGCAACCGATATACATGCAGGGGGCGCATTTCTGAAATCAGCACGCAAGTTTGTTTGCACGTTAGCCATCGATGTGTGCAATTGCGCCTGTGCAGACTGGAACCAGCCACACGCAATGCGCAATAGATATAACATGTTTGCGAGGCAGGCAACTCAAACTTGTTGAGTCAAACTGTTGGCAGGGGCTGTATACCAACCAATGGAGATAACAAACAACCCAACATGTGCAATCTGAAACTGGGCCCATTAAAACTCCATCTCGCCAATTAAACTTGCGGAACCATGTCCGGTTAGCATTGTCTGTTGTGTGCAATGTGAATCAGGCACCATGTCAGATTGTTGGCCACCATGTTTTACACATTAGGCGTGAATGAAAACCACTACGCGCCATGTCATTGAGATTTTGATCCTGTCTCAGACTCCGCAGCCGGATTTGCCAACCATCTTGCCGCACGGGGCATAATCCTCAACAGAGCAGGATTTCCATGCAAATCAATCATGAATTTCTCCCAATGTTGCCCATGATTCTCTTCTGTGGCACACCAGGCCGCACAGTAAATAACACGTGATGGCTTTCAATAGAAGATTGGGCATGCAGTCACATGTCCGAATGGTGTTAAACATGATGGTGGCATGGCAGGCGTGCACCCAACCCAGAGTGACATCCAAAATGGAACACGTGAAAGATGCATCGGGCAACATTGCGATTCAAGCATTTGTTTTTCCCATCACGGTACCATTGCTGGTTGAATTGCTTCCCTTTGGGTGCGACCACGCTGATGGTTTATGCCGGTCATTGTCACAAAGATGGGCAAGGGGACAGCAGTCATCAAATTCGAGATATGGAAACAATGAGTTGCACAGTCTGCAACTGCGGTGATGTACGTTTAAACCAACACAACACAGCATGGGGCATGCAATGCGAGCAAACAAACCCATGAATGAATTCGCAAGACCAGACCTTTGAATGCTCTCATTTGATAGTGCGGACCGGGGGATGTGTCAACATTTGAAAAACGTGCATGCGACTTCATCGCGCAGCGCCGTTGCCACCATCATTACCACGACCTGTAGTGGGCAGCATCGGCTGCAGCCTTTTTTTTCCCATGCCAAGCAGGGAATCTGACCCTGGATCCTACCCAGGATCCAGGAAACCCCCGTTATGATAATCTTGCCAGGCCCTACCCAGCACACTGCTTAGGCATCTTGCCCGGGACGTTCGTTTCAAGAGGCCTACCCAGGTCTGCATGTCATGAAGATAATTCATTTGCATCATGTTGTTGGGTCTTCCAGGATTTCCGGCATCCCAAGTGACGATCGCAGCCCAGATGCCCCAAATGACACAAATGTCACACAGCGATTGCGGAAGTTGCACGTCAATGTGTGCAGGCTTGAAACATTCAAATTTGGTGTTCCATCTGAAATTGCCTTTGTGCAATAACATTCGCTTTTTGCACGAGGCCATTGTTTTTCGCAGTGGCGACTGCTGGAAATTCCAGGCAATCCGACTACATATCTTCTGATGTTTCGCCAAACCAAACACTTGGAATCATTATTCTTGCAGAACATGCAGCCACCGCTGTTGGTTCAGGTATGGTGGGCAAGGTCGAATACATAACACATGCCCCACTATGCCATAACCAGTTTGCAATCGTACTGGCATATTCAATCAAGACTCACAAACTCAATTATTCCATTGTTTTCAATGTAGTGGCGACGGATTTCATATTCAGTCCATCAATGGCAACTCCAATGCAAACCAAAATAACAATCCAAGAATGACATCATGTTATGCGCCATTGTGCTGCGATTACTTGCGGTTGATTGCGCCACTGAATCTTCAAGATCGCACATGAATCGAGCATCAAGTTTCCTTCATCGGGTTGGCCCTTCACGTTCCCGATTGTGCGGGCTTACTTGAAGAATCCGGAGGCATCTTTTTGGGCCCCCCATGGCTTTCCAGCTTCTTTGGGTGGGTTGGACATCTGGCGCACCCTTCAGTCATTTGGGACTTGCAGCGTCCTTAGCGATTATCACACCCCAGATGTTCCAAATGAAAAACTTGTTGCGACGTGATGGTGGAAGCTATATGTCCACGTGTGCTGGTTGGGAAAATTCAACATCAGGGATCTGTAAGGACGCATGTTTGCTGCGGCAGCCTTGTCTTTAAGGCTCGGTTTGGAATGGCGTTGCCAAATCACAGCGGAACGCAGTTTCGTGCCACATTGCGCACGGCGTCAAAAGAGTTAAGGGGAAGAAAAAAACAAGGTTACATTATTTCAATCTGGTCTTCACTTCGAGAAATCTTTTGGACGCAAGCACTCCAATTACCAACAGCCATTCAGATGCCCTTCCAAGTTCATGTGCCAATTGCAATTGCATGCCCAATGTTTGTTCACAATCCACTGCTTTGCTCTTAAGAGATGTCGTTTACCGCGGCTGTTGTGCCCAGAATCGTAGTTTTGCGAATCCCAGCCTCACTGCCCAGCATGATGATGCTGGCAAGAGCCCATATGCTCCGCATGTTTTGGGTAAAACTTCCCATAACTTACTACTTATGTGGGATCCCGAAACATACTGGCGTGGAGGGTCTACATGCGCAGATGTTTGGGCATCATGGTCACCAGAACATTTTATTGCAAATGCGGCATTGTGCATTTATCATGTTTGTTCAAACTTTGGTCCTCTGCATGTTGGCCTCACTGCCTCCACAGTGATAGCGTTCAAATTGACCAGTCCGCAGATGGTAATCGTGCACAGTTTCTAAACAGTTTTGATTTTGTGTGTACTTTTCTTGTGCGGGCCACTGTTGCCGATACGACGCGGTGCAGTCGCCCTTCATAATTCGGTCGCATTTCCAAAAAATATTGGGGCACTCTTGTTGATGCCCTCGTTTCTCCTCTTGCCACGACCGTTGTTGGCGTTGTTTATTTTGGTTCCATAATTGTGCTGCTAGGCCCTCGTGCTCCTGTGTGATGGGGTGTCACTACAGTGAGCGGAGGTCGAGGAAGAAAAATATGTTTAAAAACACTTTGAAATGTTGGAGCCTGGACAAATGCGTTCTTTACTTGATGCGCACCCCTATACTTTTTTTACCAAACTTGTGCTGCGTGTTGTAAAATCTGCGCAATGGTGGATCGTGTCTTCAGGCGGTAGCTCAATGAGAGGCATGCCCATGGAAATGGGAAATTATGTGCATCCTGCCCGTGCGATGACTGGCAAACTTTTTGGTTGCGCTGGCCCTCGTTGGCCATTCAGGACTTTTGACTTGCAATGTTGAACACCACGGGTTTGATGTGCAACTGTCGGGCAGACCACACATGACAGACAATGGCGTGATGCATGTTTTTGATACACCAATGTCAAATTGTTGACGCGTGGCTCCATTTTGTTTGGCCACATTTCTGCCCATTGATTGTACCAACTGCCCTTTGGTTTAGGCCTCGAGGTGGCCAATTAATGAAACACATGCCACTGGGAATGCGAGTGCACGCCTTTTGCCCATGCGGTAATTGGCAGTTTTTTTGGATGTGTTGATTGTCCCCGTTCATTTTGGGAGTTTTCCTTGTGATGCCGAACTCAACAGCATTGGCTCTATATATATTATGTTGCGTTATTGTTGGGTTTATTTTTTTTAACTTTTTGTGGTCTTTTGGGTAGTTTTAGGGTTCAGGGGCGCTAGGGTTTTAAGGGTTTAAGTTTGCCCGCCCGCACGTGAGCTGGGGGGGTGGAGGGGCGGCAGCACCCCCGCCATCGATATTATGCTGCAATTTTGTCGGGTTCTACGTTGTTTCAAGGTTTAGGGTCTTCAAGATCTTGACTTCGGCACGCTTCAGCACGCCTCGGCATATCACGCATGCCTGTGCTTGTCAAGATGTTCGAATCCAATGCACACCTCCAGTCGTGCATAGCCACGGCAATCGCGGCAAAGTCGAGGAACAATTTTAGGCACAGGACTGTTTTTGGCCAAACTGATGGAAACTCATTGTTGGCTCATGCCAAAATCCTAAGCCGGGAAGGATTTTGGCCCTTGTGTTATTGTGCTTGGTAAGCCTTATTGCCCAGTCTGAACGTGCCTTGGGGTTTCGATTGCATGACATCTGCAATAATTGCATCCCACACAAATTTACGAATCATTGTATCCAACAATATGATTTGATACGTCCTCCGCGTTGCATGCGACACGTGATGATAACCTAACACTGGCGCATAACTTTGATGAATGAACTGTGCTTGATTGTATCCGATTCCAGGCTGCGCATGTTGAGTTATTTGTTGTTTCAATTGGTTGGCAAGCATCGCTTATCAATGGATTAATGTAACAGTCTTGAATTGACTGTAAAGCAAAAGTAACAAATTTGATGCGTGATGTGTTTGGTCAGCTGTGGCCTGGAAGGGAACAATTGTACACATCGATGGCTAATGTGCAAACCAAATTGCACGTTGATCTAGGCATTGCACCCTCTGCATGTACATCGGTTGCGATGCACCATGTCAAACCACTAAGCACATGTTTCAAAAGGAGTGCCATTGAACACATGCCTCATGATAAACTTTCAAGTAGTGCCATATCATGAACAATGCAGTATTTGCCCAAAATGTTCCATGAAACCATTATATTTTCGCTGGCCTTGCGCCCATGCATCATGGATGAAACGACAATGACCAAGCTTCCAATGGATGCCACCCAAATGTTCACGGCACATGCAGCAAGCAAGAATGCAACATAAGGAATCAACTTTTGAACATTCAGATTTGCAATCATGCCTGCATGATGGTGTGACCTGCACATTTGCAAACGTGCGCCGCATCCATCGGAGTTATTGCAGTCTGATAGGCGCATGCACACTGCAAAAGCAACTTTGTTTGCAAAAACGTGCAACGAACCGAAAAAATAATAAACAATCAACGCGATGAATGTTACAAAAGCTGCCGTACAAAGATGAGATTGCGTGCTTTGTGTGTGACTCCCCTCGGCCCTAGCCGCTGGAATGTTTTCAAATTGCTCAAATCATATTAACACTACCGAATCATATTGGCAACAGCATAAATTGATCTACATGTATTTGTTCAATGTTTGTACTGAAGGTTGACGTGTGGTCGTGGCTGTGTCACCCCCTTGTCAACAGCTGCCACATTTGCGAGGCGTTTAATGTCCGCTTCGTTATGCCATTTGGCAGATGGGCGAGGTCGCTTTTACATCACTCATCATCTTGGACACCCCAGCACTGAATCCACTGAAGCAATTCCAAAGCCGTGCTGGAACAGATCAAATCTACAGCATCGAACACAGATCACGCGTGACGATGACCATGACTGTCTGCCAACTAGAGCAGTCCTGAGGCGTGCGAGGCGCGCCAAAGTGTGCCAGAGGCGTTGCTTCGGCATTCCTCGCGCTCCTGGGGCCTGCGAGGCGTGCCCAAGCGTGCCAGAGTTGTGTTTTCGGCTCTCCTCGCACTTTTGAGGCGTGCAAGGGGTGCTGAGGCGTGCCAGACACGTGCCTCGGCACTCCTCGCACTCCTGGGGAGTGCGAACCAGAGGCGTGCCTTGGCACTTGTCGCACTCCTGTGGTGTGCGAGGCGTGCCGAGGCGTGCAAAGGCGTGCCTCAGCACTCCTCGCACTTCTGAGGCGTGCGAGGCGTGCCACAACATGCCAGAGGCGTGCCTCGGCACCTTTCGTTTTCCAGAGGTGTGCGAGGCGTACCGAATTGTCAGAAGCGTGCTTCGGCACTCCTCGCATTCCTGAGGCGTGCGAAACGAGCCAAACCGTGCCAGAGGCGTGCCTCGGCATTGCTCGCACTCTTAAGGCGTGCGAGGCGTGCTGAGGCATGCCAGAGCCGTGCCTCGGCACCCCTCGCATTCCTGAGGCGTGCGATCTATGCCGAGGCGTGCCAGAGGCGTGCCTCGGCACTCCTGCACTCCCGAAGCGCGCAAGGCGTGCCGAGGCACGCCTTTGGCATGCCTCGGCACCCTTGTTGGCACTCCTGAGGCGTGCGGGGCATGCCGAAGCGTGCCAGAGGCATGACTCCTGAGGTGTGCGAGGCGTGCCAAGGCGTGTTTGGGGCGTGCGTCGGCACTCCTCGCACTCCTGAGGAGTGCAAGGCGTGCCGATTCGTGCCAGAGGCGTGCCGCATTCCTCGCGCTCCTGAGGCATGCGAGGCGTGCCGAAGCGTGCCAAAGGCGTGCCCCAGCACTCCGCGCACTCCTGCCGTGCCGAGGCGTGCCAGAAGCGTGCCTCGACATTCTTCGCACTCCTGTGGCGTGCGAGCCGTGCCCAAGCGTGCCGAAAGCGTGCCTCGGCACCCCTCGCACTCCTGAGGCATGCAAGGCGTGCCAAAGCGTGCCAAGGTGTGCCAGAAGCGTGCCAGAGGCATGTTTCAGGATTCTTGGCACTCCCGAGGCGTGCAAGCCGTACCGCGGCATGCCAGGGGCATGCGTCGGCAATCCTCGCACCCCTGAGGCGTGCAAGGCGTGGCGAAGCGTGTCCCGCGGCGTGCCCTCGCGTGCCAGGGACGCGCCTTGGCATTCCATGGTCGGATGCATGAAATGCAACCCACAAACATGTAGAGGAATGAACTTGGAGCAAGCGTACTTCAAACTGAATCGATCGTCAGCAATTTTCGATTGCAATTTTGCAACAGGAGCGCCATACGCCCGCCCCAAAATGCCAACGGCGTGCGCCAACAACACGTGTATTGCAATTCTCCCCTTGGACCTCGCACTTGACTCATGGTTGCTCTGAAACTCGGAACGCCGAACCTGTGCCGGAACATGGCATGCAAGGGACATGCGGGGCTGAATGGAGGACCGGTGCTGATTTGTTTCTCTACGCTCTTCCAAATCGCACACGCACATGCCAAGTCTCGCTGCACGATCCCATCGTTCTCACAAGTGATGCCTGCTGCTGCCTTGTGAAATTGTTGCCCGTGTACCCGACCATGGGCTGTGCAATCAACGTCTATGAGGGCAATGATGTGAGCACGATGACCACGTGTCCATGATTTTGTCTCATGTAATGCGCGTGCGCCTGCTCTCAGCTGGCACCTATACATCTTGAATCAAATTATGAACATAATCCCTGAATCCAAACGTGCTCGCCCCCAGTTAAGGCGAAAAATAACTGTTCGCCAAAACTGCTTGAAACAAATCAAGCGCAAACACAAACCAAACATTCTGTAGGGATCGACGCAACAAAAAAAAAACGAAAACGACATCTCAATCCAGCATGATTTCCATGACATTTGATGCTGCCAGAATGTACACCTGACCCCGCTTAGCAAAACGCAAGAGCTGGGCCGTGTCTCATGCAAAGTTCATCAGCTGTTTGAACCGAAAGATAGAATGCAATTTGGCACAGTGATTGTTTCCACAATGGGAACGTTCGCACAGCTACAGCCATTGAAATAACAAATTTAGGTGCAAGTTTTGCCAATGGAATCCGTTGCTACAATCGCCTCCTAACATGTGCCTGTGCCGTGGCTGGCATCCACAAAAGGAAACCTGCCATTTGGCGGTTTGGCTGTGTTGTCAGAACAAATTGAACCCCTTCGCCCATTTGAGGATGACAACTCTCAAGGTGCAAGCTGTGCAACGACATGTTTGACAACAGTTGATTGCACAACAGTTCATATCAAACTTTGAGCGGATGTACCTTGCGTACCCCAATGGAACATCGGGAGATTGCTTTTTGGCATGTAAGCGCCCGCCACACGAAGTTGTGGACGACGAGAAGAGCCGAGCATGGTTGGTCAAACATGCGTAGTGCACATTTCTGGCGCGATAAGCCAGATACATGGCACTGCAGCCTCCGGCCTGCATAATGCGTATGTGAATGTTTTCGACCTGTGCTGTGAAGCATTGGATTCGAAAACCATGACGGAAAGTGACAGAGAGCGCGGGCGAGCCTGGGGATGGGGGGAGTGAAACCTTTGGCACCTCTGGTGTTCTTGCTACACGCACATGCACCAAAGGCAGATTTGGCAAAGGCCATGCACCACAAAAACATAAATTTCATTAACGAGATTGTATCGCTGCACTGGCAATGATGTGAAGGAATGAAGAAATGCCTGCTAAAAGTATGGCGTAGCTTCAACGACAGCAGCAATTGTTACCGATTTTTTCGGTATCATGGGTAT
>JACLAD010000389.1_pt1 | contig 15039 bp, 16 predicted proteins | sample 8027901 | NCBI WGS metagenome assembly JACLAD01 (sample SAMN15725071, study PRJNA655200) | protist metagenome | isolation source: fluorescence activated cell sorting (FACS) single amplified genomes of... | place: Spain: Blaines Bay Microbial Observatory, Mediterranean Sea | collected 2016-07-05 | reverse complement strand
AAAAACGCCACAAAAATCAACAACGACATTGAAAACCGGAAAAAAAACGGAAAAAAAACGAAAAAAAACGGAAAAAAAACAAAATTATTCAAAGTTAAAATTAAAAAACCTCCCGTAATGAATGAAAACTTCCTCAATCAAAAAAGCGCAAAAATTCGATATTTTGGGAAAAATAATTTTTTGGGATGCGATTCAAATTCAGACGAACCTAACTCCAAGTCTGTTGAGCAGTGCTCATGTAGTGTTCATGTCCATGTGCTCAATGAGCACATGGACATTGATGATCCAGAGATGCGTGAATACATAAACAATATGGATGATGTGAATATCAACATGGATTCTGATGATAGTGATTATGATTGAGACCTTTTTAATTAGTAATCATGAGTGGTGTGCTTATCCACAAAATTGTTGTATATCAACATTTCACATAGCCTGGCTATGGCAGGCTATTAGCCATTAATGATGTATTACTAGCAATAGTAGTAATATAGATAGAATTGAAATGTTCTGAACTCTTATGGAGTGAAGATACATTTCAGTCTGTTGTTTTGTTTTAACTATTTTATTTGTGACAACTTTAATAAAATCACGGGTTAATTTAACCTGTGGAATTCCATGATTAGTTTTTAATCGTTTACAACGGTGTCTGCCGTTTTGAACGTGGAATTAACCTTAACCATAACGACAATTGTTCATACATATTGAGATACGACAATTCAACTAGTTAAAACGTGATATTATGATCAAACTCTATTTAGAATCACATGTAGTTTATCCCCTCTCTCCTATTTGGACGACAGACCCCCGCCCCTCTCTCCCCCCTCAGGGAATAGAGGAGGGGAAGATGACAGGGGTATTTACAGGCTTGTCCGGGTGCAAGGCGCACAAAGCCAACTACCGAAGAATTCCTTTTTTAATGAAGGTTTAAAAAAAAAAGGGTTTTGATGGCATTTTGTCGGCGCGGTCTCCTTTGGGTGTCCAAGTCGACACTGATGGTGCAGCCAAACCGAATGCACTTCTTATCGAAGCGAACCCTGACTCCTTTGCAACAACGTGGAAATGGGTATAGATTACCACTTGATAGTTCGTTTTCATGTCTAAGTGATGACCCAGAGAACGGTGATGTAGTAACTGCATTTGAAATTGGAGATGCTGCTAACTTGTTCTTCGAACAGGGCGTGTCCCCTGAACGAATCTGTTTCGGCGGAGGGGAGGCTGAGCCAATTGCCTGCATGAATGTTATAGCGGATGCAATGCGGGATATACGGTCACATCGACATGGGATGCCCTTTGTGGTGCAGACGAATGGGCTGGTACCAAACGAGTTTGATACTGCTGTTGATGAACTCATTACGTTGCACGATGAATTTCGCAATGCCCCAGGCAGTGACGGAGATCCCAAATTGAGTGTATGGGTACATATTGGTGCTTCAAATCCACCACAATATGACAAAGTAATGACCCCAGAGGGTACAAAAAGTGCATTTGGGGAGGTCTGCAACTTTATTTGTACGCTTGCTGAAGCAGGAGTGAAGGTTTATGGGACGGTTAGCGAGCATCCAGCAGTTAACTCTCGCGAAGTACAGCACCTTGCCTCCAGTCTTGGGTGCTCAGACTGTTTTATTCGAAGCTATCACCCCACAACATTGTATAACATACTCGAGGTAAGTGAAGATTCCAACCATGAAGAAATAAGGAGTGGATTCCTTCACAAATCAAAGCAGCTTCATCCAGATTTGAACCCTGATTCTTGCAGTCATGCTATGTCAGAGGTAACAGAAGCATTTGGAATACTAGGAGATGAACAACTACGGAAGATGTACGATGGTGGAGTGGCAGATCTTGTTCTCAACGAGAGCGAAACGGATTTATATAGCAATGTTGTTGTGAAAAGTGTTTAACATTACATTGTTAACCCTAACCCTTGTGGTAGGCTATCGGAGTTAAACCTGGTACCCAGCCTACAAAATTTTCAATTGGGATATGTTATATATACATAAACTCTTTTCTAGGTACTGTAAACTCATTTCTAGGTACTGTCACATTCCTGCCAGGAAAATGAAATCCAATGTTAACAACACTACAACCAAACTTTGAATTCTTAGAATACAGTGCTGTAGTGTAATTCTTACAGTACACTACTGTAGTTGTTTAATTTGTTTTAATCCATTTGGTAACAATGATCACATGTCTTCTCACGCAAAATGATCAAACAACAATCAACTACTAGTATATTCTAGTCGACTAGTAGTTTTTCTTTCATCTATTGTTCTCTTGTAACCATCCGCGCAACTTCTGGTGAACTCGTGCAACCGCAACCATGTAGTCGCGCGAATCATGTGCATACTTACTCTCAGTAGCTGCCTGCATGTACATACGAGCTTTCGTGTCGAATCCACGTGTCTCTTCAAATAAAGCAAGATACAATCTGGCGTAGAAAGTATCATGTCCAGGATGATCGATCATTTCAAGACCTAGTCCCATCTCGGGGAAATCAATACTAGTTTCGAATTTTCTGGATTCACTATCATTGAAACTCAACGATTTGGAACCGGCATCAGTAGGTGCATTGGTTTCGATTGGAGTGAGTTTTGCAAGCTTCTCCAGTGCAGTTCTGGTTGATTCTGTCGGCGATTGGAATAAATTCACCACAGCGCGCATAATGAGACGCGGATCATTGACCGAACAAATGAGAGTAGCTTTCGCTTCCCCCATCCTACACTCTGCGATGTTCGTCCACAGAATTTCTTCAGCATCACAAGCATTGACGGCTTTGTCAGTTCGAAACTAATAACATCAATATTTATCGTTGGTCATGCAAAATGCTCGAGATTTGATTTACGTGGGAAATCAAGATAACATTCAATTACTTGGACAGCAGCTTTCTCATATAAACCAAGGTAATATAACGATATGCCCCTTTGCCTAAATGAGGCAAGTCAAAATTATTGAAACTGAAAAAAACAGAACAGGTATGATCCATACCATAAGAAAGCTGACCGTGTCGGCACCAAGGCGATGGCCCGATCAAACGATTCTAAACTAAGTTTTACATCACCTACTTTGAATGCTGACATTCCTTTTTGTACCTCGTCTTGATGTCTTTGCAGCGTCACTTTGGAGACCTGTGCTGGAATAAAGTCTGAAGATCTTGATTCAGAAATGGTGCCGCTTGTGGATGTTGTACTACAGGTCGACTTGTCAAACGGGATTACAGGTTTCTGTTTTATTTTTTTTCGCAAGTTTTTGGATCGAACAGCAATTCGAAGTCCATCTAATAGCTTGACTGGATACCTGTCATCTTTGGTCAGACAACCATCGATATGACCTTGACGGCCATTCAATGCTGTTGTGCTCAAAGAATGAAGAATAATTGCGTCACCAATGTCAAATTCAATCTGAGGATGCAACGCACCAGTTCAATAAATAAATTTGCAATAAATTACGCCAAGATAGTGAATATACAGTTACACAGTCCTCATGGTAGCGAGTACCTTTTGGGTCGACTGTGCCCTGGTCTTCGGTTTGATGAAACCCCGAACTTCAGCATCGAGAACGCACGGAACAGTCCCAAGTTGATGATGCAGATCCATAATCTCTTTGTCCAATATCTGTTGCTCTTGCTTAGTTCTTGTTTGCTGGGGCCGTTGCAGCAGGTCAGGGGGTCTTGGCGCGTGGATGTCGGGCAGAGGGCCGAGTCTCGACATCTTGTTTCCTTACCCAAAGATTTTTTTTTTAAACTGGTTTTATGCATACATAGATGCACATATGTATAGATAAGTACATATATACATATGTGCATCTATGTATGCATACATAGATGCACATATGTATGTACTTGATGTATGTACTTGATGTATGCACTTGATGTATGTACTTGATGTATGTACTTGATGTATGTACTTGATGTATGTACTTGATGTATGTACTTGATGTATGTATAGCAAACTGACCGTAAACAGCAACGTACACATTTTAGGCTCAAATGGGTGCAGAAATTTCAACGTCAGCTGTAGAGTGTGAAGGCGACTTTGAAGGCGACTTGGTTCCTCGGCTATTCGCAATATTGCAAAAGAAGTAAGGATGGAATCTCTACCTGAACAATTTTCTGCACAGACATGGACATTGATGAGCTTATTTTTTCTAATTAAAATGTCTAGATGTGCTGCTGACACGATCCCAGCAAATACTCTGGGAGAACTTGCCTCTGAATTGGCTCAACCCCCCATCCATACCCATCTCGATCCCGTGGTCCAGACAAACGACACCGTGCCAACAACCACCATCGAAAGTGTACAAAACCTGAGGTGACTTGAGCCCGATGGAAATTGATGTCTGAAAAGCATTTGACCTTTTTTTCTCCGCACCTGTCACAGCCTACTTATCTCGCGACAAACATGGGCGAAGAAGAGAGAAGATGTCGTACGAAGTTATTTATCCGTATATTCGACTTTGAATCCAGGGCATATCAATAGCATGTACACTTCCATGTTGGACTCAACAGGACTAAAGCCAGTTAAGGTTGGAAATAAACACTTGCAGCAATGCGATATTGCTTCACACCTCCAAATGTAAATACTTTGATGGCGAAACAGGGGTTCAAATCAATTAAAACCCATTTCAAGCAACTAGCAAACGAATATAGAAAAAGCCTAGGTGACAATTCTTTTCGTTAGTCTATTACAGCTTTCAAGTTGCCATGTCTGCGTAAGATTTTAATATTCCTTTACAGATCGAGACTTAACAATTCACGAGCAATGTGATTTGCATAAGTTTATTCAGTCTCGAGCTGACCAGTCTATTTCAAACCCGTCGATTGAAGCTGCGCTCCGTCGTCTTCATGGCAGCGTGATAACGATTAAAGTAAATCGCTACAAAGGTACAACCTGTCCTTTCGGCCTAATGTGGTTTACCTGTGTACATGAGTGCATGTTAAGCACATAATATATAAATTTCAACCGAAGGGCATATCATTTACCATCAATTTATCATCAAGGTTACTGGGTGGATACATCTACATCCAAAAATATTATCGCAACTTTGAACGATAAACATCAAAAACGACCGGGTATAGGTCAACAATTCATCATACACTATCTTCAGACGAATCAAGTGGCCTTCGAGTCTGTAATGTTCAAAAATCACTTTCTTGGTTTGACAACGCAAGTAAAGGATTGTCATTGTCAATACTTCATTGTGATGGTGATTTTTGAAAACTTGAATTATACAATATAGAAATATCCAAAAACAAAGAAGAAGGTGACTACTTTGCACTGTCAGTAACCATTCCAAAGCCTGCAATCAGTGGCTGTAAGTTTTAGGAATGACAACGAGTCTTTAGGCGGGTATACAGAGAATTGCATGATTTAATTCACTTGCAGGGCCACCGGGTTCCTGCTGGAGTGTTTGGGGTAAAGATTCCACTTTCAAAGATATGAGGTACGCTAGTGTATCATAATGCATTTCGGCACCTATATTTGCTCGAAAGTACTATGATTATGTTTGCGAATAGTTCATTAGTTTATACTGTAATATACACGTCAGACAGTGCTTAATGCCACGTTTTTTTTAATTATTTCGCAAGTTTACGCTCTCAACTCTTCCCTCGTCGATGGCTATTTTGCCATACCTCTTCTAAAATGTTGGCTGCTATATCGGAACACCCCCCTTCACGGTAATTCGTTGCATCTATTGAAATCATGTAACAGATCAGGTTGCATTTTCCATACTCACAAACAATGTTGTTTTGAAGGGCTAGTTTGTCCTTGTGTCCATTTGCCCGAAGTCTAGGAGATGCTGTTGCCGAAGTTGCATCTGTTTACAGAGAATCATGTGAAGTTGGCGACTTTTTTGTTTTGAGAGATGGAATCGAAGTTGAGCTGGATGCAAAACAGAAAGCTGCTATTGAGAGCTTTCTTGCGAACCGATACGATGATCTTACTTGTGGCAAGATTGAGGTCACACCATTAGCTTCCTAGCGTGCACTCCTTCATTTTTAAAATTCGTTTTCAAATTACGCGCGCTGTCGCCTGTTCTAATATTTCTCCAATGACTTTTTGGATATCTAGATTGATTCTGCAGGACGAATTCAGTATGCTGAGAATAATTCAATCGATTCTCTCGGACAAGTCCAAGTGACCCGAATCGAGATACAAGCGCAGCCAGTATGATAAAACTGAATCATCCTATATAAATATAATAATAGTTTTCTTACTCACAATTTTTCGTGTATTCTCCAAAAGGGTTTTTCTGCACGGCCTAGCTTTGGATCTTTAGACACAACTTTTTGTTGGATGTATAATGATGTAAATCCAGCAGCTCACTTCAATCCTATTCGTTGGAGGTTATTCGCCTGCCCAAATTTTGAGATGGTCTTCGTCTTCTTAATTTTATTGTAACATTTTATACAATTCTGAAAAAATATTTATAGCAACAACGGAAATTTTGTATCAGCCGAAAAAATTCTACCACAACTCCAGAAGTATATCCGCACGCGTCGACCAGTACGGTTACAATCAAAATGGTTCTTCATGCACTATGTACGATATTTATTTATTGAAGATCCGATTGACCAGCATGCATTGAATGATTCGCAGTAATGCCGATAAAACCACTGATTTTTTTGCTTCTGCAAATATGGCCGCTATCATGCTCAGACGATGGCTGGCTAGGTTTACGTTAGAAATTTGACAATGGTCCTTCAGCTGAACTTAACAATTCACATGGATTTTGCTCACCAGCTTCGAAGTCAAGTCGTCACCCGAAGACCAAAAATTAAATATTCGGCCTTTTCGTCAAGATATTGGTTGGCAATTTAGTATTGACATCAAGTGTTGTACATGTCCTGAGTGATTTGGGGTTTTTTTCTCCCATTGCTTGCAAAAAAAATTACCATATATCGTTGGTTGTCGTGTCGATGATAGATTGTCGGTTTTTATAGCGTATTTTCTGTGGATTTTGTAGAAACAATGAATGAGGGAAAGGACACAAAACTTGATGATGGAGACGAATTTTTTGAGGAATCGCAGCATGTTTTAGCAAACCTCAAAGAATTGGTTCAGCTTTGGCAAAAATCCATTCTTAGTGAAGGTAATGAATGCTGCGGCTAATATTTGCTCTTTCTCCACGTGCAGCTACCTGATTGATTTTATAACAGCTGCAGATGCCCATGAGACCCAAAAGGATATCTTGGCACGTGTTCGAGAACTTTCCAAAAAGGTCATCTTAATCTATTTGATGGTATTGGAGATGTACACATACTAATGACATCAAGATTATTTGTGTGAATTCCATGCTGTAGATGTTCGCAATGTACAAAAAAGCTTTTGCAGATGACAAGTACAGAAATCTGTTAAGTGATCAAGAGCTGGTTTGCAGATCAAGAACTATGATTTATCATCAAATTTTGTTTTGTAACAGTTTACTTAACTCGGTCCGTATCCGAACAACACTATAGGGGATCGTGTTTAGACAATTCCAACAAATTACAAAAGTGTTCGAAATCCCAGCGACATCTTCCGAACAACGTTCACGAGCTCGAACGTCAATGAATTTGCAACGTCTGAATTCGTTTAGCCGCGAGGCTGATAGTACCAATCTTGATAAATATGCCAATGACAAGGATAGTCCACGGCTATTGAACCCGTCTGTAATTGACCCGAAAATAATGTTTATATATACAGCACATCGAATTGATATTTTTCCTGTCGGTGCAGGGGAATTCTTTTCTTGACTTCATTGCCATATTATGCTTCATTTTGTACTTGCATTAGATGGGCATTTGAGGACGAAGACAATCAAGTCCGAGAATTAGACACGGTTAATTGACTGTCCGGACACAATTGAACAAAACAGCGCCTGTGAAAAGTTTTTCTTTCGGGAAAAAAATTTGTATCTATCATATTTCACCGCACTCTTGGCCAAATTTGATTTGGATCGTTTGCAGGAGGTCAATGCTGGAAGCCAGACGCAGATGCAGACTCAGATCTCAGTTGAACAACAAAGGCTTTCCATGGTAGTCGTATAGTCTGACGTCCTTCCTCATCTTTCATTGTGCCTAATAAAAAGCTACATAATTCAAAATAAATGTTACAAAAATGAGGATTTGGAGCACAGGCTCCAAATCCTCGTTTTTTTTGCAACGACCCGATTCCATCCAATTCATTCATGTAATGCCATTTCTATCATACAGTTGAGTGTCGTTCCTTACACTGATGAGATTGGTCGGGAAGAATTTCTCGAAGACGTTCGTGGATTAACAGAGGATATAAGGCTACTTCCTGACATTCAAGCAGATATCAGAGCGATGCTAGACGAGCAAAGAGTATTGTTGCCGCAAATTGGTTACAAAGCAAAACTAGTTGAAGCCTTAGTATTGTTTCAAAAGCCTTCTTTTCTTGATCGTATGCTGGTGTTTCAATCTGATTGCGATTCCCTTTATTATGAACGTAGACGACGCAGGTGAAGTTGCAGTTGAAGTTGTTCAGAGTGCCGAGGAAGATCTTGATGTCGCTTTAGACTACAAACGACAAAATCTTATGATCAAAGGAGTGGGTGTCGGCGCCGGCACAGGCCTTTTGGTTGGAATTGGAGGCGGTTTATTGGTTGGAGGGCCGATTGGTATGTTAGTCGGTGGAATGATATTTGGAGCTCTTGCAGGTACAACATCAGGGGCTCTAACAGGTGCAGGAGTTGCACATGCTGCAAAACACAAATTCGCTGGAAGTAAACGAAGACTGGAAGCAAAGGAACGTCTTGAAGATCGTGTGAGCGAGTTTAGTGCCAAAATTGTGATGCGAACTACAACAATTGTTAAACAGTATGAGGTCATCTCGAATTCCTTGATTTTTTTTGTAATTGATTCAAAACATCTCATCAAAATTCTTGCAGCAAATTAGTGTTTATGTGGATGTTCCGGAATCACTCTGGAGTAAGCATGACTGGATTGGGATTTTTATCAAAGGTGCTCCAACAGATGCGAATAAGTGTCTGCACTGGCAACCGATGACAAAAAGGCGTTTTAGACAGAAAGTGGTAACGAGATTGCAAATGAAATGCAAAACCCATATTTGAAAATCTTTACTTTGCCCAAATTGTCCTTGTATCCATTCCATTCCATTCAGGTCAATTTTTCAAAATCGCAACGCCTTAAAATTCCCGGCTCCTACGAGCTTCGATACTTTGCATCTGCAACAATTGGCATTACACCGGTAGGTATACTATATTCGAACAAAGTTTGACGATGTTGTTAAAATATGCTACCGTTGTTGACTATCTTGGTATTTGACGTCTAATGTATTTATGGCAAGGTGCATCTTGCAGCATCTATTTACAACTTTCGGGTGTATGGTGCTAGTGAAGCTAGCTCTACGAGGTCGGCCCTCTTTGATCATTTGTATCTGTTTAATTGCCATCCTAACTTTCCTCTTGTAGGGTAGCTATGGAACCATATGTTGGTCTCAAGACGGAACATATTATTATTGCACAACAGCTACAAAAACAAGGGAGGAAAATCAAAACATGGAAATACCGACAGGTGACTTTGAGCAAGAATTGTCTGACATACTCTCGTGTGTTAAAGCATCCGAGAGTAGTACCTCTACAAAACATTGCCACGGAGCTTGAAGTGCCTGCGACTGCACAAAATCCCACCGGTGGGTTTACGGTTGTTCTGAAAGATGGCGATTCTCTGCAATTTCGCACTAATCGAGATCCAGCTGATGCAAATGTACGTATGTACTGTATGTATGTTCATTAGTTCAGCTTTCAGATTGCAGCTTTGTACTACATGTACAGTACGCAGGTCATGATACGTACTTAAATGGTGTTGTTTTTTGATGTAGTTGTGGATATCGGCAATTCGTTCTGCCCGAGCCAGTTGATGCAGATGTTGGTTCAATGTGCCAGATTGACACTACATGCATGCATGCATACATACATGGGTCATGAATGATTTTGTTTTTGTTTATGTTTTGTTGTAGTGGTGGACATTTCCGATACAATCTGCCCGATCCGCTCCGGTCGAGACATTACAATTGGATATATATATATATATATATATATATATATATATTAGACTAGCTTAACTGTGTTACAAAATATGATTCCGGTGTTAAAACAGACAGTTTGTGTAGCAGCCCAAGTTTAGGGTTACTACCAAACATAGTCTAATCTATAACTATATACTACTACTAGTGGTACGGTACAGGCCTACAGCCACTATTCGAATAGGTTGCCAACGCACGTTCATTTGCTCGGAATTATTTGTTTAATTATGTAGGAACTTCCTAATTATTTAATTATTTATTTATTTAATTAATGTATTAATTCGTTGTTTTGTTGGGCACACACAGGGGGGGTGGGGGGGTCTCCCTCTCTCTCTCTCTGTGTGTGTTGTGTTATGATACAGTATCTTCCACACACCAAAATCAATCTGTCCAGTATATGCATACCAATGTTTCAAAACAACAATTGAAAGGGTCAGGGCAAATCACATGGCACCAATGTTGCTGTCTTCTATGGGTACTGACTGTACGACTGAACTCGACTTACTTCATTCTGTTCTTAATATTCAGATTATGATAAATATATAGCAAGCTTTTCATCGATTGGTTCATCGTGCTGCTAGACATACAGTACGTAGTGAATATGAATGGACTTGTGACCTAGTAAATCTACAACAAACATATCTTTTGATTGACATGACCTCCTTTGGCTCTGTTGCATTTTGTTCTTTCATTTCAGCAATTCATTATATTGATCACATATCGAGTCAGGGCAACATTATGATATAAATGAATACATAATCATTCTCTTTCGGAATCGTTCGTTTCCCTCTCATACTCGCGCACGCCCACTCACGGTACATGTAGTCCTCTCGCATATACATATAAATATAAATGGTTATGATCCACACACACACACACGCACACACACACACACGCGATACTGTACGATATCATGACAACAACTGTTGGGGAAAGAGGTGCAAGCGGGAGATGGGCTACTACTACGTAGTATTGTATACTGTATTGTATATGATATGATAGTACTATGATACTGTAAACGGATGGTTGACTAGTACATATACAGTAGTACTACACTACTAGTAATTAGTAATTAGTATACTGTACTAGTAGATGCGCTGAAAGCAAGGAACAAATTCCTTCAGTGATGCTACGCATATGTGATACTGTATTTGAATACGTATGCGACACATACATCATCAAAAAAAATCATTTTTTGGAATCGAATCATAATCATGTTTGTTTGCCTCACACCCACCCTGAACTAACTAACCCCGTCTGTCTCCTTCTTCTTCCCCGGGAGGGGGTTGTTGCTCTGTGATGATGACACTGGGAGGGGACTGGCCAAGCTGCACTTTCAATCCGAGAGAAATGGGCGGTTGCGGTTCTTCTTCCTGGACTGATACGATGTCAATTTGGTCTCGGATAAAGACGGGATTTTCGGGAACAGTTGGGCTGCTTTCGTCAGTATCCTCTGGTTGTTCGGGCCTAACTGTCAATTGGTTGAGATTCCATTCCATGTCGAGAAATTGTTTGATTGAGACTTCGCCCTGAATAACCAACAAGTGGCGTGGTCACAGATGAGGGAACTTTCAACATACAGTAATTATCTACCGTAGCACAAAACACGCAACAAATGACGACTTACAGATGCCAAAAGTTTTGGTTCTGAGAGGATTGGAGGCACTTTTTCTTTGGATGGTTGTTGAACTTCTTCGTCCTTCTGCTCTTCGGTCTGATTGGCACAATTTATATATGCGCGTATTGTAAATAAATATCCACGAGGCAGGCACGAAGAGTTAATTTAATACCTCATCACCCTCGGGCACAGAGGACTTAGGTTGTGGTTGGGGCGTCGATGTATAAGAAAACAGACTTATAGTTACTCCCTACAGAAAAACCAAGGAGAACAATTGTAAGTGCACATTGTTGAACCCGTTACACTATGTTTTGGTTTCTAATATTGTCAAGGTAGGTAAGGTAATCGAATTGTTCAAGGGGGGAAATCGATTTCGTTAGCCCGACAATAATGCACAACAATGCACAACCTTGAAATAGATACAATCTCGAAGATCGACAGAAACCAAGGTGTCTACAACCTGTTTGCACAGAATCGTATTGTATACAAATTTTCAAGAACTTAATATTGTGAAACATATGACAAACTACGAACTGTACAAGCAACATACCACACTATCACGGAAATGGCAAGTACCATCCTCGTCAGCAGTCACAGCAACAGTTCTTGCTGTCGTATTTTCAACCCCAATAAAACTTAATTCGAGATAGTACCTGTTAGTGCCCGACGTGGTCAATTATTTTATGATTGCATCTACAAATTATACATAAAACCCATGCAAAATACGCAGTACTACTAAATTACACACAGAGTTTGTGGATCTTCAACTTCTTCTGGCTCATCTTCAACTACAGGCTCTGCTTCGATAGCTTTTTTACTTGCTTTTTTTTTGTTTTTGGCCTTTTTCTTTTGTTTGCCTTTTGAAGGTTTGCCTTTAGCTTCCTTTTTTGATTTTGGTGCTGGCTTCTTTTTGTCTACAGCACAGCACATACAAGAAAGATGTTTTTCACACATTTTTTCAGAATTTCAAGATGTTACGCGAAGAAAAATTTTTTGTTTCATTTTTGTCATTAATTAATTTCAAACACATACCTTTTGCAGACGCAGGCTTTTTTCTACGCGGTTTATCTGGCAAAGAAATGTGGACCTAAATTTGCAAGAAGCAACCAAATTTAATATTCGCACAGATATATTCTTCTTCTGAACAAAAGTCATCACCTCATCAAACTTGAACAGAAATAGCACTCGGTCTGGTATTGTGTGATCATCTGCACTCGCAACATAGTGAACCATCTTGAAATGTCCTACGGAGGTAAAGCAGGTATTGAAAAATACGTATTTCGACTTGTTCCTGAACACATTTCCATAACAGAAGAGGACAACAGAAAAAACTAAGTAAAAACCTTCTGCAGACAAATCATCTAATTCTTCCAACTTTGATAGCGCCCGGATCTGTGATTACGGACGAAAGCAGAATCACAACAAAATGCGCATATCATAGTTTTCTATGACACTACTGAATACTAGTTGCAATAACAAACAAACCACGTGCGAGCGGTAGTCTTCAAGCAGTGTGACAGGATTTCCCATGAGCGACAAGTGAGATAATTGGGGTAGTTTTTTTAAACAAGCTGCCAATGTCATATATTCAAAAATAATTTCCATTAGAACGGAGGCTACACGATTATCAAAGAATGGGATTGCATGCACCTAATATGCCGTTCAAATCGCAAATTGAATTGAAAGACAAGTCTAAGATCCGAAGTCGTGGGAAGCTATTAACGAGCGAAGAAACCTGGCGAATCGAACCAAGATGATTGTACCTGTAAATTGCAAGAAAACGGAGAGATGGGCAAAAGCAAACCAGTTGAACCAGGGGTTGAAAAGTGGAGTAATCGTAATACCACGTACCCGAGTCCTGCGTAGACCATATTCGGCACCACGTGATTTAGGCCAACATGTGTGAGCTTGTTGCCGTATGCATTGAAAACACGCAGACTGGAGGGTAGGTTTTCGAGAATGGATATTTGGTTCTGACTTAAGTTCAACTCCTCAAGTTTCGTAAACTATTGTAAATGTTAGGACACGAGCAGGTGGGCATTGCCACGCAAAAAATAATTATTTCAAAGCAGTGCTCCAAACAAAAAGTTACATTCCAAACTAAAAATACCCGTTCGCTGAGAGGATCAATGCTTGAAATCCTCAAATTCTTCAAACGAAGAGACTTGAAGAACGACCGTATGAAAGCCTTGACAGTCATTGAAAATTAAAAGAACTGAGTGTATGGTGGGAGGTTTGAACAGAATCTCTTCATCAAAACCTCGGAGTAAAGATCTTTATGCCTCCCCAGTCTAAGATCTGAGGCGGCTAAAGCTACAAGCTTTTCCACCTAGACGCAAGAACCAACAACCGATAAACGGAAGGGAATAAAAGTACAAGTGCTCCCAAATAATTTGACTATTAAGTACCTCATTACTCCAATCACGAGTTCCTTGGGTATCTTTACCAGCCTGGTAGTAAGATGCAAAATATGAAACCAATCCAAATTTGTATCTATCTGCAACCTAATTTTACATGAATTTGTCAAACCCCCGGAGCCTCCGGATTGACTCGTCGATCAAATGCTGCCATCGATAGAGCAGCTTCTGCATGGTCACTGTGGTCGATGATTGCCTGCAGGCAAAATTTGTTGTTGAGAAGTTGAAAACAATATCGAAGGGAACAATCGAAGCCACACTCAAACTTAATTTATCAGTAAGCAAGTCGGATTGAGAATTTTGTCGATTAACGCTAAAAACTGGAAATAATATGAACTTACTGCCTTCTCCATGTATTCTCGCTCGTTTTGGTCCACAGCACTTACTTTTCGTTCTTTTGCCTGCTTTAGTAGAGTAGTCAAAATTTGGACGTCGTCATATCGGCGTGCAGCTTTTGCTTGTTTGATACGGAGCTCAAGCTGGACCATTTCGTCGGATTTACCGATGCGATGCCTTACGATCTACATTAAAAAACACGAAAATTTTCACTAGTCCCGAAATGGTGCACAGTGCACCATGAGCTACATACAGTGGCTGAGTGAGTACCTTGTCCAAGCGAGACAGTTTTTGCGGTTGTGTCGACTTAAGAGGCTTGATGCCGGTGGTATGATTCAAAATCTCCCAAAAGGCCGTCGAAAGGTCTCTACCGCTGACCGCCATGAGCGAGGAGAATTCGTCTACTGATATGTGATATGAGGGTTCGGTGATGTATGTTCGCATGGTTTTGGTTTGGTGCGTGTGTGTGTGGGCATGCATGTGGGTCATGTATGTATGTATGTATGTATGTATGTATGTATGTATACAACAAACCGGAATTGTTGCAAAACCGAAGCTACAATTTTCACAGCAAAAAAAAAATTAGCCGAAAAACAAACATTTCAAAAATCAAAAATCA